>OCZU010001357.1_pt1 | contig 16196 bp, 14 predicted proteins | sample 1539001 | NCBI WGS metagenome assembly OCZU01 (sample SAMEA3539306, study PRJEB22396) | soil metagenome | biome: tundra; feature: field; material: soil | place: USA | collected 2010-05 | depth 0.15 m | reverse complement strand
GTTGGCGTACTTCACCTGGCAGACCAGCTCGGGTTTCACCCAGGTGATGCCGCGATCCGGTTTGGGACGGTCGGCGAAGGGGCACTCGGGCACGATGAGCGGCTGGAGGCGGGCGTGGAGGGCGGCCAGCAGTTTCTGGTCGAAGCCGGTGCCGACGTTGCCCACCCAGCGCAGTTCGCCATCCTGGTGCACGCCGAGGACCAGGGCGCCGAAATAATCGCGATCGCCTTGCGGTTGGGTGAAGCCGCCGATGACGAACTCCTGCTCGCCGACGATTTTGATCTTGAGCCACTCGCGGCTGCGGCGCGATTCGTAAATGCTGCGCGCGTGCTTCGCCACGATGCCCTCCAGGCCATTCTCACGGGCTGCATCGAGCAGATCCTCGCCGGCGCCGGGGAAGATATCGGAAATGCGGATGGAGGGTCCCGGGGTCAGCACCTGTTGCAGGAGTTCGCGGCGCCGATCGAGAGCGACGCCGCGCAGGTCGTAGCCGTCCAGGTAGAGCAGGTCGAAGGCGAAATAGACGACCGGCGTGGAGCGCACCAGGTGGGCGATGGTGTTGGGGTCGGTGTTGGCGATGCGCGGCTGGATAAGGTGGAAGCGGGAGACGCCCTTGGCATCGAGCACGGCGATCTCGCCGTCGAGCACGGCCTGCGATGCGGCGAGGTGGTGCGGCATGACGGCGAGTTCGGGATACTGGCGTTCGCAGCGGAGGCCGCTGCGCGATTGCAGCCGGACCTCTTCGTTATCCAGGAAGGCGATGGCGCGTACGCCATCCCATTTGACCTCGAAGAGCCAGTCCTCGCCGCGCGGCACGCGGTCGGCGAGCATCGCCTGCATGGGCTCAATGGAAGCCGGCATCCCGGCGAGTTGCGCGCCGGGGATCGTCGACAGGTCCCTCTTGGTTTTCTTTTTGGCAGGCGCGGGTTTCGCACTTTCGGGACGCTTCGACGAAGCGCGCGCGCGTTTAGCCGGCGGGCTGGTGGCCCAGACGCGATCGGCGGCGCCGGCGGTCCGGCGTTTGGTCTGGCGCGCCGGCAGGTTGCGGGCGATCTCTTCCTGGGTGCGGCCGGAGAGCACGCTGTAGGCCAGCGCCTCGACGTCCCAGCCGGCGGCGGCGAACTGGTCGCGCTTCTTGATGAGGAGCCATTCGTTGCCCTTGCCTTTGGTTCGGCTCTTCATGTGGACGATGGCGAAATCGCCATTCAACTTCTCACCGTGCAGGCGGAACTTGAGATCGCCGCGGGCGAGTTGGGCGGCGGCGTCAGTGTCGCCCAGCAGGTCGAAGGTGCCGCGGTCCCAGAGCATCACGCTGCCCCCGCCGTAGTTGCCGGCCGGAATGTTGCCTTCGAAATCGCCGTATTCCATGGGGTGGTCTTCGACGTGGGCGGCGAAGACCTTGACAGCGGGATCGAGCGACGGCCCCTTGGGCACGGCCCAGGATTTCAGGACGCCGTCGATCTCCAGGCGGAAATCGTAATGCAGGCGTGTGGCATCGTGACGTTGCACACAAAAGTAGGGTTTGGCCGTAGGCGTGCTCTTACGGGCGGAGGGTGGAGGCTCGGGCGTTTTTTCGAAGCGGCGTTTGGCAGCGTACTCGTCGAGAGACATAACCCCCGTGCATCCTTCCATTTACATCTTATTAGGCTTTGTAGTATCTTGAAAACCACGGCGCCCCCGAGGGGTCAGGAGCGAACATTTATGGCAGCAAGCGTTTGGAAGGGCCATCTGATTTTCGGCATGGTCTCGTTTCCCATCCGTCTGTTCAGCGCGGCGCGCAGCGAAACCATCAGCTTCAACATGCTGCACAAGGACGATCATTCGCGCATCCGGCAGGTGACCTATTGCCAGTTGGAGGACAAACCGATCTCGCGCGCGGAGACCGTCAAGGGCTACGAGTACGAGAAAGATCACTACGTGGTGATCGACGACGAGGACATCAAGAAAGTGGCGCCGCGCACCGCCAGGGTGATGGAGATTCTGGAATTCGTCAAGGCCGACCAGGTGGACCCGATCTACCTGGAGAGCTCCTACTACGTCGCCCCGGATGAGGGCGGCGAGAAGGCGTATGCCCTGCTGTTCACCGCGCTGAAGGACTCCGGCTTCTACGGCGTGGCCAAGGTGGCGATGCACAATCGCGAGCACATCATCGTGCTGCGGCCGGGCGCCAAGGGGATTCTCTCGCACACCATGTATTACCAGGACGAGATCCGGCAAGTGGAAGAGTTCCGCACCGACACCAGCCTGGTGAAGGAGAAGGAACTCGCCATGGCGAAGATGCTGATCTCTTCGCTGGAAGAGAATTTCGAGCCGCAGAAATACCACGACGCGTATCGCGACAATCTGAAGAAGATGATCGAGGACAAGATCGAAGGCCGCAATGTGGTGGAGACTCCGGCGGAGCATTTCGCGCCGGTGATCGATATTATGGAAGCGCTCAAAAAGAGCCTCGCGGAGAAGCGCAAGCCGGTGATGGCGGCGACCGCGGCGGCGGAGACGGGCGGGGTGGAAGCGGCGCCGAAGAAGCGGGCGCGGAAAAGTCAGGCGGGGTAGTTTGGCCGGTGCCGAACTGCCCACGCGAAGTTACCGGCTGAGTTTGCGGCGCAGCCACGCCTGAGCCAGGCGCAGATCGTGCCGCACGACGTGAACGGATTGGCCCATGGCCTCGGCCGTTTCCTCCGCGGTCATCCCTCCGAAGTACCGCATTTCAATCAACTGCGCCAGGGACTGGTCTTCCCGATTGAGGGTGTCGAGGGCGTTGTCCAGGTCCAGGAGCTCGATCTGTTCCATACCCGCGCTGGCTTCCAGGTCCGCGCCGGCCGTCAACACAACCGTGGCATTGGCATCGCGCTTCCGGGTGGCTCGCGCCCGGGCGTAATCGACCAGGACTTGCCGCATCACGCGCGACGCCACGGCGAGGAAATGTGCTCTGCCGGCGAATTCGCCCTGGTTATCGCCGACGAGTTTCAGATACGCTTCATGAACCAGTGCTGTCGCCTGCAAGGTGTGATCCGGCCGCTCCGCGCGCAACTGCCGGACAGCGATCCGGTGCAATTCGTGATAGAGCGCCGCCGTCAGCCCGCCGAGCGCGGATTCATCTCCCGCCCGCAGCCGCTCCACCAGTTTCGGCACACCTGAACCTGGCGTCATGCAACCAGAGTACCTCCTGAAACCGCACTACTGCACTATAATGGTCCGGTCCGGGAACGCAGATGACCGACGAAGTGCGCTTTCTGTTTCACCAGCTCGCCGACCTCTCGCCGGGCGACCGCGAACGGGCCTTTCGAGAACAACAGGTCCTGCCGGAGATTCGCGCGGAAGTAGAATCCCTGCTGAATTTCGATTCGGCGAACGTTCAGTGCCTTACGGATTGCGTCTCGCATGCCGCGGAACAGGTGCTGGATGCCGCTAGAGGGCCGGAAGCGGCTTGCGGACCCTATCGCCTGGTGAGGCTCCTCGGCTCAGGCGGAATGGGCGCGGTTTACCTGGCCGAGCGCACGGACGGCGAGATTCAACAGAAGGTAGCCGTAAAGCTGCTTCGCGCCGACAGCCATCGCACCGCCTGGCGCGACCGTTTCCTGAGAGAACGCCAACTCCTGGCGTCCCTCAATCATCCTTCGATTGTCCACGTGATGGATGCCGGGCATACCGACGCGGGCCAGCCGTATCTTGTCATGGAATACGTTGACGGCGTCCCGATCGATGTCTACGGCGCCGCAATCGAATTACGGGAGCGGCTCGCGCTGTTCCTGGGTGTGTGCGAGGGGGTGGCTCACGCTCACCGGCGCCTCATTATCCACCGCGATCTGAAGCCTTCCAACATACTAGTGGACCGTTCGGGCTGGCCCAAGCTGCTGGATTTTGGCATCGCGAAACTGCTCGACGAGATCGGGGATCCGACCCAGACGGTGGAGCGGTTGCTCACGCCGGGCTACGCCAGCCCGGAACAACTGCGCGGTACCCCCCAGACCACGGCCACCGACGTATACTCTCTTGGCGCCGTGTTGTACAAACTTCTCACCGGGCGCTCCCCGCATGAATCGGACACGCAAACGTCGCAGGCTCTGGAAGTGGCCGCGGGGACGCGGAAGATTCCGGCGCCCAGCCGGCTGAACCCGAATCTCCCCACGGATATCGATTACATTCTGCAAAGGGCGCTGCGCCATGAACCGGAAGAACGATACGCTTCCGTGGAAGCCTTCGCCGGCGATATCCGCGCAATGCTCGATTCGAGACCAGTGGAGGCGCGAAGCGGCAACGCCTGGTATCGTGCGCGAAAATTCCTTCGGCGGTACTGGGTGCCTGTGGTGGCGGCTGCGCTGGTCATCGTGAGTCTCTCCGCCGGCCTGTACGTCGCCAATCGGGAACGCGCAATCGCCCAGCGGCGATTCGTGGACGTCCGCCAGCTGGCCAACAAACTGTTCGATATCGATTCGGCCGTGCGTCAATTGCCGGCCAGCACCAAGACCAGGCAGCTGATTGTGGACACGTCGCTGGAATACCTGCGGCGACTGACAGCGGACGTCGGGAGCGACCCCGAGCTTTCCCTGGAGGTGGGCAATGCCTATCTGCGTGTGGCGCGCGTGCAAGGCGTACCCACCTCGCCCAATCTCGGCCAGATGGATCAGGCCGAGCGAAACCTTGGCATCGCCGGGGGATTCATCCGTTCGGTGCTTCTATCGCAACCGGAGAATCGAACGGCGATGCTGCGGAGTGCACAGATCGCTCACGACCGGATGATTCTGGCGAGGTTCAACGGACGTCCTGAGGCAGAGTTGCCGTTGGCCCGGCAGGCGGCGGAGTGGCTGGAGAAGTTTCGCGCCAGTGAGAGCGACCGGTCCGAAGCTTCCGCCATATTGGGCACCTATTTGAATGTGGCGGATGCGCACATGCGCGGGCGGCAATTCGACGAGGCTCTCCGCCTTTGCAGCAGGGGCATCGAGATCGCGCGCTCTTTCGATAACCAGTCCTATGCCGGTAACTTCCTTTGGGCCGAGGCGGAGGTCTTTCGAAGCCGTGGCGATCTCGACGAAGCTCTCAAGACCGTTCAGGAATCGGTGAGGGTGCTGGACCCCGGCCCCGGAAAGACGGGACAGGGGCAACAAACCATGGGGTTTGTCGGGGCTCTCACCAACGAGGGTAAGATTCTGGCCGAAGACGACGCCGTCAGTATGGGCCGGTACGACGAAGCGGTGATCCCTCTGGAGCGCGCTTTTCGAATCGCCGACGATCTTGTCCACCAGGATGCCAACGATCAATTCAGCAGGAACCGTCTGGCGGATGCCGGAGTGAACCTGGCTGACGCACTGCACCACTCTGACGGCCGCCGCGCACTGGACGTCTACGACCATACGCTGCGGCACCTGGGGGAAGTGAAGAATAATTCGAGCTTCCGGCGATTTGAAGTGAGCGCACTGGTCGGGTCGAGCTATGCGTTGCGGAGTCTGGGCCGTCCAGTGGAGGCTCGCCAGCGGCTGGATGGCGCCTTCGACCGGTTGCGCCAGCTTGGACTCTATCCGGCAACGAAGATCAAACTGGGTTCGGAAGCGGAAGACACGCTGCGCGCGCTTGCCGAATACGAGGCGGGCAACGGCAACGTGCAAGTCGCAATCGGGATTTACGAGAAACTGCTCGAGCAAATCCAGGCGGCCAAGCCCGACCCGGAGGTCAACCTCATCGAAGCCGTGCGTATAGGGAACCTTTACTGGGCGGAGGCGGCACTCCAGCGGCGTGCCGGGCGCGCCGAGCTTGCCTCCGCGCTCGAAGCGCAGTACGTCCAACTCTGGCTACGCTGGGACGGCAAACTCCCGAACAACGGCTTTGTCCGCCGCCAGTTGGTAACCGCCAGCCTTCCGTAAGGTTCCGTACGTTTCATTTTTCCTGCTAATTCTTCCTCCCGTTCTCGCTTTATCAAACGGAGGGCGACATGACAGTCAACAAAAGACAAATGCTGGTTATGGTGATGGGAGGGTGGTTGAGCAACTTCGCGGCAAATGGACAGTCTCTGCCCAATCTCTTTCCCTTTCCTAACGCGTCGGGTGTGCTGGAGACTTACAACACAGGGAATGGCCCGATCGATCTCAGTGGGCCGTTTTTCCAATCGCTGGGTACCAATGGGCGGAGTTGCGGGAGCTGTCACAGGCCGGCGCAGGGTTGGGGAATTTCCGCGGCCGAAGTGAAGACGCGCTTCTTCTTGACCCAAGGCCTGGACCCGATTTTCCGCACCAACGACGGAGCCAACTGCGACCACAACATCGACACTTCCACGTTGAGCGGACGCCAGAAAGCTTACAGCCTTCTCACCGATAAGGGCCTGATCCGCGTCCAGGTGCAGGCGCCCGCAACAGCGGAGTTCTCGGTGGTGAGCGTCGCGAACCCATACGGCTGCGGCGACCTGACGACGCTGTCGATGTACCGGCGTCCCTTGCCCAGCACGAACCTACGTTTCTTGAGCACGCTGATGTGGGATGGCCGCCAGTCGTCCACGCAGACCGGCACTCAAAAGATCACGTTCGCCACCAATCCGGGGGACTTGCTGGCGAATCTGGCGCATCAGTCCGTGGATGCCACCACCATCCACGCGCAGGCATCCACGCCGCCGACGCCGCAACAGCAACAGGCTATCGTGAATTTCGAGATGGCCCTGACGACGGCACAGGCGTTCGACTATGGGGCCGGCGCTCTGAATGGCCACGGAGCGAGCGGGGGGCCGGTGAAGCTTGGCACCCAAACCTTGGCGGGTTTCTACGTCGGCATCAACGACGCTCTGGGCGGCGACCCCCACGGCGTACCGTTTACACCGGTGATTTTCGGTCTATATGACGCGTGGGCGAATCCGCCCGGGCACGACGGCGAGGAGGACTACCAGGCCGCCCGCCGCGCCAGCATAGCCCGCGGCCAGGCCCTGTTCAATTCGAAGCCGATCAACATCACCGGCGTGGCGGGACTCAACGACGACCTGAACCTGGCCTCCATTCCCGGCACGTGCGGCACCTGCCACGACTCGCCGAACGTGGGCAACCATTCGGTATCCGCGCCCCTGAACATCGGTGTCGGCGATTTAAGCAGTCCGTTGGATGTGAGCTATCTTCCAGTGTTCACATTGCAGAACAAGACCACGCTGGAGATCAAGACGACCACCGATCCCGGCCGCGCGCTGATCACCGGACTTTGGAAGGACGTGGGGCGGCTGAAAGGGCCCATCCTGCGCGGACTGCCGAGCCGGGCACCCTACTTCCACAATGGCTCGGCCAATTCCCTGGGCGATGCCATCGACTTCTACAACAAGCGCTTTAACATTGGCATCACGCCGCAAGAGAAGCAAGACTTGATCGCTTTTCTGAGCACGCTATAGGTATTCGGGGCGAGCGAAGCTCGCCCCTACCCCACGGCCCTCAATACCGTCTCCGCATGCAGGGCGCCTTCGGGGGTCTCCTCGTGCTTGAACATCAAATAGAGATCGCGGCCCGTGGCGAGCATATCCTTCGATCGCGTGACGATGCCGGCCACATCGTCCGCCGTGTATTCGGGCTTGCGGAGGCGGTAGTAGACGAAATCCGCGGTGATCACCGGCGGCACTTCGAGCTTCTCCGATTCCGCCACGCATAGCGACACATTGCGCCCGCGGAGTGCGTCGTAGACTTCCTCCACCAGCCAGCTGGCATGGCGAAATTCGAAGGCGTAGCGCAGGTCGCCGGGCAGCAGTTCGAGGTAGCTGCGCAACAGCGCGGTATCGCGCTTCAGCGCCGGCGGCAGCTGGAACAGAATCGGTCCGAGGCGGCGCGAGCTGCGCAGCGGGTCGATCATTTTCAGAAAGAGCGCGGTAGCATCTGCGGCGTTGTTGAGGCGCAGGATGTGGGTGATGCGCATGTTCGCCTTGACCGCGAAGACGAACCCGGCGGGGGTCTGCGCCACCCAGTTCTCCAGCGTGGAGAGCGAGGGCAGGCGGCGGAACGTGTAGTTGATTTCCACGCAGTTCAAGCGCGCGGCGTAATGTTTCAGGAATTGGTTGGCCGGAGTTTTGGCCGGATAGAAGCCCCGCTTCCAGGCCGGGTATGCGAAGCCGGAGGTCCCGGCGTAGAGGGTCGCCATGGCTTATCATTATCTCTGGCTGGAGGCCTCGTATGTTTTTGGTGCATTGGATCTTGAACTGGCTGTTGAGCGCGCTGGCGCTTTGGCTGGTGGCGCAGATCATCCCCGGAATTCATATTCGAAGCTTTGGCACCGCGCTGGTGGCCACCGTGGTGCTCGGGTTGGTGGACATCACCATCGGACCAGTGCTGCGTTTCATCGCGTTTCCGATTACGTTTCTCACGCTCGGCCTCTTCCAGTGGGTGCTGAAAGCCTTCCTCTTGAAGTTGGCGTCGTGGTTCACGCCGGGCTTCCGGATCGACGGGTTCCTCAACGCATTGCTTGGCGCCCTGGTGCTGACGATCATCGATATCGCATTGCGCCACGTAGCGTGGGCTACTCTATAAACGTGCTTGCGCCCTCGAGTCCCGTCGAATTGGCCGAAGCGCTGCGCGACGCCGCGGCGGCCGGCCGCACGATCGCGCTGTCCGGGGGTTCCACCAAACTGCACATGGCCGGGCCGGTGGAACCCGCCGATGTGGCGGTGACCACGATGTCGCTGCGCGGCGTCCTGCAATACGAACCGCGCGATCTCACCATCAGCGTCTGCGCTGGGGTGAGCTGGAGGGAGTTCACCCACCTGCTGGCGGACAACCGGCAGATGGTGCCGCTGGACCCTCCGTTTGCCGATGATGCCACGGTGGGCGGGGTGATCTCCGCCAACTGCAGCGGGCCCCGGCGGCGGCTTTACGGCACGGCGCGCGACGTGGTGATCGGCATGACCTTCGCCACGCTGGAAGGCAAGCTGGTGAAATCGGGCGGGATGGTGGTCAAGAACGTGGCCGGCCTGGATATGGCGAAGCTCATGATCGGTTCCTTCGGCACCCTGGCCGCCATCGCGGTGGTGAATTTCAAGGTGCAGCCGATGCCCGAAGTGGAGCGCAGCTTTCTGTTGCCCTTCGATTCGCTGGCCGCCGCCATTGCGGCGCGCAACGCCATCCTCAAAGGGCAGTTGCAGCCGGCGGCGATCGACCTGCTCAATCCGGCGGCCGCCCGGACGCTGAGCCACTCCACATGGTTGCTGGCGCTGCGCGCCGGCGGCAATGCGGCCGCCGTGCAACGCTACGAGAGCGAATTCGCGCACTTTCCCGATGCCCAGGCATTCGAGGACGAGCACCAGCAGGCCCTGTGGCGCCGCGTGGAGAACTTCACGCCGCAATTCCTGGCGGCGCACGAGGATGGCGCGGTGGTGCGGGCGTCGTGTACGCTGAAGGACTCGGAAGCAGTCATGGCGTCCTACCCCGGTCCGGCGGTGGCGCGCGCGGGATCGGGTGTCTGCTATGGTTATTTCGAGCGAGTGCAAGGCGCCGCGGACTGGTTGAGCGGCGCGCAGCGATCCGCCTCGAAGGCAGTCATCGAGTTCGCGCCCGAAGGCAGCCGGCGAACCCTCGACCTGTGGCCTTCCCCGGGCGCCGATTTTGAAATCATGCAACGGGTCAAGCATCTGTTTGATCCGCGGAACCTGTTGAACCGTGGCCGACTTTACCGTCTTATCTGAAAAGACCGATTTGGGACCCAGGCAGTTCGATCTGGACCGCTGCGTGCATTGCGGCCTGTGTCTCAACGCCTGCCCCACCTATCGCGAGCTTGGCCTCGAAATGGATTCGCCGCGCGGCCGCATCTATCAGATGGTGCAGGTGGCCAACGGCGCCGCCATCAGCGATTCCTACCGCGAACACATCGGGCTTTGCCTGGCCTGCCGGGGCTGCGAATCGGCCTGTCCGTCGGGCGTGCGCTACGGCCGCATGGTGGAAGATGCGCGCGCGGAACTGGAAGCGCACACCCGCCGCGGCTGGCTGGCGCGAAGACTGCGGCGGCTGGTGTTCGTGAACCTGCTGGAATCGCGCACGGCCCTGTCGGTGGCTGGCACGCTGCTATACCTGTTCGAGGTGAGCGGCCTCAAAGCGCTGGCGCGGGGACTGGGACAGCTGAAGCTGTTCGGGCTGCTGGGCGATCTGCAACAGCTCACGCCGTCGGCCGAGCCGCCGTTCTTCTTCAGCCAGATCGGCCGCACGTTTCCACCGGAAGGCGAGCGCACCCATCGCGTGGCGTTTCTGGCCGGGTGCATCGCGAACGTGAGTTTCGCGCGGCTGAATGAGGCTACGGTACGAGTGCTGCAGCGCAACGGCTGCGAGGTGGTGGTGCCGGAAGGCCAGGGTTGCTGCGGTGCGCTGCATCTGCATGCCGGGATGCGCGACGAGGCGCGAAAGCTGGCCTGCCGCAACATCGACGCCATTCTGAGCGGTGGCTTCGATGCCATCATCACCAACGCCGCGGGCTGCGGAAGCACCCTCAAGGAGTACGGCGAACTGCTCGCGGACCTCCCGGAGTACGCGGAAAAGGCGCGGCAGTTTTCGGCCTCCATGCGCGATATCACGGAGTTCCTCAGTTCGCTGGAACTGAACCCTAATCTGGGTCGCATGGACGCGGTGGTGACCTACCAGGACTCTTGCCATCTGGCTCACGGCCAGCACATCCGTCAATCGCCGCGCCAGCTGTTGGGCGCGATTCCAGGAGTGACTTTCCGCGAGATGCCGGGCTCCGATCTCTGCTGCGGCAGCGCCGGCATCTACAACGTGGTGCAGAATGAGATGGCCATGCAGATTCTCAAGCACAAGATGGAATCGGTAAACGCGACGCACGCGGAGATTATCGCCACCGCCAACCCCGGGTGCATGCTCCAGCTTCAGGCGGGAGTCAGGCTCTACGGCAGCGGCCAACGCGTGATGCACGTGGTGGAAGTGCTGGATCGGGCGTACAAGAACGCGAAGTAGGGCGCGCGGACACGTTACGAAGAAAAGAGCCTCACGCCTTTGCGTGAAAGATTGCTTCCTACGCCACGCGCTCCTGATCCTTGTACTGCAATTGATAGAGCTTCCAGTAGATGCCGCGCTGCGCCAGGAGTTCCTGGTGGGTGCCGCTCTCCCGCAGCTTGCCTTTGTGCATCACCAGAATGCGGTCGGCGCGCTGGATGGTGGAGAGGCGATGCGCAATCACTACCGAAGTGCGGCCTTCCACCATGCGGTTGAGGGCGTCGCGCACGCGGAACTCCGTCTCGGTATCCACGCTCGACGTGGCTTCGTCCAGAATCAGGTAGCGGGGATTGTGGGCCAGAGCGCGCGCGAAGCCGATCAACTGCTTCTGCCCGGTGGAAAGGCCGCTGCCGCGCTCGCGGATGGAGTGGCCGAAGCCCTCGGGCAAGGTGCGAATGAAATCCATCAGATTGACCTGTTCGGCGGCCGCTTCCACCTGGTCGGCGCGGATGCCCTCCGTGCCCAGCCGGATGTTCTGGGCCAGCGTGCCGGTAAACAGGTAGGGGTCCTGCAAGACCACACCAAACATGCGACGCAATTCCAGCGGGTCGAAGGCGCGAACATCCACGCCGCCGACCCTGATGCCGCCGCGCTGCACGTCGTAGAAACGCAGCAGCAGGCTGATGAGCGTGGTCTTTCCCGCCCCTGTATGACCCACTACGGCGATGGTTTCCCCGGGGGCGATGGTGAAACTCACGTCGCGCAGCACCCAGTCTTCGCCCTGGTAGGCGAACCACACGTGGTCGAACTCGATGGGCGAAATCGTCTCCGGTGCGGGACGCGGCGCCGGCGGGGCCACCACCCCGGGGGCGGTATCGAGCAATTTGAAAATGCGCTCCGAAGAGGCCATGGCCGATTGCAGGATATTGTATTTCTCGCTCATGTCCTGAATCGGGCGAAAGAAGCGCAATCCGTATTGCAGGAAAGCCGCGACCACGCCCAGCGACAGTGCCCCGGCCTGTACGCGGAAGCCGCCATAGGTCAGAATGCCGGCCAGCGCCAGCATGGAAATAAACTCCACCACCGGGTAGAACCAGCCGTACGCCGTGATGGCGTCCTTGAAAGCGAGCATGTGCTGGCGGTTGACTTCCCCGAACTCGCGGCGTGCGCGGCGCTCCCGATTGAAAAGCTGGAGCACCACGATCCCCGTGATGTGCTCCTGCAAATACGAGTTGATTCTGGCGATAGCCACGCGAATTCGCCGGTAGCTCTCGGTCACGCTGCGCCGGAAAATCACCGTGGTCAGAATGACGAAGGGCATGGCGGTGAGCATGATCGCGGTCAGCACGGGGCTGAAGCTGAACATGATGCCCAGGATGAAGACCAGCACCAGCACGTCGCCCAGAATGGTCACCAGTCCCGAGGCGAAGAGATCGTTCAGCACGTCGACGTCGGTGGTCACGCGGGTCACCAGGCGGCCCACCGGATTGCGGTCGTAGAATGTCAGGTCCAGATCCTGCAAGTGCTGCATGAGCTGGCGGCGCAGATCGAACATGGCGAGCTGGCCGGTGTACTGCATCAGGTACATCTGTACGAACTCGCAGACGAAGCTGCCGGCCAGCATGGCCAGGTAGAGGAGTCCGATGCGCGCCAGGCCGCTGGCCGCGTCGGCGGGCAGAAAACGCGCGAGGACCCCGGGCAACTGGCCGGCGCCTGGGGCGATATACCGGTCCACGGCGGTTCGCGTCAACAGCGGCCCCAACACTTGCAGGGCGGATTGCGCCAGCAGAAACACGAGCGAAATGGCGATCCGCATGCGGTAGGGGCGCATGTAACCCAGCAGGCGGCGCATCAGCCGCCCATCGTATGCTTTGCCGAGAACTTCTTCTTCCACTCCCTCCAGTCTAGCGGCTGTGGGACAGGCCATCGCCTTTGGTGGTCTGTCAGGCTCAGGCTTCAGCCGGGCGGGCGCACCACCGGGTTGGTATGATAGCCGTAGTTCCTCCGTGAAGGCCGTATGACGCCGGTATTGGAAACCCCTTCGAAGAACACGCTGCCGTGGACGGGTATCGCCTGGTTTGGCGTGCTGCTGATCGCCTGCTATGCGCCGGTATTGTTAAGGCTGGTCCACCAATGGAACTACGACCCCGACATGGGTCACGGATTTTTCGTGCCGCTGGTCGCCGGCTTCATCGTATGGCAGCGCCGCGAGGAACTGGCTGCGATCAAGCCGGAACCCAACTGGTGGGGGCTCGTGGTGGTTGCCTGGGGCGGACTCCAATTGATGTTCGCCACCCTGGGCGCCGAGTTGTTTACGGCGCGCATATCGTTCGTCGTCACGCTGGCCGGCGTGGTCTGGACGCTGGGCGGTACCGTGATGCTGAAGAAGCTCGCGTTTCCGCTGTTTCTGCTCCTTTTCATGGTCCCGATTCCCGCGGTGATCTATAGCGCGGCCACCTTCAAGCTGCAGATTCTGGCCAGCCAGCTTGCCGATGGCGCGCTCACCGTGCTCAACATTCCGGTGTTGCGCGAAGGCAACGTTCTGGAACTGCCGAATCAGAGGCTCTCCGTGGTGGATGCGTGCAGCGGCATCCGTTCGCTGCTCTCGCTGACGTTTCTGTCTCTGGTTTACGGTTACTTTTTCGAGCGCAAGACCTGGGTGCGCGTGGTTCTGTTCTTCTCCACTATTCCCATCGCCATCATTGCCAACGCCAGCCGCGTCACCATGACGGGCATCATGACCCAGGTGAAGGCGGAGCTGGCTGAAGGTTTTTTTCATGAAGCCGAGGGCTGGGTGATCTTCATGGTGGCGCTCGTCATCCTGATCGTCTGGCACCAGGTGCTGGTGCGTGGATCGAATTTCGTGGCAGCCAGGAGGAGCCGGTGAGTTTTCTGCACAACAAATACGCGCGCATCGTGACCGTCGTCCTGATCCTTCAGGGAATTGTGTTTTACGCAGTCGCGTTGCGCGCCGAAAACGCTCCCCCCACCTCGCCCCTGGCCAGTTTGCCGGTCGATCTCGCCGGCTGGCAGATGCTCAAGGAATTCAAGATCGACCAGGACACGCAGGATGTTCTGAAGGCCGACGACACGCTGAACCGGATCTATGTCAGTCCGGCGCGTGACGCCAGCGCCTTCTTGTTTATCGCGTTCTTCAAGACGCAGCGCTACGGACAGGCTCCGCACTCGCCGAAGAATTGCCTGCCGGGAAACGGCTATGAGCCAATCGAGAGCGGGACGATTCCGGTGGCGGTTCCGGGCCGGGCCGAACCGATCCGGATTAACCGTTATCTGACCGCCCGCGGCGACGAAAAGAGCGTGACGTTGTACTGGTATCAGAGCCACGAGCGGGTCATCGCCGGTGAATTCTCCGCCAGATTCTGGTTGATCGCCGACTCCATTCGGTATCACCGCAGCGACACCTCGCTGGTCAAGATCGTGGTGCCGGTTCACGATAACGATGCCGGCGCCGCCACGAAGACCGGTGTGGAATTCGTGAAGGCGATATTCTCGCCGCTGGCGCGGCAGTTGCCAACGTAGTTGTACCCGTTGCTTTGTATGGACAACGGGTATACACTTCATGTTGATGCCCGGCGCTAAACTGCCCGCCTTCGACTGGGATGACGCCAACCGTGGCCATATCGCCAGACACGGCGTCACGGAGGCCGAGGCTGAGCAGGTCGTCGTGGGCGCGTCGCTGCCAGTCGTGACCGACGAGCGCGGCGGTGAGGATCGGCACACCGAGTTGGGCGAAACGACCGAGGGGCGGCTGCTGCTGGTCGTCTGGACTTGGAGACGGCGTAGAATTCGCGTGGTGACCGCGTTCCCAGCGAAGCGGAAGTGGCGCACCCTGTGGAGGCGCATCAAGGGAGAACACGATGCCTAAGAAGAAGCTGGAGGAAGCCAAGACCGAGGCGGAAGAGGCCCGCTGGTTCGAAGACAATCAGGATCGGCTGCTGAGACTCTTCGAGCAGGCCGAGAAGGAAGGCGCACTGCGCGTCGGGGGAAAGAGCGTCGGCATCACGTTGTCGAAGAAGACCGAGACCGTCCAGAAGCCGCCGTCGCAGAAAGTCATGCTGCGGATCCCCACCGGCGACGTCGACCGGGCGCGACGTCAGGCGGCCGATATAGGGATCGGCTACCAGACCTACATCAAGATGCTCTTGCGCGCCGGACTAGACCGGAGCGAGAAGGTTCGGCGCGGGGCATGAACCGCCGGCATGCGGCTGCCCTACCTTGGGTGGGTGAATTCGTTGGCGTGGGGGATCAGGCGGAAGTAAAGGTCGCTCGGGAGATCGGTGCGCCAGTAGCCCTCCCACTGGGCCGCGCCGCAGATGCCCAGGAAGAGGACCGCCACACCCGCCGCCATCGCCCAGGCGGGCACGCGGCGCCGGCCGGGGGCCGCCATCATTAAGGCTCCCGCCGCCGGGCATTCCGCCACGCATTCCAGGCAGCCGGTACACTCCGCCGATCGGATGGCGATCAGTTTGTCCACCGGGAGCGCCGCGGGGCAGGCTTTGGCGCACTTGCCGCAGTCGATGCACAGCGACGTCTCGCGGCGGATGCGCAGCGGGCTGGCCAGAGAGACCAATCCCATCAAGGCGCCGTACGGGCACAGGTAGCGGCACCAGAAATTCTGCACGAACACCGACGCCAGCACCAGCAGCGCCACTACCATGCCGCCGGCCAGTCCCAGGAAGCGGAAGAAGTTGAGCATCTTGACATCGTCCACGATGCCGTAAGGGCCCTCCAGAAACGCGCGGATCGCCGGCACGGACATGGAGCCGACGGCGTAGAGGAACAAGGCGAGCAGCAGGTACTTCAGGCTGCGCAACCCCACGTCCAGCTTGCGCGGCAGGCGGAAGTTGCGTCCAAAGGTCTGGCGTCCCAGCCGCCACAGGTACTCCGAGGCGGTCCCCACCGGGCACAGCCAGCCGCAGAAACTCTTGCGAAAGATCCAGGAGGCGGCGAGAAAAGCGATCAGCAGGAACATCCCGGCGGGGTGGAGGCGCGGCATCTGCCCGCTGAGGAGAAGCACCTTCAGATTCATCAGCGAGGCGATCGGCAGCCAGCCCTCGACCCCCGGGGGCCGCCCCGCCCATAGACTGCGCCCCCCGGTCTCGTAGTAGCGGACAAACAGGTAGAACTCGATGCCGATCCACGCATTCAGAGCAAAGAATGCCAGTTGCACCGCCCGGCGCAGGGTTTGGGAACGGTCCGTTCCGGCGCGCCGGACCAGTTTCTTGCGGATCGGTTTCGGGGGCGGAGCCACCACGGGAGCCATCTCTATCTACCTCTAGTTAAAGACTAACC
>OCZU010001356.1_pt1 | contig 16202 bp, 15 predicted proteins | sample 1539001 | NCBI WGS metagenome assembly OCZU01 (sample SAMEA3539306, study PRJEB22396) | soil metagenome | biome: tundra; feature: field; material: soil | place: USA | collected 2010-05 | depth 0.15 m | reverse complement strand
AGCAAGTGCCGCGCTTATTACAGGGGCTGGTCCGGAACTCGCCGTGCCGGCAACCAAGAGTTTCACCACGCAGGTCACGGTTCTCTACTTGATGGCATTGTTCCTGGCGCGGAAGCGCGGCCGGATGACCTCGGAGGTCACGCGCTCCTATCTGCAGCGGCTGCAGCGGCTGCCGGACGCAATCGAGAGCAATCTTCGGGTGTGGGATGATCTGGCGGAACAATTCGGGCAGCACCATTTTCAGGCAGAGAAATTCCTGTACCTCGGACGTGGAGTTCACTACGCAATCGCACGCGAAGGAGCGCTCAAGCTCAAGGAAATCTCTTACGCGCATGCGGAAGGCTACCCTGCGGGAGAACTGAAGCACGGGCCGAGCGCTCTGGTCGACGAAAAGCTACCGGTTGTGGTGCTGGCAACATACGACCGGCATGATCCGGATTCGGTACTGCGCTACCGCCGCACCCTCGAAGTAATGAAGGAGGTCAAATGGCGCCGAGGGCGGCTGGTGGCGGTGGCCACCGAGGGTGATCGCGAGGTGACCGATGTTGCCGACGATGTGTTTTTCGTTGCGGCGGCGCCCGAGCTGTTGCTGCCGATCGTTGAAGTGATCCCGCTGCAACTGTTTGCCTATCATGTGGCAACGAAAAAAGGATACAACGTAGACCGCCCGCGGAATTTGGTGAAGGCGGTGGTTACGGAGTAGTCCATCGTCGCGAGTTCTTCACCGCAGAAGCACAGAGACACCGAGAAGGCAACGGCAAGAACTTAAGACAAATTACAGATCTTCTCTGATTACAGATCTTCTCTGAGCCTCTGTAGTGGAACGTTTTTGTTGCTCTCTTGATCCTGACGAAAAGTTCATGCCCAACGCCAATCCTTCTCACGTCGATCTGCAAGCTACCGCTAAAGATGTCATGCGGCAACACGGCTTTGAACCGGATTTTCCACCCGCTGTACAACAGCAACTGGCGGCATTGCGCGCGAATCCTCCGGCAATTACGGCGGGAGGAAGTGTGCGCGACCTGCGGAATCGATTGTGGTCGTCGATTGACAATGATACGTCGCGCGATCTGGACCAGATTGAAGTTGCGGAACAACTGCCCAACAGCGATGTGAAGATTCTGGTGGGAATCGCCGATGTAGACGCGTTCGTCCCTAAGCAGAGCGCGATCGACCAGCATGCCGCCATCGAAACCACGACGGTGTACACCGGAATCCGGATTTTCCCGATGCTGCCGGAGGAACTCTCCACGGGCAAGACTTCCCTGCTGGAAAATCAAGACCGGCTGAGCGTGGTCACTGAATACGTGGTGGACGGCAAGGGCCACGTAACCTCCAGCGCCGTCTATCGCGCGGTGGTTCGGAATCAGGCACAACTCCAGTACAACTCAGTGGGAGCCTGGCTGGAAGGCACGGCAGTGGCACCCCCGAAGGTGGCGGCTTCCGCCGATCTGCAGGCGCAACTTCGGTTGCAGGATCAAGTCGCGCAGAAACTTAAGAATCAGCGACTTGAATCCGGAGCGCTCAGCCTTCAGACCGACGAACTTTCTCCCCTGCTGATGAATGACAAGGTGGTCGACGTTGTGCAGCAGCAGAAAAATCGCGCCACCGAGTTGATTGAAGACTTCATGATCGCCGCCAATGGCGTGGTGGCGCGGACGCTCGAGAAAATCTCTTCCTTGCGCCGCATCGTGAAACAGCCGGAGCGCTGGGACCGGATTGTTCAACTCGCGGCGACACAGGGCGATAAACTGCCGCCCGATCCCGACTCCAAGGCGCTCAACGATTTTCTGGTAAAGCGCAAGGCGGCGGACCCGGACCATTTTGCCGACCTTTCCCTGGCCGTGATCAAGTTGATTGGCCCGGGTGAATACGTCCTGGAGCGGCCCGGTGATTCTTCTCCCGGTCACTTCGGGTTGGCGGTTCAGGATTACACGCATTCCACCGCTCCCAACCGGCGATTCCCTGACATCGTGACGCAGAGGCTGATCAAAGCCATGCTCGCGGGGCAGCCAAACCCTTACTCCGATAACGAGCTCTCCGCGATCGCCGCCAACTGCACCGAAAAAGGGGACGCTGAACGCAAGGTCGAGCGTGAAATGTCCAAGCGGTTTTCGGCGATCGCGATGCAGAACCGGATCGGCGACACTTTCGATGCTATCGTTACCGGAGCAACTCCCAAGGGAACTTTTGTTCGCGTGCTGCAGCCCCACGTGGAGGGATTATTGGTGCAAGGGGGGCAGGGCGCCGATGTCGGAGACAAATTGCGCGTCAAACTGGTTCGCACCGATGTACAGCACGGTTATATCGACTTCGCCCGCGTCTAGATCACCAGGAGTCGCAATCACACCCGCATCCTGACGCATCATGCAAGCCAATAGCCGGCAAAAAGTCCTCAAGTTATCCTTGCGCAAGCGGTTTGTGTGCGGAGGGGCGGGTGTGTGTTCTGAATGGCGCAATCTCATTTGCAGCGTGATGGTCGTGATCTTGCCGACGTCCCTGGTGGCCGAGGACCCCAGCCGGGCAATGCTCCATAACGACGGAGGAACCTTGGTGAACGGGAGTTCTGCACCCAATTCCTCCGCGATTTTTTCTCAGGACCTTATACAGACCCAGAAGGGCAACACGGCGAAAATCGATGCGGACGGGTCCACGGTCACCGTCCAACCTGACACGATTGTGCAATTCGCGGGGGACGAACTTGTCCTCGACCATGGCAGCTTGCAACTGAATACCTCGCGAGCGATGAAAGTGCGCGTGAATTGCCTGACCGTAATTCCCCTAGCCCAAGAGTGGACTCGTTACGACGTCAGCGATGTCGATGGAAAAGTGATGGTGTCGGCATACCAGAACGATGTCAAGATCCATTACCAGGATTCGGCTGTCCGGCAGGCGAAACAGGCACGACTCTGGGAGGATACTGTGCATCAAGGTGAGCAAGTAACTCGCCAGGATAGATGTGGCGCAGCGACCAAGCCTGCGGCGGTCGGCGCCGCTGGGCCGATCCTGAGCAGCCTTTTGGCCAAGCCCTACCCTGCCGTAGCGTCCCTTTCTGCCATCGTTTTCGCTAGTTGCCCCCGTGCAGTCGATTAATGTCAGCATTGGTGTAAATGCGAGTCGCGTGCCCAGCGTGTGCCTTGCGATACGCAGCCACCTCTGCCAGAGCGGCTCCATACCCACGCTCGCGCAGCGCCTGCGGGGTGGTCATCTGCCAAACTCCGACGTCCAGAATGCTCGCCGGAACCTCTCGTGACGGTTCAGAGGAGTTTTCGGGGACATTGACCTCGATGACGGTGGCCGGAGGTGCTCCGTAGTAGACAGGACGTAAATCCGGCGCCGGTTGAGGTTGCGCTAACGCAGTCTGGGTGTCCGCTCCAGCGACAAGCCCTTCTGTCTCGTTGCTCGCACCTACCTCCAGGGGCGGTCCTGTAAACGATAGCGAGGGCGTCGAGATGGGACGCGCCAATAGGGGCGAACGCGAATTCGTAGAATCAGGGTTCATCAGATATTGTGGCCCTCTGGCAAAGTTCGTGTCCTGGCCAAAGGCCGTTCCAGGACCCGACAGCCCGATCAGAGTGCAGCAAAGCACGCAACAAAAAGAGATGCGCATAGGTCTCCGCGGTGCAGCAGTTGTGCAAGTAAATTATGACGCAAGGAACCGAGTGCAGCCAGAGCCGTTGGACCCTACTTGCCGCTTCGGTCACGGACTTCGGCTTCCATCAGCGGCGAGCTCTGCCGGCTCTGGCGTCCGGCGCGCAACAGAAATAGCATGTAAAAAACAATTGCGAGATTACCTAGAAACACCGCCGAGCGAAGGAACGTGATGCCACGCATGAGTCCCCGGATCTCAAGTGGGAGAAGCAGCGTTCCAGACACTAAAGCGACCCATTCCGCCCAGGTACGTTGCTTCCACAGGCCGTAGGCCTCGGCAAAACGCAAGACAGAATAGGCGAATGCCAGTTGCGCTGCCGCCCACAAGCGAGCATCAGTCAGCCGGTCAGCAAAATCAAGAAAAAGCTGCGCCGAGTGCCGGTCCGTGCTGATGTGCAACAGGGCCAGGAGGCTCTCGGCAATTACCCAGGCATCCTTGTGTACGAGCAGGATCGCACTCAGTCCGATCAACAGAACAAGAATGCCTTTAGCAAATTCAAAGGCAGCAACCAGGCGCAACAGACCTGTCTGAGCGCGTTGCAGGTCGATTTTCGTTACCGGCGAGAGCATGCGGCGCTGCAGGGACCATCAGATTACCACGTGCACCGGCTTCACAAATTCGTTCTACCTCCGTCCCGCTGCCCGTCAGGGGACGAGGTTTCCCCGCGACGGCTCTCAGCTCTTTCGGGTGCGAACCGCAGAGCGAAGTTCATTCACGATCTCGCGCGAAGCTTTGATCGCCGCCGCGTGCTGGTCTACGTTGAAGGAGATCGCGCCCACGCGAGCGTGTCCGCCGCCTCCGTAGCGCTCACAGATCTTGGCCAGATTGACGAGTGGCTCCTCCGGGGCCCAGGGGTTCGATCCGACCGAGACCTTCACCCGAAAACTGCTTTTGCTCAGTCCCACGCTATAAATGGATTCGGGATGAAGGTAGTAGGGCACGAACTTGTTGTAGCCTTCGAGATCGTGATCGCTGACGTCGAAAAAGATGGTGCCGTCGGTACACTCGGTGCGCTGCCTAAGGATTTCGATCGAGAGTTCATGGCGCCGCAGCAGCGGAGGCAGAAGCGGAGCCACGAAGGGCTCTTCCAGAATGGCCGCCAGGGGCTTGGTGGCCAGAAGAGGGATCAGGTTGGGGACGAACCGTTGGTCGGGCGCCGACTCGATGACCATGGTTAGCTTCATGGCGGGCGCCTGCATCTCAACCGCAGTCTTGGCGTCCGAATAGAGAGCGCCGTCGATGATATCCGTCCAATGGACGAGGTCGGCCACGGGAGCGGGGTCGAATCCAAAGCGCTGCTGCGCAATCATGGCGATAAAGCTGGTGCAGGATTTGAAGTCCGGATCGTAGAACTTTCGGTTGCTCTCGTCCCGCTCGAAGTGTGCGGCGTCGGCAGGCGAGAGAAAGGCGCTCTCGTGATGGTCGAACCACCATGTGATTCTGGGCGAACTGGAGTATTTAAAGTCGACGATGGCGTTTTCGTCGCCGTCAAAGTGTGATTCGTCAAAAAGAGCTCCTGCGCGATGCAAGAGGCCGGAGAAGACAAAATCGGCATCTTCGCGAATGCGTTCGCGATAGAAACGAGAGAAGAGTGCAGCGGAGGAAGCTCCGTCGAAGCACTTGTCGTGGTAGAAGACTCTGACTTTCAATCAATGCCCCAGTAATCCAAGAATTCCCGCTGGCTGCAAGTCCCATCCCGTGCATTTCGACGAGCAGGGTAAAAGCTAATAGGATTGACAGCTTAGCGGAAGAAAGTCAAGGGCCAGCGAATACTCCCTTTCCAGACGAGGCCCACAAGAGTAGCCGTTCCATTGTGGTCAACAACAATCCGAGAGGCAGTCTTGGCCTCCCGACCGCGGCATTCTTCTAGCCCGCCTGTTTTTCCGCCAGATCGCCTATCACGGGCAGCTTAAACATTTGTCCCTGGTTCGCCTTCAGCAGCAAGATGATCCAGAGAATGAAGCCACCCAGGCCGACCAGCGGCCAAACCAGCAACGTGAGAAAACCTAGCAGCGGGATATGAACCACGATGCGCAGCCCGATCCACAGAATCCACCAGGCTAAGTTGAAAAACACGCTCTGCCACGCGTGGAAGCGGACGAACCGGCTCTTGTTGTAGGGCTCCAGCACGAGAAAGATGATCGCCGGGATGATGGTGAAATAGGCCAGCATGCCGACCACGTTGTCAGTGAGTCCCGATCCAGTGGCGGCGGGCGCGACTGCGGCCCGGCTACTGCACGCCGCACACGCGGTGGTGCCATCGGCAATCTGTGCGCCACACATATTGCAAAACGCCATTGGAGCCCCCTCCATTTTTTTCGTTGAAAACCCGAGCGTTCGGCCACACACGTAGTGTCCCGAGCAACGTTGCGGCAAAATACCAGAAACCTGCATCGGAAGCAATCAACAACTTCGGTGGACGTGTCTAGGCTGCGGTGGCGTGCCGATCTGCAAAGTCGCCCACGAGAGGGAGTTTGAACGTTTCGCCTTGCAGGGCCTTCACAATCAAGACGACCCAAACCATGAAAAACGCGAGGCCGCCCACCATGGAGACCAGCCAGACAAGCAGGTGGCCAATTACCGGAATGAAGAACAGTGCGAAACCCACAACCCTGAGCATAGCTACAAGGACCACACCAACCAGACATACTCCGAGGCACTGAAAGCAATGAAAGCGCACGAAGCGGTTCTTGTTGTACGGCGCGACGAGAAGAAACACGATCGCCGGCACAAGGAAGTTGGCCAGAGCTCCAGCCAGCGTCTCAGGCAGGCCGCCCACGGTGCCTTGCGCGTGCTCGACCGGACGCATGGCGCGGCCGCAGCCGGGACAGAAGGCAGCGGTATCGGGCATTGATGCGGCACACTCGGGACAGGAGATGGACATGAATTCCTTCAGACCGGCCGGGCCGCACTCTTCTTGCGGCAGTCCTCGCAAACCCCATAAATCTGGAAGGTGTGGCGCGTCGTCGTGTAGTGGTGCCGGCGCCCGATTTCCTGCTCCAGTTGGTCCACTTCGCGGGAAAAAAACTCCACCGAACTGCCACAATCGGTACAGACCATGTGGTGATGGCTGCGCCGGTTGTACTGGTGCTCGAAACGGGCGATGCCGTCGTGGAAGGCGACTTCACTGGCTAATCCACACTCGGCTAGGAGCTTGAGAGTGCGATAGACCGTGGTGTAGCCAATGCCGGCATCCTTTTTCTGCACCAGCCGGTGCAACTCGTCAGTGGAGAGATGGTCGCGTGTCTCCAGGAACGAACGCAAAATCGTATCGCGCTGGGCCGTCTGCTTCAGGCCGACACGCTTGAGATGCCGGTGGAGGATATCTTGTGCTTCGCGTACCATCTCGCGAGAGATGGAGGGCTGGTCATCGATACGCTTCTGCAACATGAAGGGTCAGGATAGCATCGGGAATCTTGAAAATGAAATTCATTTTCAGCAAGGCGGGGACTCTGAGCAGACGGCGGCAAAACTCGAGGTGTAGTAGAGAAGCTGCCTCAGCGGCTGAAGCCGGACTCCTTCTTAGTCTGCTTACGGCACAACTGAAGTCGTGCCCTTCCCGATCGTAACCGGTTCGAGAGTTTCTCGCGCGCCTCGTCGGAACTGGTTGCTCTATTTGTGCCGCGTGCCTGTCTCCCCTAGAATCGAATTGCTGATGAGCACTCTTACCGTAACTGGCGTTCCTGCTTCGCGGCGCTCGACCGGGGCGCGCGTTCTTCTCTGGCTGCTATTGATCCTAATCCTGCTGGCTGCGGGGGCAGTAGCTTATGCCTACTTCGTCGCCCGTTCATCGCTGCCGCGGCTTGACGGAAGCCTTCAGGTGAAGGGTCTTTCGGCGGCTGTGAAAGTGACGCGGGACAGCCACGGCGTTCCTGCCATCGAGGCCGCAACTTTGGAAGATCTGTTTCTGGCTCAAGGCTACGTCACTGCACAGGACCGGCTCTGGCAGATGGACATCATGCGGCGCTTCGGAGCCGGAGAACTTTCCGAGATTCTGGGCGATGGCACGCTCAAGATTGACCGCGAGCAGCGCATCCTGGGCCTGCGGGCCGCGGCCATGAAGGGGTTGCAGACAGCGAGTTCCCGCGATCGGTCTTATTTTGAGGCGTACGCGCGCGGGGTGAATGCGTACATCGAGACTCAAGGAAGCAGCCTTCCCATTGAGTTCCGCATTTTGAAGTATCAGCCGAAGCCGTGGCGGCCGGAGGATTCCATCGTCATCGCGAACCAGATGGTGAAGGATCTCAACTACTACACCTTCGGGGACATGCTGGCCCGGGAGAAGATTCTGGCCAAGCTGGGGCCTGAATTGACCTCCGATCTGTACGTCAACCGCTCCTGGCACGATCGCCCGCCCACAGTGATGCGGGACGACCTCAACGATCAGGGGAATCAGGGCGACTCTGACGATGAGGACGACGAAGATGATGCGAGCCCGGACAACTCCGTCACCCAGCAGAGAGGCGCAGGCGCCGAAATCTGGGCACAGCGCACACCAGAAGCGGTAAACGGATCGAACGACTGGGTGGTTTCGGGAGTGCACACGGTCACGGGCAAGCCGCTGCTGTCGAATGATATGCATCTCGGGCACCAGATGCCGAACCTGTGGTACGAAGCGCATCTCAAGTCGGGCAACCTGGACGTTGCGGGAGTAACGCTTCCCGGAATGCCATACGTGATCGTTGGCCACAACCAGCGGATCGCCTGGGGATTCACGAATGTTGGCCCCACGGTGACAGACGCATACATTGAGACGTTCAACGGGCAGGGAGACTACCAGACGCCGAAGGGTTGGCAGCAGCCGGAGCACCGCACCGAGGTGATCCACGTCAAAGGCAAGGCAGACGTGACCGTGGACGTAAAGATAACCCGGCACGGACCGATCATCACCGATACTTTGCCCGGAGAGACGCGGCAGGTGGCGCTGCGCTGGACGCTATATGACGGCCTGCACATGCCGTTTTTCGACGTCGATACCGCACAGAACTGGGAAGAATTCCGCAAGGCGTTTTCGCAGCTTGATGCGCCGGGGCAGAATGTGGTTTACGCCGACATCGACGGCAACATCGGCTATCAGACGACCGGGCGTGTTCCGATTCGCGCCAGCGGGGATGGTAGTCTGCCGGTCAGCGGGGCGGACGATGCCCACGAATGGACCGGCTACATTCCTTTCGACAAATTGCCCGGTATCTACAATCCACCTTCGGGAGTTATCGCAACAGCGAACGGACGCATCATGCCGGACGGTTATCCCTATTCCATCAGCGCGCATTGGGAGGCGCCGTGGCGCGCGGAGCGCATTTATCACGTGCTGGAATCCGGGCGGAAGTTCGCGGCCACAGACATGCTGGCTTTGGAAAACGATGTTCACTCCGAAAATGATCTGTTCGCGGCCGAGCGTTTTGTCTATGCTGTGGACCACGCCTCCAAACCCTCCGCGCGGGCAAAACAGGCTGCGGACCTCATGCGCAACTGGGATGGGAGAATGCTTGCCTCTTCGGCCGCACCCACTGTCGCCGTCCGTTCAAGTCAGGAACTGACGCGCCTCCTCCTCGAGCCCCGCCTGGGACCTGCTCCGGAAGATCCGAAGCAGCAGGAGACAACGTTGAGCTGGAAGACCTACTCTTGGCAGATGAGAACGGTGTGGCTGCAGAATGTCTTGCTGCAAAAGCCCAAGCGCTGGCTGCCGGAAAAGTATCCAAACTTCGATGAGTTGCTCACCGCCGCTGTGGAAGCCGCGGTGAACGGGCTGGCGGCCCCAAAGGATTTGGCGTCGTGGCGTTGGGGCGCTATTAACGCAGTTGAAATTGATCACCCGGTGCTGGGGAAGATTCCTTTGGTTCGGCGCTGGGCCGCGCCGGGAGTGAAGGAGCAATCCGGCAGTGGATATACTGTGAAAGCTGTGACGCGCCACCACGGGCCTTCGGAACGCTTCACCGCGAACCTCGCGGACCTCGACCAATCCACTTTAAACACCGTCACCGGCCAGGGCGGAAACTTCCTAAGTCCGTACTACATGGATCAATGGAAGGCGTGGTACGAAGGCTCAACCTTCACGTTGCCTTACACATCTCAAGCGGTGGAAGCGACTGGGGCGCATCGCCTGACGCTTAAGCCTGGAAGATAGTCCTTACCTTCTGATCAGAAGAAATCGATGGCCTTCACATCGGTGATCTGGCCGTTGATGACGATGGTTCCAGTTTCAATGAAGCTGTTCAATAGCAAACTATCAATGGTCGTGTCGTAAACGCGCAGTTTGCCACCCTCGGCTACGTACTCCACATAGCGGCTGGTGAAGCTCTGCAGGCCCGTCACGTCACCGTTGTCCGGCGGCAAAATGGCCGTGGCATTCTCGGGCTTCGTCGTGTCGAAGATGGCGAGGCAGCCGCGCACTTCTCCCTGTGGGCTGTTCACATCGCCGACGTTGGTGCAGGTGTGCGATCCGATGAAGAGCTGGCCATTCACGCTCATGTCCATGCGATCGTGATAACCGTCGGGGATAGCAATTTCGACCGCAGGGTTGTTGAAGTACGGATCTTGCAGCGTAGTCAGGTCGACCAGGTCGAGCGTCCCGCAATACTGCGCGCTGGTCGGGGCGGCATTTTGGATCGACCCGCATAAGGGGCCAGTGGGTGTGCCATTTCCGGCCACGTAAAGCGTCGAGCCGGACAGAAAGCCAAAGGTTGCGCCGTTCACCGAGAGGAGCGCACCGAGCGTCGCTGGCGTAGTGTTCAGGTTCAGGAGCTGCACGCTGGCCTGCGTGCCTCCACACTCGGCGCCACAATTCAAGATATAGGCCGTGCTGCCGTCCGCGCTGAAAATCCCGTATACGGGTCGGTCGAAGCCAGCTACCGTCGTCGTAACCGGATTGACTGTGTTCACCAGAAGAGGCGACATAATCGTCACGGCATCCGAATCGCTACTGAAAACCAGAAGCTGGGTTCCATCCGGACTTGCTACCACCGTTTGCGCGTTGGGGACGCTAATCGTAGCTGCAGTGGTCCCAGACGAAAGACTCTCCACCACCACGGCTCCTGGAGCAACTTCGTGTTGAGCAGCCGCAGGCACGGCCGCATAAGCGCTACCGCTTGCCAGAACGACCATGCTGGTGGTCGGTCCGGGCAGTTGGATGTTCCCGGTTGAAGTTTCCATTTTGGAGTTGATGACTTCGATATTGTTGGTGGCCGAATCAAAGGCGAGCACAGTCGCTCGATCAGGCGATATCGCCATCAGGCCCGGGGAAGTACCCCCGCCGATTTCAGTCGCCCTGGGTAGCGTATCGTTCTCGCCGTTGATGATGATAAGACCGCCAGACGTCGACCCGCTGGATACACTCTGCGAAGCGAGGACACGAGTCGTCAGACCGCTGGGGGGCTTGTAGTAGGAACTTGAGTAGCCGCAGGAGAGAAAGCTCATACTGGCCAGGACAAGAACCGCAGGAACAAGGGCAACTCTCTTCAAACGGGAGGCTCCTAACGACATGAAAAATGGAGATTTAGGTGCGAAATAGCGGATTATAGCAGACCGCGAAGTTCTCATCATTCGCAATTCATGAGGATCGCGGCATACCTCAAGGATCGCGTCGCCGGAACGGAAGCCCAGATGCACGACCCGCATTGATCCTGTATTCTGACCAAGTATATGGCAACTGACCTTCTTACCCGCATCAAGCAGTCTCCCGTTCTATGCGACGGAGCCATGGGAACGCTGCTTTACGCCAAGGGCATATTCATCAACCGTTGCTACGACGAACTCAATGTTTCTCAGCCCGACCTGATTCGTGCGATTCACCACGATTACCTGCAGGCTGGGGCTGAAATCGTTGAAACGAACACATTTGGGGCAAATGCCTTCCGCCTCGCGCGGCACAGTATCGCCGACAAAGTGCACGACATTAACCTGGCGGGAGCACGCTTGGCCCGAGAGGCAGCCAAAAGCTTCGATGTATGGGTAGCGGGATCGGTTGGCCCGCTGGGGACAAGAATCGAGCCTCTCGGGAAGACCTCTTTCGAAGAGGCCCGGCAGGCCTTCCGCGACCAGATCGAGGCACTGGCTGAGGGCGGTGTGGATCTGCTGATGTTTGAAACCTTCGGCTACCTCGAGGAACTCCATCAGGCCATGCTGGCGGCCAAGGAAGTGGGGGCAAGACTGCCCTTGGTAGTGCAGGTTACGATCGACGAAGACGGCAACTGCCTGGATGGTTCCGATCCTGAGACTTTTGCGCCCCGACTCGAAGACTGGGGCGCGGATGTCATCGGCTGCAACTGCAGTGTGGGTCCCGTGGCTATGCTGGACGCCATCGAGCGAGTGCGAGCCGTCACTTCCCTGCCACTTTCTGCACAGCCGAATGCAGGCATTCCGCGCTCGGTGGAAGGCAGAAACATATACCTCTGCTCTCCAGAGTACATGGCAAGCTATGCGCGCAAGTTTGTCGCTGCCGGCGCCCGGATTGTTGGCGGATGCTGCGGAACCACTCCCGACCATATCCGCGTCATGAAATCCGCGCTGCGAGTTGGCGAGGCCAGAGGGAAGACGGCCTCGGCCCAGGTTGTGGGAAGCGCGGCCACTCCGAGGGCTACGCCAGCCCAACCTTTGGAAGAACGATCGGGCTTGGGGGCGAAGCTGGCGCGTGGAGAATTTGTCACAATGGTGGAGGTGGTTCCTCCTAAAGGAACCGACATACGCAAGGAACTGGAAGGCTCGCAATTCTTGAAATCGGTCGGCGTGGATGCAGTCAACATTCCCGACAGCCCACGCGCTTCCGCGCGCATGAGCAATCAGGCGCTTTCGCTGCTGGTGCAGCGCGAAGCGGGGATCGAGGCGATTCTGCATTACACCTGCCGCGACCGCAACGTGCTGTGCATCCAGAGTGACCTTCTGGGCGCAGCGGCGGTGGGGATCAGGAACCTGATCTGTATCACCGGCGATCCCCCGAAGATGGGCAACTATCCGGACGCGACGGCGGTGTTTGATGTAGATGCCATCGGCCTGGTCAACATCGTCCACAACTTGAACCTGGGCCTGGACCTTGGCGGAAACCCAATCGGTGCAGGTACGGGCTTTGTGATCGGCGTGGGCGCGAATCCGGGACTTACCGATCTGGATGAAGAAATCCGGAGGTTCGAGTACAAGGTAAATGCTGGAGCCGAATACGCTGTAACGCAACCGGTTTTCGACATCCGCCTGCTGGAAAACTTTCTGCGGCGGATCGAGCAGTTCCGCATTCCCGTAGTAGCGGGGATCTGGCCGCTGGTTAGTGTGCGCAACGCTGAGTTCATGAAGAACGAACTACGCGTTTCTGTACCGGACTCCATTCTGGAGCGCATGGCCAGGGCCCAGACACCAGACGCGGCAAGGGCCGAGGGCGTCGCTATTGCTCGGGAGATGCTGGTTGCGGTTCGGCACGCGGTGCAGGGTGCTCAAATCAGCGCGCCGCAGGGGCGGTACAGCTCGGCCGTCGATGTTCTGGAAGCGTTGGGAACGAAAAGTCCCGCTACGGCCTAGAATTCCCTTTGTGGAGCGGACGAAGTCTCCCGCCCCAACTTTTTACAAAAAAACACTGGACACCCAGCGCGATTCGTTGCAGTACAATAGAGCAAGGAGCGAAAACCCGTTGGCCAAATTTGAAGAGTGCCTCCAGCGACTGGAAAAGATTGTTCAGGAGCTGGAAAAGGGAGACGTACTTCTGGAAAAGTCTCTCACCCTTTTTGAAGAAGGCATGCATCTCTCCTCGACTTGCCGGAAGGAACTGGAACAAGCCGAAGGCAAGGTGGAGATCCTGCTGAAGAAGAACGGAAAGCTCCAGGCTGAGCCGTTTGAGCCCTTGCCGGAAAAGGCGACTGCCCGCAGGTAAGCGGTGATCGCAGGTGGGGCTCGTAGTTGTAATGTCTGTGGAGTGGCGGTTTCGAACCCCTTCCCCGCAGCCCCAGTCCGCCGTTGCTGACGGTTGTGCGTCAGGAGGATCTATGGGCTTTAGTGTGGTCGTTCTGGAAAGCGATCCTAGGCTTGCCCAGTCTCTGGCCGGTGGCCTCTCTTCTCATTTCAATTCCGTACACTTGGCGCGCTCCGGGGACGAACTTCGAGAGCGAGTCGCCAAGAACCATCCGGAAGTCGTGATTCTCGATATGGAATATTCTCGCCTGACCGATGTGCGGAACTTGCACCACGATTTTCCCTCACTGCCAATCGTTTGCACGCATCGCATACCCGATGAGGATTTGTGGATCGCGGCGCTGGAGGCTGGTGCCAGCGACGTGTGCCCCGCCGATGACGTACCGAATGTTTTGAGTTCAGTGTTGCGCAGCGTGGCCATGGCACACCACGTTGCGGCCTGAAGTTTGTTCGACGCCTTGAATCCTGCGAGGATGCTTCCCGGCGTCCTCGCTTTTTTCAGCTTCCGCCCATAACAGCTTTTCGGAGTCGTCTTCGATATGTAACCACACAGAGAACCGTACCCCCGATGAAAGCGCTGGCGTAAGAAGCACTGTGCGCCCACCAATCAGCCATGAAGCGGCAGCGGACCGCGCGCGAAGATAAGAAGGTCAGCGAATCCGTGGCCAGTACACCAGTCCGGGCAAGAACGTATCCTGTGACGCCGAAAAGCACAGCACTGGCCGCCATGACAGCTAGCAAGAACCCAATTGATGGTACGAGTTCAGATGCCCTTAAAACCGGCCGGGAGCCCGTCCGGGCTGCAAGTGTCAAAGGCACAGAGAAACACGCGCCGACCCTCCACGTCGCAAGGATTCCCCACCCGATGCCCAGCCAATTCGGAGACTGTGTGTCGAAAACCGGGGGTGAGAGATGGTGAAGTATTCGATGTAGATCCGTGCAATGAATTGGTCGTGAACGATGCCGTACAGCACCGCCGCGATGATGCAGAGCACCGCAATTTTGAATGCTTCCATCTTCCGTTCACGTCTTGAGTAAATCCTAAACTAGTTCGGCTACAGGCGGTCGTAACATTCGGCGTTTTACCCCGCAGCTAATGATGCCTTCCGATAGCAGCCTTGTTATACTCACTCCTCAATGCTGCAAGAAACTCTCGAGCAAGGGCAGGCGTGGACGGATGCGGCGCTGGACCGTCTGATTCCCTTGGAAACCCAGCATCCGGTGTCCATTCACAAGGCGATGCGCCACAGCGTGTTTGCCGGCGGTAAACGCCTGCGACCGGTGTTGTGCATGGAAGCCGGCCGCATGATAACGGGATCGCTGCCCCGGAAGATCGAGGAACTGGGTGCGGCTTTGGAGATGCTGCACACTTATTCGCTGATCCACGATGACCTTCCAGCGCTGGACAACGACGATTTGCGCCGCGGACGTCCCACGTGCCACAAGGTTTTCGGGGAGGCGCTCGCGATTCTGGCGGGAGATGCACTGCAGACACGGGCCTACGAGGTTCTCGCGAGGCTGGAGTGTCCGGCGGAAGCGCGCGTGCGAATTATCGAGGAGATCGCGCGCGGCACCGGCACGCTGGATGGCATGATCGGCGGGCAAGTTGTGGATCTCGAAGCCGAGCATACTCGGCCTACGGCGGAGATGCTGGAGTATATCCACCGCGCGAAGACGGCCGCGCTCATCGCCGCTAGCCTCATAAGTGGTGGGCTTTATGCCGGAGCAAAGGACAGCGAAGTTCGAAAGCTACGAGCCTTTGGGCAGTCGATTGGTCTGGCCTTCCAGATTGTGGACGACGTGCTCGACGTGACTCAAACCTCCGAGCAGCTTGGCAAGACCGCTGGTAAAGATACGGCGGCGCAGAAGGTAACTTACCCGGCTCTGTTCGGGGTAGAAGAGTCCATACGCAAGGCGGATTCGCTGGTGAGCACGGCGTTCGAGGAGTTGGAAGCTTTTGGTCAACGGGCGGAGACGCTGAAGGAGTTGGCGCGGTATTTGGTGGAGCGGAAGAAGTAGAAGCTAGTCTCGAAAAAGTAATCTCGACACACATGTCTTCGACTCCCCTCGACATTCTGGCGATTGCGGCCCACCGCGACGATGTGGAGCAGACCTGCGGCGGCACGCTGCTGAAGATGGCGCAGCGCGGGCAGCGGACGGGCATTCTCGATCTGACTCAGGGAGAAATGGGGACGCGCGGCACGGCCGAAGATCGCGCACGCGAGGCGGCAGACGCGGCCAGAATTCTTGGCGTAGGCTGGCGGCGGGCGCTCGATATTCCGGATGGCCGCGTCGAAAATACCTGGGAGAACCGGCTGAAAGTAGCCAGCGTGATTCGCGAGACTCGGCCACGCGTGGTGATTCTTCCTTACTGGAAGGGACGGCATCCGGATCACTACACTACGTCCGTGCTGGGATATGAGGCTTGCTTTCTGGCGGGACTGGCGAAACTGGACCCGAAAGAAGCACTCGGCACTCAGCACTCAGGACTCCCTCAGGAGAGCCGGCAGGATGCCGGCGCTACGAAACTCGCGCCGCACCGGCCGTTCAAGATTATTTATGCCACGCTTTATTACGACGTTCGACCTACGTTTGTCGTAGACGTCAGCCAGCAGTTCGAGCAGAAGTTCGCTTCCATCCTGGCCTACAAATCGCAGTT
>OCZU010001355.1_pt1 | contig 16206 bp, 10 predicted proteins | sample 1539001 | NCBI WGS metagenome assembly OCZU01 (sample SAMEA3539306, study PRJEB22396) | soil metagenome | biome: tundra; feature: field; material: soil | place: USA | collected 2010-05 | depth 0.15 m | reverse complement strand
GCTGCGTTTGTCCAGAAGAATTCGAATTGCGCCTCACTCAGATCAAGCTGGCCGGTTTCAAGTCATTCGTCGATCCGACGATCATCGCCACCCCCGGTCAACTGGTCGGCATCGTCGGCCCCAACGGTTGCGGCAAGTCCAACGTCATCGATGCGGTGCGCTGGGTTCTCGGCGAATCGAGGGCCGCGGCGCTGCGTGGCGAGTCGATGCAGGACGTCATTTTCAATGGCGCGGGTGACAGGGCGCCGGTCGGCCGGGCGTCGGTCGAGCTCTTCTTCGACAACAGCGCAGGCAGGATCGGCGGACAGTGGGGCCAGTACGCCGAGCTATCGATCAAGCGCGTCCTCACCCGCGACGGCGACTCGACGTATTACATCAATAACATTCCGGTGCGCCGGCGCGACATCCACGATCTTTTCCTCGGCACGGGCCTCGGCCCGCGCGCGTACGCCATCATCGAGCAGGGCATGATCTCCCGGGTGATCGAGGCCAAGCCCGAGGAGCTGAGAATATTTCTCGAGGAGGCCGCGGGCGTTTCCAAATACAAGGAGAGGCGCAAGGAAACGGAAGGGCGCCTGAGCGACGCGCGCGAAAACCTGACCCGCGTCGAAGACATCCGCATCGAGCTCGGCGCGCAGCTCGCCAAGCTCGACGCCCAGGCCAGGGTTGCGACCGAATACCGCGATCTGGAGGCGCGGCTCAGGCAATCGCAGCACATGATGTGGTTCGCCAGGCAGCAGGACGCGGTACGCGTGCGCGAAAAGCACGCCGCCGAGATCGTCAACCTCAGCAGCGGATTCGAGGCGCTGCAGGCCGAGCTTCGCGCAGCGGAGGCGCGGCTGGAAGCGCTTCGTGCCGACCACTATCGGGCAGGTGACGAGATGCACGAAAAGCAGGGCGCGTTCTACGGCGCGAACGCGGAAGTGACACGCCTCGAGCAGCAATTGCAGTTCGCGCGCGAAAACGAAGGCAGGCTGGCGCAGCAGGTCGAGCAGATCACCGCGCAGGTGGCTGCGTTTGCCCTGCAACTGGAAACGATCGTGATCGAGGCGCGATCGGCCGATCGCGATCTCGAAGCGGCAATTGCCAAGCGTGACGCAACCGCCGAGGAAGAGCGCGCGGCGGCGACGACGCTGCCGGCGCTGGAACAAAGCGTCGCCGAGGCATCTCGGCTAATTGCCGAGATCCAGCAGCGAATGAACGAAATAGAGCAGGCGATCCGCGTCGGGGATACGCGCCGCGAGAATGCCGCCAAGGTCCTGGCCGCGTTAGGCGCACGCCGCGAGCGGCTGGACACCGAGGCGCGCGAGCTGCAGAAACCCTCGAGCGACCCGATTGCCGTCGTCGCCGAACAACTCGAGCAGGAAAACGCCGATCTGGCGGGCCGCGAGTCTGCGCTTGCCGAGCTCAATGCCGTCGTCCAGTCGCTTCAGGAACGTCATCGCGCCGCCGGCGACACCTGGCAGCAGGTCAGTCGTGCGCTGACCGATCGTGAAGCTCGTTCCGAGGCGCTTGCCGAATTGCAGGCCAAGATCGACAGCGGCAAGGATTCCGCCGCGTGGCTGGCCGGCAAGGGACTGCAAAGCGTTCCCCGGCTGTGGCAACAGCTCGATATCGAGCGCGGCTGGGAAGATGCCCTCGAGGCTGTCCTGCGCGAGCGCTTGAACGCGCTCGAGTTGCCGACGCTCGACGCGGCGCTGTCGTGGATCGACCCGGATGCGGCCCTTCCCGGTCGTGTCGCGGCCTATGCGCCCGCGACCAAGGACGTGCCGAGCAAGCCGCCGTTCGACGGCTTGCTGGCCAAGGTGAAGACCTCCCGCGCCGAGTTATCGCGCGTGCTGACGGACTGGCTCGACGGCGTCCGATGCCGCGACGATCTCGCGGGCGCCTTGCACGACCGCGCAACACTGATGCCGGGAGAGAGCTTCGTCACCCTCGCCGGACACATCGTCAGCGCCGATGCGATCAGCTTCTTCGCGCCAGACAGCGAGCTGCACGGGGTGATCGCGCGGCAACGCGAGTTGGCCGAGCTTGCGCAGGCCATCAGCGCCGCACGCGCCGACACCGCGCTTGCCGCAAGCGCCCGCGTCGCGGCGGAAAACGATCTGAAGGCGCGCCAGCAGGAGTACCACGCCGAAAGCATGGCCTTGTCGTCGCAGCAACGGCGTTGCCATGACCTCGAGCTGGAGCTGATGCAATTGCGGCAGGCGGCGGAAACGGCGGAGCGCCGGCGCACCCAGATCGCCGAGGAGCTCGCCGCGCTGGTCCGCGATGATGCAAGCGAGCGCGCATCGCTGGCTGCGATCGATGTCGAGGTCGAGGGTGGCAGGAAACACTTGGCGGAAGCCACACAACGACGGGAAAGCTCGCGCCACGCGCGCAACGAAGCTGAAGTGGCGCTGGCCAAGGGACGCGAGCGCACTCGGGTCGCCGAGCGCGCAGCGCAGGAGGCCGGTTTCGCGGAGCGATCATGTCGCGAGCGGATCGCGGAGCTGGTCCGCCGCCGCGAAGGAATCGAAACTCAAATCGCGCAGCAACAGGCGCTGGTCGCCCAGGTTGCGGATGAGCGGCGCCAGATCGATTGGAGTCCCGTGGAAGCGTCGCTTCATGCGCAGCTTGCATCGCGTGCCGGTGCGGAGCAGGCGCTGGCGGCAGCGCGCGACCGTCAGGAAGCGCTGGGCTCGGAGATGCGCGGGGCCGACGAAGCGCGGCTCACCATCGACCAGCGGCTCGATCCCGCGCGCTCGCGAATCGACGAGGTGCGGCTCAAGGAACAGGCCGCGGCGCTCTCCGAAGACATGTACTCTCAACAATTGATCGAGGCGCACGCCGACGTTGCCGTGCTTCCCGAGCAACTCAAGGCGTGGGGAAGGGCGAGCGGATTACCTGGCGAGATCGAGCGTCTGACGCAGGTCATCGCTGCGCTGGGTCCGGTCAACCTTGCGGCGCTGGACGAATTGACACAGACCGCGGAGCGAAAGCAGTATCTCGATGCGCAAGCGCAGGATTTGACCGAGGCCATGACGACGCTGGAAAGCGCGATCCGCCAGATCGACCGCGAATCGCGCGCGCTGCTGCAGCAGACCTTCGATGCCGTCAACGTCAATTTTGGCAAACTGTTCCCCACGCTTTTCGGCGGCGGGCAGGCGAGGCTGGTGTTGAGCGGCGAGGAGATCCTCGATTCCGGAGTACAGGTCATCGCCCAACCGCCAGGCAAACGCAATACGTCGATTCATTTGCTTTCCGGGGGCGAGAAATCGCTGACGGCGATTGCGCTCGTCTTTGCGTTGTTCCAGCTCAATCCCGCGCCCTTCTGCCTGCTCGACGAAGTCGATGCGCCGCTGGACGATCCGAACACCGACCGCTTTTGCGCGTTGGTTCGCGCGATGGCCGAGGTAACGCAGTTTCTGTTCATCAGCCACAACAAGATCACCATGGAAATGGCGAATCAGCTGGTCGGAATCACGATGCCCGATCCGGGCGTCTCGCGGGTGGTCGCGGTCGATATCGCCGAGGCGCTGGAGCTGGCCGAGACCGCAGCGTCGTAAATCCAATGGCTGGAATGAACCCCTTGTTCCTCGGCCTCATCGCCGCCGGCGTTGCGCTCGTCGCCGGTGTGCTGATCTACAACTGGCTGCAGGAGCGCCGTGTGCGTCGCAGAATCGACGCCGCGTTTCGCAAGCCCGGCGACACGGCGCAAGGCGCGGGGCGCGATACCGGCCGCGTCGAGCCTGTGCTGGACCCCGAGGATCCGGATCCGGCATCTTCACAGAGCGTCGCCATCGAGACGACGCCGGAAGGCTACGAAGCGCCGCCTGCTGAAGCCGCAGACGAAATGCACGACGAGCCGCTGCCGCAGGTCTTGCCCGAGACCCGGGCGGAACGCCCCGGCCTTGCGCCCGATGCGGATATCGAGTGCGTCGTGCTGCTGCAGCCGGAGCAGGCGGTGACCGCTGCCGGGCTCGGTCCGGCGCTCTCGGCGATCGGCGCGAAGCCGACGCGCTGGCTCGGCCGGCGTGGCGTCGGTACGGCGTGGCAGCTCATCGAGGCCGCGACGCCGGGCACATGGTACGAGCTTGCTGCGTGCCTCCTGCTGGCGAATCGCGCCGGGTCGGCGTCGCGTGCCGAAATCGAAGCCTTTCAGCGCCTGGTTTCCGGCGTTGCCGCGGAGGTGGGCGCGCCGAATGCGAGAGTCGACGTCGCGGGACAAGCCGATCGCGCCGAGGAGCTCGACCGCTTTTGCGCCGATCTCGACGTCCAGATCGGGCTCACGATCCTCAAGAGCGAACTGGGCCAGATCGCCGGAACGCGTTTGCGCGGCGTGGCTGAAGCTTCGGGGTTCCGCCTCAATCCGGCGGGTCATTTCGAGTACTCGCAGGAAGAAACCGGCGCCACCTTGTACACGATCCAGAACTACAAGCAGGAGCCGTTCAGCATCGAAAGCCTGCGCCGTACGACCACGCCCGGCATCGTGTTCCTGCTTGACGTGCCCCGCGTTGCGGACCCGGTCCGCGTATTCGATCAGATGCGCATGGTGGCCAAGAGGATGACGCAGACACTCGAGGGCGTGTTGGTCGACGACAATCGACGGCCGATCACCGACACCTCGCTGGCCGCGATCCGGTCCCAGGTTCAAGTTACCGTCACTGCTTTGCGCGAGGCGCATATCGATCCGGGCGGACCGCGCGCATTGCGCTTGTTTGGCTAGGGCCTGTTCGTGGCCACGACCGCGGTTCCTGCGAAGATCGTCCAGCGCGCGAAGCAGCTGCGCACCGATCTCGACGCGCACAACTATCGCTATTACGTCGAAGACGCGCCCGCGGTCAGCGACGCTGAATACGACCGCCTGTTCCGGGAGCTCGAGGCGATCGAGCGTGAGCACCCATCACTCGCGACATCGGACTCGCCCACGCAGCGCGTCGGCGGTCGCCCGGCAACCGAGTTCGAACCGGTCACGCATCGCGTGCCCATGCTGTCGCTTAACAACGCGTTCGCGGACGAGGAGGTCGAGGCGTTCGATCGACGCGTCCGCACCGCGCTGGGCGTCGAGGAAGTGGATTACTCGGTCGAGCCCAAATTCGACGGCCTTGCGGTCAGCCTGGTCTACGAGCGCGGTCAATTTGCCCTCGGCACGACGCGCGGCGACGGCAACACCGGCGAGAACGTCAGCGCCAACCTGAGGACCGTGCGCGCCATTCCGATGCGGTTGCCCGCGGGCGCGCCGCCCTTGCTCGAGGTTCGCGGCGAGGTCCTCATGCTCAAGCGCGATTTCGCCGCGCTCAACGCGGCGCAGGAGTCAGCCGGCGAGAAGCTCTTCGTCAATCCGCGTAATGCCGCGGCCGGCGCGCTGCGTCAGCTCGATTCCACGATCACCGCGTCGCGCCGCCTGGCCTTTTTCAGCTACGGCGTGGGCGCCGTCGAATGGGGCCCCGTCAAGCAGCCCGCGACGCAGGACGCGCTGCTGAAGCTGCTTGCCGCGTTGCGTCTTCCGGTCGCGTCGCAGCGCTCGTCGGTGCGCGGCCTCGAAGGCTTGCTCGGCTACTATGGCTCGATCGGCGCCAAGCGCGACAGCTTGCCGTTCCAGATTGACGGCGTGGTCTACAAGGTCAATTCGCTCGCTCAGCAGGAGCGTCTCGGCTTCGTCTCGCGGGCGCCGCGTTTTGCGCTCGCGCACAAGTTTCCGGCGGAGGAGCTTCCGACAGAGGTTCTGGCGATCAACGTCCAGGTAGGCCGCACCGGCGCCCTGACGCCCGTGGCGCAGCTGAAGCCGGTGTTCGTCGGCGGCGTCACCGTGGTCAGCGCGACGCTGCATAACGAGGACGAGGTGCGGCGCAAGGATGTCCGCGTGGGAGACACGGTCATCGTCCGCCGCGCGGGCGACGTCATACCCGAAATCGTGCGTGTCTTGCCGGATAGCCGCCAGCCGAATGCGCCGCAGTTCGTGCTGCCAAAGAAATGTCCGGAGTGCGGGTCGAAGGTCGTGCGCTTGCCTGACGAGACGATCGCGCGCTGTTCCGGCGGTCTGGTCTGCCCGGCGCAGCGCAAGCAGGCGCTGCTTCATTTCGCGAGCCGGCGCGCGCTGGATATCGAAGGTCTCGGCGACAAGCTGGTCGATCAGCTGGTCGACGCCGGACGAGTGCACACACCGGCCGATCTGTACAAGCTCGATGCCGAGGCTCTGGCCGCGCTCGATCGCATGGCGGAAAAATCTGCCTCCAACGTCGTCGCCGCGATCGACAGGAGCCGTACGACGACCCTGGCGCGCTTCATCTACGCGCTCGGCATCCGCCACGTGGGCGAGACCACCGCGGCGGACCTTGCGCAGCATTTCGGAGCCTTCGACGCCTTGCTGTCCGCGGACGAGCCCGCGCTGCTGCAGGTGCGAGACGTCGGGCCGGTGCTGGCGCAGAGCATTCTGCAGTTCTTTGCCGAGGCCCATAATCGCGATGTGATTGCCCGGTTGCGCAAGGCCGGGGTACATTGGACCGAGACCGAGCCGCGGCATGAACGTGCTGGCAAGCTTTCCGGTCTCACCTTCGTGATTACGGGTACACTCCCCACGCTCTCGCGTGACGATGCCAAGGCATTGATCGAGGAGCATGGCGGTAAAGTCGCGGGCAGCGTGTCGAAGAAAACCTCGTATGTCGTGGCCGGCAGCGAGGCCGGCAGCAAGCTCGACAAGGCCGGCGAGCTCGGTGTACCGGTGCTGGACGAAGAACAATTGATGGCCATGGTTGCCGACGCGCGGATCAAGCGATGACACCGATGCCGCGCGCCGCCTCTCAACGCTTCACGCTCCCGAGCCGGGAGCGGGAGCACATTTCGCCCGCGCCTCGGGCGCTCGGCAGGGACTTCGATGGCCATCGCTAAAGTAACCAAGGCAGTATTTCCGGTGGCGGGGCTGGGAAGTCGGTTTCTGCCTGTCACCAAGGCGAGCCCGAAGGAGATGCTGCCGATAGTCGACAAACCGCTGATCCAGTACGCGGTCGAGGAAGCCGCCGCGGCCGGCATCACCGACATGATTTTCATCACCGGGCGCAACAAGCGCGCGATCGAGGATCACTTCGACAAGGCGTATGAGCTCGAGACCGAGCTGGCAGCGCGAAACAAGACTGCCCTGCTGGAGGCGGTGCAGGCGTCCACGCCGCATGGCATCAATTGCATTTATATCCGCCAGACGGAAGCGCTAGGCCTGGGACACGCAGTCTTGTGCGCCGAGCCGGTGATCAACAACGAGCCGTTCGCGGTGCTGCTTGCCGATGACCTGATCGACTCCAGCGTGCCGGTGATGCGGCAGATGACCGACATCGCCGAGCGCGAGCAGTACTCGGTGATCGGCGTCATGCCGGTGTCGGAGGACGAGATCGGCGCCTACGGCGTGGTCGAGACCGAGGCCATAACCAATCGGGTCAGCCGCGTTTCGCGCATCGTCGAAAAGCCCAAGCCCGGAACGACGTCGTCGCGGCTCGCCGTTGTTGGACGCTACATTCTCACGCCGCGCATTTTTCACCATCTGCGCACCATGCCGGCCGGCGCCGGCGGCGAAATTCAGTTGACCGACGGCATCGCACGCCTGCTCGAGGATGAAAAGGTGCTTGCCTACGAATTCGAGGGGCGCCGCTACGACTGCGGCAACAAGCTCGGCTATCTCGAGGCAACCGTGGAGCTGGGCGTCAAGCATCCCGACGTCGGGGCGAAGTTCGCCGAATTTCTCAAGCGCAGGCAATGACGCTCAACGAGCTTCGCTACATCGTCGCGGTGGCTCAGGAAAAAAACTTCGGCCGCGCCGCGCAGCGCTGCTTCATCAGCCAGCCCGCGCTGTCGGTGGCGATTCAGAAACTGGAGGAAGAGCTGCAGACGCAGCTGTTCGAGCGCGGCAAGAGCGAGATCACGGTGACGCCGGTCGGCGAGCGCATCGTCGAGCAGGCGCACAAGGTGCTGGAGGAAGCGGCGCAGATTCGCGATATCGCGGAAGCGGGCCGCAACCAGCTGGCGGGACGTTTTCGTCTGGGTGCGATCTACACGGTCGCACCGTATCTGCTGCCCGATCTTGTCCCGGTGCTCAATGCACTGGCTCCGGACATGCCGCTGGAGATCGAGGAAAACGTCACCGAGCAGCTCGAGACCGCGCTCAAGACCGGACGCATCGACGCCGCGATCATCGCGCTGCCGTTTGCGCCTCGGGGCATCGCGACGGAATTTCTCTACGAGGAGCCCTTCCAGGTCGTGGTCCCGCAGCGTCACCCCTGGGCCAAGCGCAAGACGATCGAGCCATCCGAGCTTGCGGGCGAGCACGCGATTCTGCTCAACGTCGGTCACTGCTTTCGTGACCAGGTGCTCGAAAGCTGCCCGGAGCTGAATCGTGGTGACGCGTCGGTCACGCGCAGCAATTCGCTGGAGACGATCCGCAACATGGTGGCGTCGGGCTTGGGCGTATCGGTGCTGCCACGCGACGCGTTGACGCCGAAATACCACAGCCGGCTGGTGGTTCCGGTTCCGTTCGCGAAACCGGTGCCGTCGCGACGTATCGCGCTCGCGTATCGCAAGAGCTTCCCGCGTCCCGCGGCCATTGCCGCCATTCGCGAGGCGGTCGCCGCGTGTCGCGGCGCGAAGCCCAAGGCGCGATCGGTCGCCTAGTAGATCGTTCGCGCGTCGACCTCAGAAGCCGTAGAGCGTGGCCGGGTTGTGGACCAGAATCCGGCGCCGGGTCGCATCGTCGTCGGCCCATTCCAGCAGCAGATCGAGCATCAGGGGCGTGTCCGGAACGACGTCGCGGCCGGGATGCGGCCAGTTACTCGCCCATACGCAGCGCTCCGGGGAGGCGGCGACCAGCCCGCGCGCAAGCGCCGAGACATCGGCGTAGTGTGGGGGCCCTGTCTTCGAGGTCTCGTACGGCGCTGACAGCTTGACCCAGGTGTTGCCGCCGTCGAGCAGCCGGAGCAAGGCGTGAAATCCCGGATGATCGGTCGTGACGGGTTGCAGGAATTTACCGTTGTGGTCGATGACCAGCGGAACCGGCAGTCGCGAAAGCGCGTCTTCGTAGCGGGGAAGCTCGCGGCCATCGAGCTGTAGCTGTATGTGCCAGCCGAACCTGGCGAGGCGTTGCGCCATTGGCTCCAGTGTTTCCCAGGGCAGCATCCCGCCGGGAAGAAGGTAATAGCGGATCCCGCGAACACCGGCGCGAGTGAGCCTGTCGAGCTCGGTATCCGTCACGTCGGTTGGAACGATGGCGATGGCCCGCGCGCTCTCGCCGAGCTCGCCCAGCGCCTCGAGCATGCAGCGGTTGTCATAGCCGTATCCGTTCGGCTGCACCAGCACCACTCGCGACAACCCAAGCGCTGTCTGTACGGCGCGATAGTCTTTAAGCGGCGCATGCGGCGGTTTGAACACCGCCTGCGGCACAAGCGGAAATCGGTCCTCGTAAATGTGCATGTGGCAATCGCACGCACCGGGCGGAGCAATGAGTTTTGGCGGCGTCATCGGAAGAGATTCGTGATCGGAACGGACCCAAGCGGAGTTTCCGAGAAGATGACATTTCGGCGCCTCGAGTTCAAGTACAATTCACGCCGGCTGAATCGCGTGTCATCGGGAATGACGAACTGGCGTTCCGAGCGCCACGCATTTTTGTAATCCTCATAGTTTGCAGATCGGCGCCGCGTGTCGCTCCGGCGTGCCGACGCATTCTTTTCAGGGAGCAAGGCATGTCCTCGGACCTCAAGGGAAAGGTCGTCCTCGTCACCGGAGCGTCCACGGGCATCGGAGCCGCGGCCGCACGCGCATTCGCGCGTCTCGGCAGTCGAGTGCTGATCCACTACAACGCGAGCAGGGAGGCCGCCGAGTCCGTCGCCCGCGACGTGCAGGCGCTGGGTGCGGAGGCGCACCTGGTCGCAGGAGACGTTACCCGGACCGCGGATGTGAAGCGCATCGTGGCCGAGTCGCTTGCTGCCTGCGGGAGAATCGATGTCCTGATCAACAACGCGGGTGGCATGATCGGCCGGACCAAGATCGAGGATTACAGCGACGACTACCTGCATCAGGTGCTGGCGCTCAACGTGACGCAGGTTGCGATGTTCATGCACGAGGTCATACCGCTCATGCGCAAGCAGGGGGGCGGCAATGTCATCAACGTTACCTCGATCGCCGCGCGCCACGGCGGCGGCGGAGGAGCCATCATCTACGCCGGCGCCAAGGGATTCATTTCGACCGCGACGCGGGGATGGGCGAAGGAAGTCGTTGCGGACAAGATCCGCGTCAACGCGGTTTCGCCCGGCGTCATCACAACTCCCTTCCACGAACGCTACTCAAATGCTGAGCAGCTCAAGGCGATGCAGGCCACCATCCCGATGAACCGGCTCGGCAGCGCCGACGAGTGCGCCGGAACCTTCGTGTACCTTGCTTCGGACGAAATGAGCGGTTACGTCACGGGCCAGATCATCGAGGTCAACGGCGGCCAGTACATGCCATAGAACGAAATCGAAACAACCTGAGTCGAAGCAATCAAGCGGCGCCGACCAAAGGTAGCAGGTCGGACAACGAGTCGAGCGTCGCATCGGGCCTGGGTCCGTGCCGATCCGGCGGAGCGTGGCTGCGATTGATCCAGAACGACGTGAATCCAAATGCCTTGGCGCCGATGGCGTCCCACGCGTTCGCCGACACGAAGCCGATGCGGACCGGCAGGAATTTCAGTTGATCGAGCGCGAGCTGATAAGCACGTGGGCTGGGCTTGTAAATACCGGCGGCGTCAACGGAAAGGATGACGTCGAGGTGCCGGGCAACGCCGGTGGCGGCGGCCAGGGGCTCGAGCATTGCGCGCGTGCCGTTGGAAAGGATGAGCCTCGGTCGGGGCGCGAGACGCGCCAGTGTGCTTACGGCGTCGGCGTACGGTGACAAGTCCAGGTAAGCGTCCATCAAGCGATGGCGGGCGGCGCCGGCGAGAGGAAGCTCCAGGGCCGCTGCGGCGTAGTCCAGAGCGTGTGCCGTGATCGCGGCGAAATCCTCGCGACGCTGCATCGGACTCAGCATCAGACTTTGCAGCCATGAGTATTCGAGTTGCTTGGAGCGCCAGAGTTGGGAAAGTGCGGCACCATGACCGGGCATCAGCCGCTCGGCCGTTTCGGCGACCGAGTGCACGTCGAAGAGCGTTCCATACGCGTCGAAGACAAGCGCATCGACCGGAAAAGCTGGCGTGGAATTTGCAATCATCGCGTCACCTCTTGGCGGATTTCTCTGCCATCCTATGTAAAAATTGGCGCGATGCGTGCATCTGACGCAAACGCAGGCAAAAAAATAGGGGTTACACTTGCGTGTAACCCCTTGGTTCCATGGTGGGCGATACTGGTGTCGAACCAGTGACCCCTGCCGTGTGAAGGCAATGCTCTACCTCTGAGCTAACCGCCCGCGCGAACCCAGACAGGAGCGAGTATTTAAGCACGCGGTTTACGCGAGGGTCAAACAGGTATCTCATTTTGTTGATGGATGTCCAGGACAAAAACAGCGCCAATGTAGTGCGACTTACACCCGGAAATAGCCCCGGCGAGCCGGGTGTCGCCGATCCGTTTTTCCTAAGCTTCTAGGCGCAAAAGCAAAAAACCTTGTGGCTCAAGTCTTGCTAAAAGACCCTCAAAGTCTACATTTATCCTCCGTGTCCCGCCTCTATTACGATGAGATGCGCGCGAGCGACGGCTCGGTGCGCCATCATTACCAGGGTTTTGCGGAGTGGTTGGACCGGACCCCGGTCGAGCAAATCGCCCAAAAGCGCGATGAAGCCGAGCGGGCGTTTCATCGCGTCGGTATCACTTTCGCGGTTTACGGCGAGGACGCGGGCAGCGAGCGTCTGATCCCGTTCGACATCGTTCCGCGCATCATCCACGCCGCGGAATGGCGGCTGCTCGAGCAGGGCCTGAAGCAGCGCGTGAAGGCGCTCAACCTTTTTCTCGCCGATATCTATCACGACCAAAGCATTCTGAAGGCCGGCGTGATGCCCGCCGAGCGCGTGCTCGGCAACACGCAGTACCGGCGCGAAATGCAGGGCATGGACGTGCCAGGCGGCATCTACGCGCATATCGCGGGTGTAGACGTGGTGCGCGCGGCGGAAGGAGAGTACTACGTTCTGGAAGACAACCTCCGCGTGCCCTCGGGCGTGTCGTACATGCTCGAGAACCGCAAGATGATGATGCGGCTGTTTCCGGAGCTATTTGCGCGCCAGGCGGTCCGGCCCATCGAGCATTACCCCGACATGCTGCTCGAAAATCTGCGCGGCGTAGCGCCAACGGGGGAAGATCAACCCGAAGTGGCGGTCCTGACCCCCGGCGCGCACAACTCCGCCTATTTCGAGCATGCGTTTCTGGCCCAGCAAATGGGCGTCGAGCTGGTCGAAGGGCAGGACCTGTTCGTGCAAAACGATGCGGTCTACATGAGGACCACGCGCGGTCCGCAGCGCGTGCACGTGCTCTATCGCAGGGTAGACGACGATTTTCTCGACCCGCTCGCGTTCCGGTCGGATTCGATGCTCGGTGTGCCGGGGTTATTTGCGGCGTACCGGGCCGGCAAGGTGACGCTGGCCAACGCTATCGGAACCGGTGTCGCCGACGACAAATCGATCTATCCCTTTGTGCCCGACATGATCCGTTTCTATCTGACGGAAGAGCCGATACTCAACAACGTGCCGACCTACCAGCTCTACAAGCCGGACGACCTGAGCTATTGCCTCGATCATCTCGCGGAGCTCGTGGTCAAGGAAGTGCACGGCGCCGGCGGCTACGGCATGCTGGTCGGTCCGGCCGCGAGCAGCGCCGAGCGCGACGCGTTTCGCGCTCGCATCGTCGCGCAACCGGACAAGTACATCGCCCAGCCGACGCTCGCGCTTTCAACCTGCCCGACCTTTACTGCGTCGGGCCTGGCGCCGCGGCATATCGATCTTCGCCCATACGTCCTTTCCGGCAAGACCGTCAATCTTGCTCCTGGCGGCCTGACGAGAGTGGCGCTGCGCGAGGGTTCGCTGGTGGTCAATTCGTCGCAGGGCGGCGGCACCAAGGACACCTGGGTGATGGCGCGCTAGCGCCATCGGGGAATCGCCGATGCTTTGTCGCACCGCCAACGAGTTGTACTGGATGGGCCGCCACATCGAGCGGGCTGAAAACACCGCGCGCCTGCTCGACGTCACTTACCGCATGGCGCTCCTGCCTTACGAGCTGATCGAGCCCGGGCTCGCCTGGGCCGAGCCCTGGGCGGTGCCGCTCATCACCTCCGGTCTCGCCAGTGATTTCTACGACACCTTCCAGCAGCTTTCCGCCGAAAACGTGCTGCGTTTCATGGTGCTCGACGCAACGAATACGTCGTCGATCTACTGCTGCCTGCGCGCGGCGCGCGAGTCGGCGCGCGCGGTGCGCGGCGCAATCACGTCGGAGATGTACGAAGACCTCAATTCCGCATGGCTGGAGATGCGCGCCTACGATTACAACCGCATCCAATCGTTCGGCGTCGCCGAGTTCCTGGAGTGGGTCAAGATGCGCTCGCATCTCTTTCGCGGCGTGACCTTCGGAACCATGCTTCGTGACGAGGCCTACCATTTCATCCGCCTGGGCACGCACATCGAGCGCGGCGACAACACGGCCCGCATTCTCGACATCAAGTACCACACCCTGCTGCCGTCGGCGGCCGACGTCGGAGGAGCGGTCGACTACTACCAGTGGAGCGCGTTGCTCCGCTCGGTATCGGGGTTCGAGTCCTATCGCAAGATCTACAGCGACGTCATCACGCCGCGACGGGTGGCAGAGCTACTCATACTGCGCGAAGACATGCCGCGGTCGCTTCATTCGTGCATGAACTTCATTCACGAGACGCTCAAGGTCTTGTGCGACGACAACTCGAAGGAGATCGAGCGCGTAGCCGGAGAATTGCACTCCAAGCTTCACTACGGCAAGACCGACGAGATCATCAAGCTGGGCCTGCATGAATACCTCATGGAGTTTCTGGACAGCATTTCGGAGCTGGGTGCCGAGATCAACACTCACTTTCTGGTACCGAGCTACTGAATGCGCAAAGACGACAGGGCGCTCCCGCCGCGGTCCCACATCACGCAACGCGCTCCTCGACGCGGAACGGTGCCCGCGCATTGGATCCACGCAGCGTGCGCCGATCCGGTAGAATCGCCGCTGCATTTCGCTGACCAGCACCTCGCTTACCCGCACGCCGCCCAATCCAAATGACCTACTGCGTTGCCATGTCGCTCGATGCCGGGATGATTTTTGCCTCCGATTCGCGCACCAATGCCGGCGTCGATCAGGTCGGCCGGTTTTCCAAGATGCGTGTCTTCGCTCGCGAGGGCGACAGGATCATCGTCACGCTGTCGTCCGGCAACCTGTCGATGACCCAGAGCGCGTTGAACATCCTGGAGCAGCGTGCGCGTTCCGGCGACAATCAGCAGCAGTTGTGGAACGCGACCTCGATGTTCGACGTCGCGCGCCTGGTCGGTGACGCGCTACGCGAGGTCAAGACCCGCGACGGTCCCTACCTGCTGCAGAACAATATCGATTCGCACGCCAATTTTATCGTCGGCGGTCAGGTGCGCGGCGAGCCCCCGCGCCTGTTCGAGGTCTACAGCGAGGGCAATTTCATCGAAGCGACGCCCGATACCTGTTATTTCCAGATCGGCGAGAGCAAGTATGGAAAGCCCGTGATCGATCGGGTAGTGACCCGCGCGACCGGGCTTCAGGAAGCCATTAAGTGCACCATCGTCTCGTTCGACTCCACCATGCGCTCGAACATATCCGTTGGCCTGCCGATCGACCTCGCGGTCTATGAGACCGATTCGCTGAAGCTCAAGCTGCAGAAGCGGATCGAGGAGAGCGATCCGTACTTCCGCATGGTCCACACCCAATGGGGCGAGGGTCTGCGGCGGGTGTTCGCGGAGTTGCCCAATCCCGACTGGACCTGACATCGGTTCCGTGCGCGCAACGCCGCAGCGGGTCGAAGCTCGCGCCACCGCTTCCGTTACCGCTGGTATGAGCCGGAGAAACGCCGCATGGCGATCCGCGTAGCACTCAGGCATCGCACGACCTACGCTTTCGATCGGCCGGTCAACGTGTCGCCGCACGAGGTCCGGCTTCGGCCGGCGCCGCATAGCCGGACGCCCATCCTCGGGTATTCGCTGCAGATCGAGCCGGCGAACCATTTCTTGAATTGGCAACAAGATCCGTACGGGAACTGGGTCGCGCGCCTCGTCTTTCCGGAGCGGGCGAGCAAGCTCGAGTTCGTCGTGGACCTCGTGGCCGACATGACGGTCATCAACCCGTTCGATTTTTTCGTCGAGCCTTACGCAGAGGGCTTTCCTTTCACTTACGCGCCGGGGCTGGCAAAAGAGCTGATTCCATTCCTTGAAACCGCGCCCCTCGGGTCTCGTCTCGCACAATGGCTGAAGGACTTTCGCGCGTCGATCAGCCCGACCGAGCAGACGGTACTGATGCTAGTGCGGCTGAATCAGCAACTGCAGCGCGAAATCCGCTATCTGGTGCGCATGGAGCCGGGGATTCAGGCTCCGGATGTAACACTCGAAACGGCGTGCGGGTCCTGCCGGGATACGGGCTGGCTGCTGGTTCAGATCATGCGGCATCTCGGCCTCGCCGCGCGCTTCGCGTCGGGGTATCTGATTCAGCTCGTCGCCGATATCAAGTCGCTCGACGGCCCCGCCGGGCCGGAGCGCGACTTTACCGACCTGCATGCGTGGGCCGAAGTTTATTTGCCCGGCGCGGGATGGATCGGGTTCGATCCGACATCGGGCCTCCTCGCCGGCGAAGGCCACATTCCGCTGGCTTGTACGGCGGACCCGGGCAACGCGGCGCCCGTGATCGGCGCGACCGACGTCTGCAATACCCAATTCGACGTTGCGATGAGCGTGACCCGGATGCACGAGGATCCGCGGGTCACCAAGCCCTATACCGGTGTGCAATGGGCGGCGATCGATGCCCTGGGCGAAAGAGTCGACCGCGACCTCCTGGAGCAGGACGTGCGGCTCACCCAGGGCGGCGAGCCGACGTTCGTCTCGATCGATGACATGGAAGGCGCGGAGTGGAACGTCGCCGCGCTGGGCAAGAAAAAACTCGAGCTCGCGGAGGCGCTTCTGCATCGTCTGAGAGCGCGCTTCGCGCCCGGTGGGCTCGTCCACATCGGACAGGGAAAGTGGTATCCCGGCGAGCCGCTGCCGCGCTG
>OCZU010001351.1_pt1 | contig 16214 bp, 10 predicted proteins | sample 1539001 | NCBI WGS metagenome assembly OCZU01 (sample SAMEA3539306, study PRJEB22396) | soil metagenome | biome: tundra; feature: field; material: soil | place: USA | collected 2010-05 | depth 0.15 m | reverse complement strand
GGCGCCACGCCGGCCCGGCGCCCGCCGCGGTGCCCGTGCGGGCCGCGGTGCCGGTGCGGGCCGTGGGGGCTGTCCCAGCTCCACCACCTCGTCGAAACCGAGCTGCAGGCACTTCTCGAGCTGGTCAGCGGCGGGGAACGACGCCGTGTCGTAGCGGAAGGACACCGTGCACGTGCCCGCCCGGGAGACCAGGATGGCCATCATGGCCACCCGGGGCATCGGCCCGAGCCCGTACTGCCTGTCCACTCTCGCCCCGGCCAGGAACGTCTCCTGGGCGTAGCCGGGCACGTTGCTGGCCTGGATGTCCGGCGGCGTGATCCGGTCGATGACCTCCCGCAGCGCTTCGTCGGGGAGCAGGGACAGGACCGGGGCGAGGCGGCCGATCACGTCGAGGGCCGGCTCGCTCCGCCGCGCGATCACCTGCTCGCGGATCTGTTTCATCCGCTCGGCCGGATCGGGCTCGCCGATCGGCGCCGCGATGGTGACGCCGGCGAACCTGTTCCCTGAGGCCGGATCCGCTCCGCTGCGCAGGCTGACCGGAAGGGCCAGCGGTAGGGCGTCGACCGGCACCCCGAGGACCTCGTGGTACCGGCCCAGACCGCCGCACAGCGCGGCGAGGTAGGCGTCGTTGACCGAGGCGCTTACCGTCTTGGCCGCCGCGCGCAGCTCGGTGAGCGGCAGCTCGAGCACGTGGGTCCTGGTCGCCAGGCTGCGGCGGCGCAGCAGCGGCGACGGCGGCGCCGGCGGCGGGCTGAGCATCCGGCGCGCCGAGTCGGCGAAGCCGAGCGCCTCGGTCAGCACCGGTCCCGGCCTTGTGACCAAACGGCCGACGGTACCCGCCGCGCGACCCAGCAAGCTCCGGCCGGCGATTAGCGTCGTCTCCGGCAGCTGCCTGAGGCTGTCGCGCAGCAGGTCATTGCCGGTCAGGTCGCGGGGGACAGGCACCGGCGGCATCGGCCGCGGCTCCGCGTCGCGCTCGGTGTCGTAGACCTGCCCGAACAGGGCGACCCCGCCGAGCCCGTCGGTGATCGCGTGGCTGAGCTTGATCAGCAGCGCCGCCCGGCCGCCCTCCAGCCCTTCCACGTACACCGCCTCCCACAGCGCGCGGGAGGTGTCGAGCGGCGACTGCAGCGTGATCTCGGCCAGGTCCAGGAGCTGCCGCAGCGTGCCAGGCGCGGGCAGCGCGACCCGGCGCAGGTGATAGTCCAGGTCGAAGTCGGGATCGACCACCCAGCGGGGCGGCGTGGCCGGGACGGGCGGGATCACCACCTTCTGCCGCATCCTGATGACCACCCGGCTGGCCCGGTCGAGCGCCTCGTGCAGCCGGGCCCAGTCGGCGGGACGGTCCAGGATCTCCAGGTTGATGAACGCTGACCGGGTGGCCGGGTGCGACTCGCCGCGGTGCATCAGGTAATCCATCGGACTGAGCTCGTCGGGTGGGCGGACCGGCAGTGACGGCAGTTCGGACATGATGTCCCCAGGTGACGCAGAGAGTAAAGAGCTTGTTCACTAACCGTATGGGAGCGTGAATTTCATGATGCCAGAACAGCGACGTGGCCGGTCGATCGCGATGAATGCAGACGAATTGAATTCGTTCCTGGGGGAGCAGCGGACCTGCCGGCTGGCCACGCTCGGATCTGGCGGCCCGCATGTCTCTCCGGTCTGGTTCGTCTGGGACTCCACGGCCCTGTGGATCTACTCGCTGACCCGCAGCCAGCGGTGGACGGACATAGCCCGTGACCCCCGGGTGGCCGCGGTGATCGACGCGGGCGAAGAGTACGCCGAACTCCACGGCGTCGAGATCGAAGGCGCCGCCGACGTTGTCGGTCCCGTCCCGCGGACCGGCACCGAGGAGTCCCCTGAGCTGGCCACCCCCGAGCGGCTGATGGCCGGCAAGTACCGCCACGGCGGCGAGCTGGCCCACGACGGCCGGCACGCCTGGCTGCGCATCACCCCGCGGAAGATCATGAGCTGGGATTTCCGCAAGCTCGCCGCCCTGCACCGCGGGGACTAGCGGCTCGGCCGGGTGAGTCGGGCCGCATTCTGGGGCAAGATAGCGAGTATGAGCGACGAGGTACTAGTCGAGCGCCGCGGCGCGGTCCAGGTCATTGTCATCAACCGGCCGGAGGCCCGCAACGCCCTGAACCTGGCGGTGGCGACCGGAATCAGGGACGCGGTCGACGAGCTCGACGCGGACGACGGCCTGCGCGCGGGGGTGCTAACCGGGGCCGGCGGTACCTTCTCCGCCGGGATGGACCTCAAGGCGTTCCTGACCGGGGAGCGGCCCGCCTTCCCCGGCCGCGGGCTGTGCGGCATCACCCAGACCCCGCCGCGCAAGCCGCTGATCGGCGCGGCGGAGGGCTGGGCCCTGGCCGGCGGCTTCGAGCTGCTGCTGGCCTGTGACCTGGTCGTGGCCGGCGCCTCGGCCCGGTTCGGCGTCCCGGAGGTCAAGCGCTCGCTGGTGGCCGGCGCTGGCGGGGCGCTGCTGCTGGCGCAGCGGATCCCCCGGGCGGTCGCCCTGGAGATGCTGCTGACCGGCGACCCGATCGACGCCGCGCGGGCCGCCGCGGTCGGCTTGGTCAACCGGGTGGTGGACGAGGGCCAGGCCCTGGAGACAGCGGTCGAACTGGCGCTGCGCATCGCGGCCAACGGCCCGCTGGCCCTGATGGCCACCAAGGAGATCGCGACCCACGGCGGCGACTGGACCGCCGCGGAACGCTGGGATGAGGCGGCCGCGCTGATGGCGCCGGTCTTCAGCTCCCAGGACGCGCAAGAAGGCGCCAGGGCGTTCGCCGAGAAGCGTCCTCCGGTGTGGAAGGGACAGTAGCGTGAACAGGGATTTCTACGAGCCTGACCACGAGGCGTTCCGCGAGGTCGTGCAGGCGTTCATCAAACGTGAGGTCACGCCGAATGAGCAGCGGTGGGAGGAAGAGCGCTCCGTCGACCGGCAGGCCTGGCTCGCGGCCGGCAAGCAGTCCCTGATCGGGATGGGTGTGCCGGAAGAGTACGGCGGCGTGGGCACCGGCGACTTCCGCTACCGCTGCGTGATGATGGAGGAATTCGCCCGGGTCTGCGCGACCTCGATCAGCTCGGGGTTCGGCCTGCAGGACGACATCGCCATCCCTTACCTCGTCGACCTGGCCACCGACGAGCAGAAGGCCCGCTGGCTGCCGCCGATGGCGGCCGGGGAGTGCATCGGCGCCATCGCGATGACCGAGCCCGGGGCGGGCAGCGACCTGCAGGGCATCCGCACCACGGCCGTCCGCGCCGGCGATCACTGGGTGCTGAACGGCGCCAAGACGTTCATCACCAACGGCATCAACGCCGACCTGGTCATCGTGGTGGCGCGCACCGACCCCGGCGCGGGCTCGCGGGGGATCAGCCTGCTGGTGGTGGAGCGCGGCATGCCCGGCTTCACCCGGGGCCGCAAGCTGGACAAGATCGGCATGCACGCCCAGGACACCGCCGAGCTGTTCTTCGACGATGTCCGGGTGCCCGCCGCCAACCTGCTCGGCCACGAGGGCGGCGGCTTCGTGCACCTGATGGAGCGGCTGCCCAGGGAGCGGATGTCGATCGCCTGCATGGCGCTGGCCTCGGCCCGGGCCGGGCTCGACTGGACCGTCGACTACACCACCAAGCGCACCGCGTTCGGCCAGCCCATCGCCGCCTTCCAGAACACCCAGTTCGAGCTGGCTTCGATGGTGACCGAGGTCGATGTGCTCGAGGCTTACCTCGACAAGGCGGTCCGGGCGCTGAACGACGGCACGCTGACCGCGGTCGACGCGGCCAAGGCCAAGCTGTGGGCGACCGAGGTGCAGCACCGCGTCCTGGACCGCTGCCTGCAGCTGTTCGGCGGCTACGGCTACATGGCCGAGTACCCGATCGGGCGGGCCTACGCCGACTCCCGGGTGCAGACCATCTACGGCGGCACGTCCGAGATCATGAAGACCATCATCGCCCGCGAGGTCACCGGCCTGCGGACCTAGCCCGCTACGGATCTCGTGCGTTCCGGTTCTAACGCGATGTTAGACGGAATGTTAGAGTAGGTTCGCGAGCGAGCTTATTGCTCCGATCCGAGAGATCGTCAGGGAGCTGCCGCGTGTTGTGACACTGGCTGCACTATTGGAGCTGAAGTTTAAATGGGGCATGTCGTTGGCTGCCCCGATCCGTCATCTTCACAGCAACGATGCTATAACGGACCAGCGAAAGAAAACCCTTTATGCTCAACTCTACACCCGGAGGAATCCAGAGACGGGTCGATCCTTTGGTGCGACGGAGCCAGGATGGGATCGGCGCGCGCCGGAACGACCTAGGCTTATTGCCGCATGGGCTCAGCATATTACAGGAACTCTAGTGCCAGAAGCTATTTCAACTGCTTCAGAGGTCTTTCCATCTGACCTGCTTGCTAGCATTCTGAATGAGCAACGTACGACTTCCTCGGGCGCGCAAAATAGGGTAACTGCTCAACGTGCTGAGGGTGAGGTAATAAATCTTAGACCACGAAATTCCGCCGCTGCGGCTCCGAGCGTCCGGTCCTGGCCGTCCTTCCGACCCGCGCCGGATCGAACCGACGGAAGATCATAGGCAAGGTCGCCTTCGCTTGTACGTGCATCACACGGCTTGATGGTGACCGGTTGTCCTGCGACGGTAGAGAGCGCGGTACACAGCGACCCTTTAGGCGATTCGAAGCATGGTTCGAGGGGAGCAGCAACATGATCGCGCTTGAGGTGAGCGGTATGAGGCGGTACGCAAATGGCTGAGCGTCCGCTTTTCAGTTCTAAGGACGAACGTCCGCAGGCGTCCGCCTATCGTCATTTTCATGATCCAGGACATCACGTGGCCGTCGGTGGACTCCCGCGAACGAAGATGAACGAGACGGGAACTGAGACGAGCAGCACGCCATGAGCGGATTGGGAGCTTCGACACCGGTCGCGAGCGACCTGCTCAACCGCATCGACGAGATCGTCCTGCCCAGGGCACACGGTCACGGTCAACATCGCCGACAACATGTGGAAGACGCCAGCGCTGGACGCCGCGTTCCGTCGCCGCTAGCGACCTGACCACTGCGGTATAAGCCCGAATTATTAGCAAATAGGTCGTTTTGCGCGGCTCGACATGACTTGCCACGGAGACGTTTACCCACCATCATGCTTCTTAACGATCTGTCTCAGAGGGGCGGGACCATGTTAGAGGCAGCGTTCGTGGCTTGGCTGGTGGCGCTTCTCGGCGATCACACTGTCAGAGGGGTAACGCGCGTCCTGCTCGGGAATCCCGAGCGGCGTCGATTCGCATCGGCGCTTAGCGCGGCGATGCACGTCACCATAGTGTCGATCATGCAGAACGTGCCAGCGGGATCGCGCGATACCCTTGAGCCGGCCTTGCGAGACTGCTTCGCCAAACCAGCCGCCAGCGTTCTCGACGGCCGGATACGAGTGCGGACTGCATTGGTCGCGGCTGTGCGGGAGCAGATCGCGCCGCTCGCGGATCCGCGGATGACGGGTTCTGGGTGGTCTTTCCTTGACGAAATAGATGTCGATGCCGACTGGCTACGCGACGAACTGGCGAGTGTAGCTATCCGCTCCATCGAGCAGGTGGGGACAGGTTTTCCAGCACTCGCGCCGCTCGTGGCACAGCTCAACGCTGATGGGCTGATGGAGCTTGAGGAAGTCATCAGCGCGAAAGTTGATGGCGTACTCGCGACCGTCGAGTCGTGGAAGCAGTCCGCGCCATCGGCGGGCCCGTCTGGGCTTGCCCGTTCCGGTGGGTTTCTGCCCGACGTCACCGATCGAATCGCGGACGCGCTGCTCGATATCCCATCGATGTCAGAAAACGACACGAGAAACGTCATATTGGGCATGCTGCCGGTGCAGCTACGCGGCTCTATCCGGTATAGTCCAGCCCCTCGCATTCAGATCTATAACATCGTGCAGGCGTGCTCGTACCGAGAAGAGGGCTTGCGCCAGCTCGTGCGGGCGATCCGCTCTCTCGAGAGAGACTCCATTCCTATGCGCCGGCTCGATGACCTGATCCTGGAAATCGGCGAAAGCGGCTCGTCCGCGCAAGGGAATGGAACGAGCCAGGCGTGATGAACTCGCAAGCCGCCCAGATCACAGAACATCTCGCTGAGCTGCTGGCACGGGTCCCGGCGATCATGGCAACGGATGGCCTAGATGCCATCTTGACTATGGTGCGCGCCAGGGGATGCGACCTTCCGGCACCGACCGGAGGGAACATCCGGATCGTCTGTTATCAGATTATCGCCGCCGCCGCGGCCCGCCCTGGAGGGCTGCAGTATCTCGCTAACGCCGTTCGCCGGCTTGACGGAACCACGCTGGGCGATAACTTCGCCGATGAGGTGACAAGCCAGCTGCCTAGTGATTTCTTCACGCTCGACGATCGGCTCAAATTTGTCGAAGAGGTACGCAAGCTCGTCCGACCGGACGAGACGAATATGTACTACGAACGTGTCGCTGGATATGCCTGCCTCGTCCCCATTCTGGATGCCCAGACGCTGGTCCATGAGCTTGAAGAGCTCATCGCGGACGAAAGGCCAAGCCACCCGCTGGTCCTGCTGACCGAGGAGATCGCGTTCCGGACCAAGAAAAGATCGCTGCACAAGACGGCGAGTGAATTGTCGGATCAGCTGGCGTCGCTGATCGACGCTTGGGCGGGGCAGGAACGCGGCGGTGAGACGGCCAGGCTAGCGGAACTCCGCAAGGAGAAACGAAAGGCATGTCAGACCCCGGATGACGTGGAGCGCGCGACTCTCACGCTCATGCTGGAGCCCTATGTGCCCAGGCGGGACGCGGGGTACCGGTTGCAGATATGGATGTACCGAAGTGACCCGCAGCCAGAGCAGCGACGTGCGATCGACGACCCCGTGACGCTGGCCGAGATCCAGCGAGAAGTGGTCGACCAGATTAACCTGGTGATGCGTGAACTATCCAGGCCGAAGGCAATCGCGAACGTCGACCTGGAGTTCATCTTGCCGCGCTCGATGCTGGGCTACGCCGTTGAGGACTGGGTCATCAAGGGAGATCACATCACGCTCGGCACGCAGTTTCAGGTCGTGGTGAGAGACGCTGACCGGTTGCGTCACCCCGTCCTATGGCAGCCGTGGCAGGAAAAATGGCAGCGCGTGTCTGATGCTAAGCCCGGCCCCGATGCCCCCCTCTCCCGCTGGTTGACGTGTCTCGACCCACCCCGCGGAGCGGGTGAACTACGGCTGGAACTGCTCAGCGAGGAATTCGTCTCGCTCGGCCTTACCTTCCCGCCAGAACCAGAGGCTGGGCGCGTTGAACTCGACGAGGCGCTGGATGCCGGCGTGCCGGTCGCGGTATGGCCTCGCGGCAGATGCGCCCATCCGATTCCGGCGAGCCCCACCGACACCTGTGCTGGCGCGGAATTCAGGAAGAACTTGTCCAGAGAGATGGCCGGGCGACCGCTGCGGGACATACCCAGGCTCGTCAAGGAGGCACGCCAGGCACGCGCCGTCGGCGTATCAGGCCTGGCTCTGCTCTGGGACGACGCCGATCGTATACCTCCCTACATGCTGCTCGACGCGCCCCGATATAGGAGACCGGATGAGTGAATGGCGCATCTACCGGGGCACCGGTGAGCCGCACGACTGGGACCTGCCGGACCCGCCCAGCTGGCGAGCCTTCGCCGGGGAACCGTCGCTCGATCCTCCGGTTGACACCGGGCAGACAGCCGAGCGGCATCTCGGCGCGCTCGCCAGAGCCGTCAACTACCGGCCCGGAGACGAAGAAGTCGAGATGGTCAACGCCGCGTTGTACTTGCGGCGCCCGCTGCTCGTCACGGGTAAGCCTGGTACCGGGAAGTCGACGCTCGCCCAGAACGTCGCGCGTGAGCTGCGGCTAGGTCAAGTGCTCAGCTGGTCGATAACCAGCAAGTCCACTCGCGAGCAAGGACTGTACTCGTACGACCCGCTGGCCCGGCTGCACGATGCCGGCCTGAGCCGTGAGACAGGGCGGGACACGGTTCTCGACATCGGCATGTACATCCGGCTTGGCCCGCTCGGGACAGCCCTGCTGCCCTACCGGCTGCCTCGGGTGCTGCTCATCGACGAGCTAGACAAGAGCGATATCGATCTGCCCAATGACCTGCTCACGATCTTCGAGGAAGGCGTGTACGACATACCTGAGCTAGCGCGGATTTCCGCGACTCGGCCAGTGAACGAAGTCCTCACGTACAATGCCGCGGGTACGGTGCCCATCACGGAGGGGCTGGTCAGATGCGCTGAATTTCCGTTGGTCATCATCACGAGCAACGGCGAACGGGACTTTCCGCCTCCGTTCTTGCGGCGTTGCCTGCGACTGGAGCTCAAAGAACCGCCCAGGGACCGGCTTGAGTCTATCGTCCGCGCGCATCTCGGGGACGAAGGACTTGAGCGGAGCGGAGACCTGATCGACCGGTTCATCCGTAGGCGCGCCGAGGTAGACCTCGCGACAGACCAGTTGCTGAACGCCATCTTCCTGGCGTTTCAGGGTGAATTGGGCGGCGATAAGGAGCGCCTGGTCAAGCTGGCTCTGCAGCGGCTGAACCCGGCGGATTCCGCGGTGGCGGGCAGTGTGTAAATGGGCGTTCAGCGGCTAGCCGACCTGATGCGGCTACTGGGTCTGTCGCCGACGGCCGAGGACATACTCGACGTTCTTTTGCTGGCTCGCCTCGTCGGTGCCCCGGCGCCAGCGGTCGCGGGCACGGCTGAGGAAGGCGGCCGGGAGCCTCGGCCAGCCGTTCGGGCGCGGGAACCGGAAAAGCGCTCGGCCGTCCAGACCATACCGCGCGAGCAGGTCAGCGAGCCGCGCCGACCGGAGCGCGGCTTCGGTGTGCCCCGGGACGCTGAGGTCACCCCTTCCCTGCACCCGGTAGGCGCTGGCGCCGCGACAGGAACCCAGCGGGCAACCTTGGTCAGGGCACCGGCGGCGCCGGCCCTGGGTGACAAGCTCGCGCTGGGCCGGGCGCTACGTCCGATGAAGCGGACCATACCCTCGCGCCACCAGCGCCACATGGACGAGGTAGCGACCGCGAACCAGATCGCCGAAGATCGCCTCTGGACACCGGTGCTGCGGCCCGCGCGGGCTCGATGGCTGGAACTGGCGGTCGTGGTCGACGGTTACGAGTCGATGTCGATCTGGCGGGACGTAGTCGCTGAGCTCAGGGGAGTCCTGGAGGGTCTGGGCGCCTTCAGCGATGTCCGGTTCTGGCTGCTTGACTGCATCGATGGGGATTCATCGCGACCGGGGCTGCGGCGATGGACTCCTGGCAGCTTGCCGCGGAGCCCGGGTGAATTGACGGACCCGGCAGGCCGGCGAGCCATCGTTATGGTCAGTGACTGCCTAGGCCCGCTGTGGCGATCAGGAGCGGCCCAGCGGCAGCTGGCCATATGGGGGGTCAGCCAGCCAGTGGCGATCGTCCAGCCACTGCCGCAGCGTCTGTGGCCGTCTACCCATGCGCCACCGATGCCGGCGGAGCTGCGCGCGGCCAGGCCCGGTGCGCCCAACGCACAGCTCCACGTCCTGCGGACGACCCCGCGGGGAGCCGTGGCTCCCCGATCGGTGCCGGTACCCGTGCTCGAACTCGACGCGGACTGGCTAGCGGGCTGGAGCCGTCTGGTGAGCGCATCGGGTACGGCCGGGGTATCGATGATGGCCGTCTTCGCCCGGCAGGACCTCGCGGTGCAGGACAAGGACGCGGTTACCGAGCCCGCGCCTGCGGACGCGCGCTGGCTGGTGCAGCGCTTCCGGGCGAGCGCTTCTCCCGAGGCATTCCAACTCGCCGTGTACCTGACCGCGGCGCCCGTTAGCCTGCCCGTCATCCGGGTGATCCAGCGAGCCATGCTCGGGACCTCACGGCAGTCCCAGGTGGCAGAGGTCTTCCTGGGCGGACTGCTGCGCCGCAAAGAGGAAGAGATCGCCGCCGATCCCGATGCGGTCCAGTACGAGTTCGTCACGGACGCCGTACGAGACCTGCTCTTCCGGCGGCTGCGGAGAACCGACGCGCTGCGAGTACTGCTCGCGGTATCCGATTTCCTGGATGTCCGGTTCGGCCAGGCCCGCGACTTCCGGGCGCTGCTGGCCGGCCAGAGTGTGGCAGGCGATTATCTGATCGCGCCGGACAGCAAGCCATTCGCGCTGGTCGCCGAGCGGGTGCTGCGCCTGCTCGGCGGGCAATATCTCGCCCCGGCCAGCCAGCTGGCCGCAGGGCTCGGCGGACCAGGTTCAGCCGCCGGTCCCGGGGTGGTGACTGCCGAGGATGCCCGGCACGTCCCGGCGCCTCGGCCGCGGAGTAAGGACAGACCGCTGGCCTGCCCGTACTGCTACCACGCGTTCGCCGCCCGGGACATCCTGTTTCGCTGTACTGGCCGGGCCGATATCGATAGCGTCGCGTGTGAGCCGCGGCGCGACGAGGTCCTGGAGAAGCAGATGCGGCAGTCAGCGAACCTCTTGCCGCCAGTCTTCCGGCCGGGGAAGAGCACGGACGAGGCGACCTGCCCACTGTGCCAGCAGAGGACTCGCATCCAGGTATGTCCGCGCTGCCACAGCCGGCTTCCGGCGACCTTCATGTCCGTCGAAGGCCGGCTGATCGCCCTGGCTGGGCCCAGCCTGGCGGGCAAGACCGCCTTCATGACGGTCTTGATCCATGAGTTGCGCCACGCAGCGGGCGAGCGGCTGAACGCGTCGGCGACCGGTGCCGACGACACGACGAATGAACGCTTCTCCCGGGACTATGAATCGCCGCTCTACCGGAAATCCCTGCTGTTCGCGCGAACCACCACATCCGGGCAGGACAACATCGCGCCGCTGGTATTCCGTTTCCAGATGAATCAGCGAACGCTTCTGCGCCGCCGTCCGCAAGAACTCCTGCTGTCGTTCGCCGACGGGGCGGGGGAGGACCTGATCTCACCGCTAAAGGTCGAATTGATGACGCGGTACCTGGCCGCGGCCGACGGCGTGGTAGCGCTTGTCGATCCACTGCAGCTACCCAGAGTCCGCGAGCTGCTTGGCTCGACGTTCGTCTTGCCGCCGCTGCTTCCGCCAGACCAGATATCGGCGTTCGTGAGGATCACGGAGCTGCTCCTGGCGGGCTCCGGCGGTACCGTCGTAGACAAACCGGTAGCGATAGTCTTGACCAAGGTCGACACGTTGTGGAGTATGCTGCCCCTCGATAGCGCCCTGCGGCTGCCCGTCGACGTAACTCCGTTCTTCAACGTCGCCGACAGCATGGCGGTGCAGCGGGAAGTGGCCACGCTGCTAGCTGGCTGGGGCGCCGGAGAGATCGTTGACCTCGCGCGGAAGCACTACAGTGACAGCCGCTTCTTCGCTGTCTCCTCGCTCGGCGAGCAGCCGACAGACAGCAATCGGGTGTCGCCCCGCGGGGTCCGCCCATATCGGGTAACAGACCCGTTCCTGTGGCTGCTCAGCGAGTTCAGGTTCGTAGAGACGGTTCGGCGGGTTTTATATGACCCTGTACCAATTGCATTACACATCGTGCAAAGATGGCCTGTCCGGATACTCCGGATTTCAGTTCTGCGCCGCCTCTCCCGGTATTCCTCAGGCCGTGATGCGCGAGGTGGAGCGGCATACTATCTACGAGCCTCCGCTCGCGCTGCAGGCGACGGGGACGCGATCGCCCGACGATTTCCCGGTCAATCTGCTGTACGCCTTCAACAGCAGTCCTGAAATTGTGATTATCGCCCGTGTTCAATTCACTGGCCTGGACTTCTCGAATAGGTCGGGTAATTATTTCGCGCATTCGCTGATTACCGACAGTCCCGACGCCGACCTGCACGAGGTCCTGCCGGTAGAGCTGTGGAACGCGTCGTTCTGGCAATCGAGTCAGGGTGACCGTGCTGAACTGGCCCCGCTGCCTCCGCCGCGGCCATCGGGCTTCATCACGCGGCCGCGCATCGCTGGCTTCCTCGCGGCCGAAGGAGGAACCTGCGAACAGATCGCCGCCCTGCTGACCGCCACCGAAGCCGCGATGGACGCCGGGCGCCAGGTTCTGCTCGTCGGTCCCGACGCGGAGAACGTCTGCCAGTGGATCGCGGTGGCGTCGTACCTGCTCGGACCGGGGATCGCCCGCCGACTCTCGTTCTCCACCTATAACTATGACCCGCGCCGGTGCTCGACGCACATCGTGGGCACCATCTCCGCTGCCGGGCCGCTGCGCGCCGACATCGTCCGGGGCTTTCACGTCTTCGACCTAGCTCGGGAGACCGTGCCCGACGTCCCGCCGAGTTCCGCCGCGCTGTTGCTGGCACGGCTGGGCGTCGTTGCCGCCGCGGACCTGTGGGAGCTGGCGCGGTCGCTGCGCCCGTCCTCGGTACCGCCGCTAGCCGAGGGACTTCCGGTGCTCGCCAGCGCCGCACTGATGCTGGGCCACCGGCTGACGACGCCCGAGCTGGCGGCCGCGCTGGGCTGGCTGCACGCCGACAGCAGCACGGTCACCGCCGGGCAGTTCGCCGCTGCGGTGCGGGGAGCGCTGGAGCTGCGGCTCGTGGAACTCTCGGCCAACGAGAAGCATCAGCTGGTAAGCGTCGCGACCCGCGGCCAGGAACCGGGCGAGACGTCTCCAGGAGCGCTGGTCGGCTTGGTCGAGCAGGCGCTGGTGGAGAGTGCGTTCGCCGAACTGGACCACGGCAATCCGATCGGCGCGGGGATCGAGCTGCGTACTCCGGCAGCCAGGGAACTTGCCACAGACGGATGTTCCATGCGACTGCGGACATCAGATCCCCAGATCGTGGTCGACCTGCTGACCTGGGCGGGCGCGGTTGGCGTCGAGCCAGCCGAAAAGCTGCTGCGGCTCGCAGGGCGGGATGCGATACTGCCGGGCTTGCTGGTCGGAAAAATACCGCCCGGACTGGCCGAGATAGCGGGCGACTGGCCGGTCCTGCGAGCCGGGGTGGCAGCAGGGCTAGCAACCCTGCCCGCCTCCCGGCAGCAAGAACTGCTCACCAGCCGGGCCGCCAGGATCCTCCGCGCGCGCGACTTCGCCGCCGATCGGGTTCTCGGTACGGAATGGCTGGTCACGCAGGCCCGCAACGGCGGCATGACGCGGCCCGCCGCGCTGGCGGACTTCGTCAGTCTGCGGGCGTCCTGGCGGTACGCGCCCGCCGACTTTACGCGGCTTATCGAGCGGCTGTGGGATGGCCGCGGGTGGACACCGGAAGAGGGGACCGAGCTGATCGGTCTGCTCGATGTCGGCGCGCTAACCGACGACCCCGTACGGTCCCGGCTCACCGCCCTGCTGCGCACCTTGCCTGAGCCGGACAACACCCGAGCCTGGGTGGGGTTCGTCCTTCGCCTCGCCGAGTTGCCCGCGGGGAAGCTGCCGCCGGAGCAAGCCGAACTTGCGGATGAATTGTCGCACCTGATAACGCTCACGACGCGGGCGGAGCGCGACACGCCGCCGGATGAAGCCATCGCCGAGCTATTGCGTGGTTATAAGTCGGGAAGCGAGCAGGCTCGTGGCCTGCTCAAGCGCCTCCTCCCGCCGCTTCTCCTGCGCCACAGCGACCTCAGTTCCATTCTCGGCAGTTGCCCTCCCGACCTCTTCCGGAGCCTCTGCGAATTTTCCGTAGAGTCGCTGGCGCGCGACAGGCTTGGTGCCCAGGAAATCGCCAACCTCGTCGTAAGCATGCTGCTGCTGAAGACTCAGGAATCTAATTATGGCGCCGATCTAGAGGAGCAGGTGCTGCGGCCGGCGCTGCGGGAGTGGAAGCCAACCCAGGTTAGCGCGCTCGCGATAGAAGTGGACTCGATAGCACAGAACTCGGGTCGGTCGAGTCACGCGTTGAAATTGTGGCATCAGCGGATACGGCGCAGAAAGATCCGCACGCCGCGGCTATGGTGGAGTAGCGTCTGATGAGCGTTCGCAACGTGGTTCTCCTGATCGCTGCGGCCGTGATCGCTGTCCTCTTGCTCGTCGTCGCCTCGGTATTCACGGCGGTGGCAATTGCTGGCTGGCTGCCCGTTCAGTACTTCTTCGCCATGTGGGATCGAATAGGAGCGGATCCCGGCTATGCGGAGACCAATGTCTTCGTCGCGGGTAGGCATGTAGATCATGAGCGCGCGTTCGTGCAATATTATCTTGGTCCCGTTCTCGCTGATTTCGCCCGCATCGTTGGTGATACCGCAGAAAGGCAAAGAGGGACCCTAACGTCTGTCTGGGCTAATGCTGTCGAAGTGCAGGAAGGTAGCGGATCACTGATCGAATCCGCAGCCGGGATAGGTGTAGCTATCGGGGTGGGACTCGGGACTATCGGCGGGGTCGCGGTGACCATCTTGATTGTGCTCATTCACGCGGCGATCGCGATATTCGGTGCCATCGCGGCCGCCGTCAGCGCCGTGCTCTTGCGCGGCGCCGACACGTTGCTCCGTTATCTGGCGGGCGTGCACATGACCTGCCCCGTCTGCGTGCAGGCTATCCGGCCCTACGCCGCCTACCGGTGCCCGTCATGCGGCGAACTCCATCGTGACGTCAGGCCCGGCAGGAGAGGCATCGTGCAGCGGGTGTGCGTGTGCGGGGGCCGTCTGCCCACTCTCTTGCTCGTCGGCGCTTTCCGCCTGACGGCGGTGTGCCCGAGGTGCGGAGTGACCCTGCCGTCAAGATTCGGGAAAGCCGCTGAGATAATTATCCCGGTCTTCGGCAGTGTCAAGGCAGGGAAAACGCGGCTCATCTACATGCTAGTGCTAGCCATCCAGGAACTGGTGACATCAAACGGCGGAATCGTGGAGCTCGACGACGATACGACGGACGAAGTCAACCGGATCGCTGAACAGCTCTCGACGACGGGAAGCCCAAGCCCCACTGTACCTAAAGCCCCGAAACCGCTTACGCTGCACATCAGGCTTGGTCTGAGCGAGCGTAATATATTTCTGTACGACGCGGCCGGGGAATTGCACTATAGAGATGTCAGCTTGGATACGCTCCGCTATCTGGGCAAGGCGAATACGTTGATATACGCGGTTGACCCGTTGGCTGCCGACGGGGTATGGGACCATTTCAGCGCCACCCAGCAAGATGCTCTTACCGCGATCCGGTCGGACTGGGCGGAGGCTGAGATTGCTTACGAGCTCTCGCGCGATCAGGTACGACGAATTATCGGCAAAAGGCGTCCAGGGCGGCTCGCGTTCGTAGTGACGAAAGGTGATGTGCTCGCGGATGCGCGGCTACTCGATCCGGACGTGACCATTCGTGGACTGGTAAAAGAAGAAGACTGGATGAATATGGGGAACATCGTCAGGGAGGCCGAGCAAAGCTTCGTGCAGGTAGAGTACTTCAATACCGACGCCATCGCCGGTGAATCCGGTTCCGTCGACGCGAGTGTCACCGCACTAGCGTCATGGCTTCTGCTCGCCGATGGCATCAAGTTCACGGAGCTGTCCCTTGCCGGAAAACGATTATAGCTATACGCGTTTCCGCGTTCTCATGCTGATACTGGCGCTCGGTGTGACACTCGCCGGTCTAGGACTCTTCGTGGTGTATGTGATCCTGTGACGCGCAGGATTCATCAAGTCGAAAGACCTGGGCTGGTTTGATGCCCACTTCCAATCGGCTGGCGGCATTGAGCCGCTCACACAGGTCGTTCATGATCGACGCTACAGGAGCGGTCACCTTTTGGGAGCTGGCGGCCCTGAGGGTAACCAGTCAGGCCCCCTGTTGATCTGCGGCGTGTCGGTGCTGGCGCCCGCTTTGTGATCATGGCTGGGTTCGGGGGTGCCGCATCCGGAGAAGCCCTCGTATGAGGAGCTGGCTGCCCGGAACGCGGAGCTGGCGGCGCGGGTCGCGGAACTGCTGGCGGTGGCGGCGGAGCAGGCCGCGCTGATCGGGTCTTTGCGGGCCGAGGTCGTGGCGTTGCGCCGGCAGGCGGGCCGGGACTCCTCGAACTCATCGCAGCCTCCGAGCCAGGACAGCCCCGCGGCCGGGGCGAAGAAGAAGGCCGGCCAGCGGGAAGCGCGGCGGGCGCGGCCGGGCCGGGCGCAGGGCGGGCAGAAAGGCCATCCGGGCGCGAGCCTGGCGTGGACCTCCCGGCCGGATGAGACCCTGGCCGTCGAGCCGGGCACCTGCGGCGGGTGCGGCGCGGGCCTGGCCGGCGCTGCCGGGAGGGTCGCTTCCGCCGTGCAGGTGCTCGATATCCCGCCGGCCGCGCTGACGGTGACCGAATACCAGATGATGTGCCGCACCTGCGG
>OCZU010001350.1_pt1 | contig 16216 bp, 19 predicted proteins | sample 1539001 | NCBI WGS metagenome assembly OCZU01 (sample SAMEA3539306, study PRJEB22396) | soil metagenome | biome: tundra; feature: field; material: soil | place: USA | collected 2010-05 | depth 0.15 m | reverse complement strand
AGGAAGATCAGCTTCAAGCCCACAAGCCGAAGATCATCGCACGCCAGCCCGAACCAAACCTGCCCGCCAGGCACCGTTCGCGTGACCGAGCCGACGGCGTCCCGCAAAGCATCTGCCCAGGTGGTGCAGGTTTTCGGCACCCACAGCATCGACGGTGATGACCGCATCGGCGATGTCTAGCCGGTCGAGCAGGGCGGGGAGCACGGGATCTCATTGGTCTTGGCGCCTACCTCCACCTGCCCCAGCACCGCGCCATGAGCATGGTCATCGGCTTCGAGCAGGTGACGGCTGTCCTGGCTGCCATGGCCGGCGCCGCGTAAGGTCTTGCCGTCCACCGCGATCACCCGCCGCCCGCCCGGCCCGCAGCGGCTGGTGGCTGGCAGGTGTCTGGACCGCGGCTTCCACGGCACTCCGTGTCAAGCGGCCTCCCCGAGCGTGCCGACCAGGCGGCGCAGACGGTCAGTGAACGCCCCTGCGAGCGCAGATATCCAGTCCGGGTCTATCGAGGCCGGCCGGTAGGAAAGATGGAGAGCGAGTTGCCCGCTGGCCCGCGCGACCGTGACATTCAGATCCCGCCTTATGGTGGAGCCGCCCATCGGCACCTGCCGCACGGCGAGGCCGGGGATGGCCAGGCTTTCTGGAACCTCGTCAAGAAGCTGGAACGCGATGTTCGCATAAGGAATCGGGGAAGTGGGCACGCCTAGTAGGCCGCGTTCGAGTACGGCGTCGAGCGGCACGACCGCGTTGACGAACGCCCCTGCAGCCACCTCATGCGCCAGCGCAACCGCACGAGTCAGCGACGCTGTCTTCGGGATCTGCAGCCGCAGAATCGTGAGGTTCACGAACCGGCCCACTCCACGCCGTAGCGCTGGAGTGGGGCGGTTGGCGGTGGCAGTCGAGATCACCTGGTCGCTCGCTCCAGTCAGCTCACCGAGCGCCTGGCTGAACATGGCGAGCGCGACGATATAGGGCGTCGTGCGGAGCTGACGAGCCGCCGCTGCCAACTGGGCGACCGATACCGGGATAGGGCAGACTTCGGTTGCCGCCTCCGGCGAGGCTGACCGCCTGATCGGCAGGATGGTCGCCTCCAGCGCGCCGACCAGGCACCGCTGCCAGTATCTGAACTCGCCGTCGAAAGCACCGGCGCGCTCCTGGTCGTTGTACCACGCCGCGTAGTCGGGGAACTGCACCCGAAGGTCCGCCAAGTCAGGCTCACGCTGCGCGTTGCGCGCGGTCATGATTTCGCTTAGGTCCTCGATGGCGTTTGTGAAACTGATGTGATCGGAGATGATGTGATGCATCACGATAGCCAGCAGTCTGTCTCCGCTCCTCTTGGCAAGCAGGCCAATACGGACTGGTACTTCCGCCGACAGATCAAATGGCCGGGTGGCCATCGCGCTCAGCCAGTTCTGGCCGGACATCGATTCCGTCTCGATGTCCAACTCGAGTCGTGGCCGATGGGCTGAGTCATGAGGCTCGATCACCTGGATAAGTTCATCGCCGTCCCCGCTGACCCGGGTTCGCAGCGCTTCATGCCGCCCGACCAGCTGATCGACTGCAGCGCTTAGCCCATCTTCGTCCAGCGGGCCGCTAAGGGAGTAGCCGACCGCCAGGTTTAGGAAGGAGCTATCCGGGCGGTTATAGTGCGCTCTCCAGTCTTTGCGCTGACCTACGGTACTGGGAGCGCGCCGCAGGTCAAGTCGCCGGGACACGACGCTCATCGGTGGACCGCCTTCGATTCTGGGGTCACGCAGAGGTGCCGGGCCGACGGCACCGCCGGCGACCGCAGTGGGTGGTATTCATCGAAGGAGGACCGATTGATGGTGACGTAGTGCCCGGTCCAGTGCGCGAGGACCGTGCCGTTCGCCCGTCCTGACGTTCCTTGTCGGAGTGCACGCCCAAAGGCCGATATCGTCACGCATCCTCCATCCAATCCGATACCATGATGCTAGCGGGACAACAGGACCCAGTGAGACAGAGTCGACGACAGTTGCAGACAGCTATCTTAGGGCGGTAAATGGCAGTCAAGGTAGCCGTGCTACACGGGCCGGGAGCTAGCGCGCCACTTCGCGACATCATCCTCGCGTGCGAAGACGATTATGACCCCGTGTTTCTGGTGCCGCGGGAGGCAGGCAACCGGTTCACGCACCTGGTGTCCAGGATGGCCAGGACCGTGGAGGTAGCGGGTTCAGGTTGGCTGGAGGCGTACAGGCAATCAGGCGCGGTCTGCGCAACGACATTCGACGACCGGCTCATACCTGCGCTCGAGGAGATCTCCGACGCTATCGGGCTCCGTGGCCTGACCGTCGGCAGGAACTGCTGGGACAAACTCGTCCAGCGAGAGCTGCTGAACTCAGCGGGGGTAAGCACGGTGCGTGTACGGGCGGTCTCGTCACTGGCCGAATTCGACAATGCCCGCATGCAGATCGGAATGGCTGGCATCTTGAAGCCACGACGATCGTCAATGGGCCGGGGCATCCGCATCGTTCATGCCGAGGAGGACTCCTCGCAGGCGTGGCATGAAGTCAGCGGTGAACCTGCAGACAACGAGCCCTGCTATATCTATGAACAGCTGATGGATGGCGTCAGCCCTGACGGCTGGCTGGCCCCCTTTGTCTCCGTGGATACGTTGTCGGTGGGATCCGAGCGCCTCCATTTCGGACTATTCGATAAACTGCCGCTTCTTCGCGACTTCGTCGAGACCGGCGACATCGGTCCGAGCGGCCTTTCGAGCCAAATGAAGGTCCAGGTACTGAGCGTGGTAGAGCGAGCACTCAGCGCCCTTGGGGTAGTAGACCGAGTGACTCATACTGAGGTACGGCTGACGTCAACCGGTCCGCAGGTTCTGGAGGTCAACGGGCGGCTTGGAGGTTATGTCCAGGGCCTCTGCCGCGCTCTTACCGGAACCAATCCAGTCCGGATGGCGCTGGCGGTCGCAGCCGGGCACGCTCCTCGAGTGCCGGCGCTGCCGGACGCATCTGGCCGTGGCCGCTACGTCGCCGCAGTGCAGATCCCCCTCGACACAAGTGACCCCGCGGTAGCGACAAAGGCCATCCGAGCCCTCAGAGCATGCACAGGGGTGCAGGCCGTCGAGACGCCGGATCCCGTCCACGAGAGCCTACGCTATGCAGGTGCATGGCTGGAAGCCGCCACACGCCACCAGCTGATAGGGGCGGTCGTGCAGGCAGTCGATGAGGTCTGCCGCGATCCAGCGATCCGCGGCGTGCTGGACACCGGCTGGCTAGCCGCGCTGCACAGGCCTAGCCACAGCCCGGCGACGCCACCAGAGGCCGGATAACGCAGGCAGCAGCACACCGAGCACGTCTCGCCCTATCGCGCCGCGCAAGATCTTCGGCCGTCCGGCATCCATGGCGAGATCGAGCTTGCGGAGCCCCCGCTGCCACATGAACCGCAGCGGAGCGTAGAACATCACCTCTAGATAGCGCAGCCCACGGTTTTCTGCCGGGCCGGGAGTTAGCCCCACTTCGTAGAGTTCGAGGACGTCAGCGTACACCCAGGCGAGCGTTACAGCTTGCAGCCGACCTGCCTTCCACAGAGCGAAGGCGATGCATTCAGCGTCAGGATCTTGCCCCCGACGGCGCAGCCGGGTCCGCGCCAGGGCAGGCAGATCGGGCTCGCCATAGGAGCGGTGGATCTCAGCAATCAGGGATGCCGCCTCCGGGAGCACGTCTTCCCAATCAGCCGGTACCGCGCATATCTCCGCGGCAGCGAGATCCCGCAGGTCGCGGACTACGACGCTGCGCCGACTGCTCTTGAGTCCTGCGAGATAGTCACGCTGATCCGTACCAACATCCGTAATCACGTATCGTTTCCCGAGCAGCGCACACTGTGTGGAGCCGAGATCTTGGACGGCGCGCAGCAGGCGCGTTCCATCATCGTCGGCATACAGCAGCGCCGCCAGCCTGCCCTCAGATCGGGCCATGTCATGGGCAGTGCGCGCTGCGGCGATGGCAGCGGAATCGAGAATGGAGGGCGCAGCACGCGGGACTTCAAGCATCCCGCAGCGCCGGTCAGCGCGCCCGCCGATGAGGAGGAACGTATGCGGTGCCGCGGCTGGCAGGTGAAGCTGCGCAGCGACGTCATACGCCGGATCTGGCCAGCGCGACGATAGCGGCAAGTATACCGGAACAGCGGCGAGCCAATGACGACCCTGTCGGACCGCCACATAGCGCGTCGTGAACCGCGGATCCCGCTCCAGGTCACCCAGACGCATCCGAGTGTGGTGCGGTGATACTCCAGAGTGCTCCCAAAAACTGTCGTGCAGTTCAGCCACGGAAGCGGCACAGGCGACATCAATCGCATCATCGTCGTACATCGGTCAGGAGCCCGGCCCTGCCGGATTAGGTCTGTCAGGGCCGACTTGCTGGCAGCTCACCTCGGAAAGTGCAGCGAACGTGCCTTCGAAGAACAGCGGATCGAGCGGGATCTCGAAACCCAGACGCTCGCCGATAATGGCCACTAGCTCAACGGCCAGCAACGAGTCCCCGCCTGCAGCGAAGAAATTGGAGTGGGGCTCGACTTCGCCCGGATCCAGCTCGAGCACCGTCGCCCAGCACTGTCTGACCAGTTCTCTGACTTCTGCATGGGCCTGCCCGGGGGTGGTCATCTTGTCTACTGCCTTTCCGTGAGTTGGTTACCGGACGAGTCGTGCGAGAGCTTGACGGTCGACCTTGCCGCTGACGGTCAGCGGAAATTCCTCCAGGAACACGAATCGCCGGGGGATCATGTAGGGAGGGACGATTCTGGCGAGCATTTGCCTGGCCTCGGACGGACTTACTTTGCGGCCGACGTAGAAGGCGCTCAGCTGGCGGGACCCGAGCGAGCCAGGTGTTGCGAGGACCACCGCATCATCGACATCGGGATGCAGCCGCATTGCGCCCTCGATCTCAGAGGGCTCAACCCTGAACCCGCGGATCTTCACTTGGTCGTCGAGTCGGCCGAGATGCACCAAGCCTGCATCCACGGGGTCGCGGTAGACCAGGTCGCCGGTCCGATACCAGTCGGCGGTAGTCAGCATGCGCGAACCGTCGAACGGGGTCACCTGACCATCATCGATGGAGAGGAACCTGCCGACATTTTGCCCTGGGTCGAGATAACCGCCGAAGCGCTGAGGTCCGCGCACGCATAGTTCCCCCTTGTCAGCTGGCCTTCCGCTATCGTCGAGCACGACTGACTCCATGTGATCGTAGACGTGCCCGATTGGAATCGTACGGTTAGCGGTCACAGGCCATTGGCTGACATCGGCCGGAATCCTGTACGCGCTCACTGCCACGGTCAGCTCCGTAGGCCCGTACACGTTCTCCACCACACCTTTTGGGGTGGCGCAGTGCCACGCTTGAGCCTCCTCAAGCGTCAGCTGCTCGCCGATGAAGAGACTGAGCTCTATCGACGGCATCGACCCAGGGGCCAGCTCGCCCAGGCCGCTTGCAGCGGAGATGACGGACGGCACCGAGGCCCAATGCGTGATCTGCCGGTCGTTGACCCAGCGGGCAGGGTGCATCAGATCGTCCTGCGACGGAACCACGACAGTCGCCCCCGAACCCCACGCGGCGAACAGGTCGTAGACGGAGACGTCGAATGACAGGTCGAAGGCCTGGGTCATCCGGCAGCCGGGTCCCAAGTCATAACGGTTGATGATATACCGAATGAAGCTTCCTACGTTTTCATGCGAGATCACCACGCCTTTGGGTAGGCCAGTTGAGCCGGATGTAAACAGGATGTAAGCGATGGGCTCACCAGCCTTAACCACATCGACCGCTCGCACCGAACTGCTGGTTGGCTGGTCAGTGGCACCGGCATTGTTAATGTCCAGGACTGCTGCCTCGCCTGCGACGTCGGCTTCCAGCTGGAGAGCATCTGGTCCATCAGCCACAATCAACTCCAAGCGCGCCAGCTTGGTGATGGCCAGGACCCGCTCGGCTGGAGCCGATGTACTGATTGGCACGACCGTTGCGCCGCTACGCAGGATCGCAAGATAAGCGGCGTACGTCGCCGCGGACCGGCAGCCGAGCAGGCCGATCCGCGCAGGAACATCACCGGCGCTCCGGCGGATCCGAGCCCGTATCTCTTCGGCGAGTTCGTCCAACCGACCATAGGACAGGCTTCGGTCCGCCAGTTCAAGGGCCGACAGGTCGCGATAACGGCCGATGACTGAGTCTACCATGCCGTGCAGGCCCGCCGGCATGGCGAGCCCAGCCACGTCCGTGTCTCCCGGTTCTGTCAACGCCCAGCTCCTGTAGTCACTGCACGAAGGCCACCAATCGTATTGAGTGTATATGTCATGATCCGACCTAGACCAGTGCTATTGTCTCCCGCATGCTATCCGGGAACGTCCGAGAGGGACATCTAAGCATCGTAAGTGGAGATACCAGATCTCTGCAGCATAAGTACCGGTATATATGGGCAGCTAGCGAGCCTAGCTTACGGCGGGGTGACCACAAGCCCGATTCGATTCCGCTGCACGGCGATCGGCGTTGGGGACTGAGCCTGGTGCTGCGAGTCGACGGTTCGGTGCGGGATCGGCTGCGCACCGAACTGGCGGCCCTGGCGTCGCTGCGACATGCGCCGCATCTGGTCTACTCGGCTGACCATCTGCATTCCACCGTCCGCAGCCTCGAAGGCTTCCAGGACGAGGTACCAGCTAGCCAGATCGAGCACTACGCCGCCCAACTCCGCCGGGTTGCCCGCGGCCTGGCTCCGATCGAGATCGAGTACGCCGGCCTGTCCGGCTCAGCCGGCGGTATCTTAGCCTGCGGCTATCCCAGCGACTCGCTGATCAGCCTGCGTCAGCGACTGCTCGAGGACCAGCTCCCGCTCGGGGCGCTCGGCGTCGAACCGGCGTACGGCACCATGATTCGCGACACTGCGCACGTGTCGCTGATGATCTACCGCCCGCCGCTTCTGCCGGAGACCGCAATCGCTGACTACGTCTCTAGCCGTTCGGAGCGGCACTTCGGCACGATAACGGTGACGAGCCTGTCGCTCGTGCGGTACAACCCCACCCTCGAGTCGGTCTGCCTCACCGAACTCGCCAGCATCCCGCTATGAACCTGAAGGTCCGCGGCGCTGCGAAGAGCAGGCCAGCGTGCACCGGGGCCTGGATTATGGACTCGCGGGCAAGGGCGGTCAGGCCGCAGGAGAGCTGCTTCGACCTCAACGCTGACGTCCTTTCCCCGTTGGCCGCGGCCGGAGGACTGTCGGCGTTCGTGGCCGAGTACGAATTCCTTGATATGGGCCACCGGGAGGTGTTCCTCTTCGGGTCGGGCCCTGCATTAGAGGGCAAGCTCGGCATCATCCCGGTGGAACCGCCGACGAGCTACGGCATTTTCGTTGATCCGTCGCAGCGGATCGCTTTGACCGCAGTTCTCGCCGGTCCGATCGAGGTCACCACGCCGGACGGTCTGATCATGAATATCCAGCCGCCACCCGTGGCGGGCACCGTCACCATGTCACGCCCGCAGACGGCTACCTCGCCATCGACAGGATCGAGGCGCGGGTCGATGTCATGCCCGGTGAGGTCATGTCGGCAGAGAACCATTCCTCTGCCTCGTCGCGTCTGGTGTTCGCGCGTACGCCGGATGAAGAAGCTGCGCGACTGTGCCTGTCGGCCTTCACCGGGCTAGTTAACCTAAGTACCAAAAATGCGCGTGCAAATACCCAAATATCAAGTTCGATTATTCAGGAAGGAAGATGATGGCTCGCAAGATCGGCATTACTGGGGGCGCCGGTTTCGTCGGCACGCACCTCGCGCTTGCCGCCGAGAGGGCTGGTTATGAGCTGACCCTGTACGACATTGGCGACCGGATGGGCCGGTTGTCCGCCACCGGCCTGGCAAACCGTGCGCGCCGCCGTTACGCCAACCTCGCAGACACTGGACGGGAGCTTGACGAAGACCTGGATCTGGTCGTGCACCTCGCGGCGCTCCCCCAGGTGGACTATTCCCTGTACCACCCGGAGCTAGTCGTAAGGAACAACGTTAACTCGACGTTGACCGTGCTCAAGTCGGCCCGCGCGTACGGTTATCCGGTGTTGTTCGGCTCATCCATCGAGGTCTACGGCGGCAACGGCGGCGAGCGGCTGATCGAGGAATCTCCGGTGCTACCGCTGTCGCCTTACGCGTCGAGCAAGATCGCCTGCGAAAATCTTGTCTCGTCCTATCGTTCGACCTTCGGAGTGACTGCAACAACGTTTCGGCTGACTAATCTCTACGGGCCGTTCCAGGTCCCGGACAGGGTCATCCCGCGCGTGACGGTCCAGTCGATCCTGGGCATGCGCAGCGAGGCAGTGAGCGGCCGCTACCGCGATTTCCTGCACATCAGCGACGCGGTCGACGGAATCATGGCCTTGATCGGGCAGCGCGTCTGGGGTGAGACATTCAATATCTCGGGCGGCTTGCCCCTGTCCCTGGAGCAAGTCGTTGAGGCCATCGTCGGACCAGACGGCTATGACCTAGTCGATCCGGCTGATGTCGATGGCCGGGGACCGCACCTCGTCGCCGACGCTCAGAAGCTCACTGCTGCCACCGACTGGCGGCCCACCATCGACTGGCGGGTCGGCGTGCGCAACACCGTGGCTTGGTATCGCAAGCAGAGGTTGTGGTGGGATCCGCTGAATGGCCTGGCCAAGGCTTCGCGATCTGGTCCGGATTTCCTTGCCGATCATGTCTGCCCGATTTCAGGAGATGAGTGAGATGACGCGCGAGGATTTCGCCATCGAACGGCACTTGCGGGGCCAAACGACGACTTCTGCAAGGAGTTCATCGGGCGCATCGTGCTCGAGGGCGGCTCTTACCATGACCTCTAAGGCGGCCAGTCTCGTTGATCTGGAACGAGTTCATTCCGGGCACGGGCTAGCGGCACATCATGGGGACGTCGTGCTGGAGTATGGCGACGGGGCGGTGGTCGTCACCGCGGACGAAGATCGATACATCGACCTGTTCGCCGGTGCCGGGCGGTGCATCATCGGCCATGGCCCCGGGCGGTTCAGCGAGGCGGTGGCCGCTCAGGCGAATCGCCTCGTGGTCAGCAGACACACCACAGCCGTGGCGGTGGGCTACGTGGAGAGGCTCCTCTCGCTGGTCCCCTCGGAACTCGATCACGTGACGTTCTTCTCTACCGGGAGCGAGGCCGTCGATGCCGCCGTTCGGCTGGCTCGGGCTTTCACCGCGCGCGAGGACGTAGTGGTTTTCGAACGTGCCTTCCACGGGCGTACGGCGGGCACGTCGCCCCTCACGCACCCGGTCCCGTGGACGAGGCCGCATGCCTGCACAAACGTTCACCGAGTGGGATACCCGGTCGGAGACAAGGAGGGAACTACCGCCGAGAACGTACTGCTAGAGATCCGACGGCACCATGAGGAGAGTGGCCTAGGCCTAGCGGCGATCGTCATTGAACCGATCCAAGGAACTGGCGGTAACCGGCCTCCTGTGCCCGGCTTCCTGGCGACGCTCAGCGACCTATGCACGGAGCTGGGAGCTCTGATGATCGCAGACGAGATTGTAACGGGTTTTGGTCGTACCGGCGCAATGTTCGTTTCGCCGGATGAAGGACTTCGAGCGGACATTATCACCATCGGAAAGGGCATGGGCAACGGCTTCCCGATCAGCGGAATGCTCGCGAGCAGTAACACTGTGGGCGCTACGTCCTTCTCGATGCCCGGTGCGCTGTCAAGCACCTTCGGCGGCAACCCGCTCGCAATGGCGGCAGCGGCCGCCACTCTGGATGTCATCGTCGGCGACGGGCTAGCGGAGGCGGCGCTGACCAACGGCAGCGCATGGCTGAGTGAACTCTCCCTCGTGCTGTCGGACATCCCGGTGGTCACCAGCGTTCACGGCCGGGGGTTGATGATCGGCGTCAAGCTGCGCATCCCTCCTGACTCGCCGCGCACGCGGCTACTGGATCGGGCGCTGTTGGATCAGAATCTGCTGGTCGGCGTCAGCGGGGACATGCTGCGGATCAATCCGCCGCTGACAATTACCCCGGAGCAGGCCAGCCGGGCCACCGCCGCATTGGCTGCGGCCCTCGCCTCGCCGGGTTGGGCCGAGTCGTGACCGGGTTCACACTGCAGATCATCGGATCGAGCTGTGCCGTGCCAAACAGAGACGCCGCGACTGCCTGCTATTTGGTCAGTAATGGCAGCACTACAGTAATGCTCGACGCTGGTCACGGGTCCCTCGGCAAGCTGCGAGCGTACCGACAGCCAGACGAGCTCGCCGCGGTCGTCATCACCCACATGCACCCCGACCATTGCGTGGACCTCATCGCCTTGCGCAACTTCATCTATACTCGCCGATTGCCTTCGATCCCGCTTCACCTACCCCCAACCGGGGTGGACTGCCTGCGTGACCTGGGAGCTGCGCTTAGCCTCGGCACAGACTACTTCGACAGCGCATTTGACCTCGTTCCCTACGAGGACGGAAAAATGTTCTCCGTCGGCACCATGGATTTCGAGACGGCAAGAAGTCGGCACAACTCCGACAGTCACATGGTCGGCATACGAGCCGGCGGCAGGCGTTGTGTTTACACCGGTGACACGGCTGCCTTCGCCGGGCTGGTGGAGTTCGCGACCGCCTGCGACCTCCTCCTCGTAGAGGCGACCGACGCGCCGGGAAGCAAACCGGAGCCGCGGTGGCATCTGGGACCCGAGGAGATTGCGTCCGCGATCGCCGCCGCCCGTCCCCGGACCACGGTCCTGACCCATTACGACGCCGATGTGATCGACGAGACCTGTACCGCGATCCGGTCTTCCGAGCCTGCCCTAGCGGTCCTCATCGCTGCCGAGGGGCAGTTCTATGAGATCTGACGCCGGTACGCGTAACGCTCTCGGCATCGATATCGGCGGGACAAGCGTGCGGGCCGCAATCGTCAGTTCCGATGGCACTGTTCAAGGTGAGCTCTACGACGCACCGCATTACGGCGGCGACATCACCTCCGAGCTGGCCCGGATCTGCTTGGATCTGAGGCAGCAAGGCAGGCAACACGGCATCGGCTACGACGTGGTTGGCGTGGCCCTGGCTGGAGGGTGGGATCCGCGTACCGGGCGCGTGTCCTCGGCACCAACGGCACCGAGCTTGCTTGGCCGAGATCCACGCACCTTCGACGTCGGCGGGCCGGTCGTCGTCATCGCCAACGACGCCGATGCTGCGCTCTTCGCGGAGTGGCGGTGTGGTGCAGCCCGCGGATCGCGGAATTGCCTGGGGTTCATCGTAGGCACTGGCCTTGGCGGTTCCGCCATTGTCGACTGTGCGCCCTTGCGCGGGAGCAATGGTGTAGCCGGTGAGTTCGGCCACCTCGTATTCGAGCCGCAGGGCCGGGCCTGCGGCTGTGGCGGCACCGGTTGCCTTGAGCAATATGTATCGGGCACCGCATTGATGCGCGATTATGTCGGCCGCATCGCGCGAGCAGATGTCGCGACCGCGCACGAGGTCGCTGTCCTGGCCAGGTCCGGCGATGCCGCCGCCGCCGATGCGTTCATGGCCCTCGGCCATCGGCTCGGCTCGGCGGTGGCCAGCCTGACGAACGTCTTTAATCCAGACACGGTCGTCTTGGGCGGCGGAATGATCGATGTGAGCGATCTGTTCCTGCCCGCGGTCAGGTCCGCCGTGGCGGCCCACACGATGCCGATGGCAGCGGCCGCCATGACCCTGAAACTCGCGTCTCTCGGGCGTGCAGCCGGCGTCGTCGGCGCCGCGATCATGGCCGGCGCCAAACGATGAGTCCTGACCTTGCAAGGATTCTCGAGACGGCAATGCAGGCCGCAGATGCGGCTGGGACGGTTAGCGTTCCCGGGTTCCGCGACTCGCCCCGCCGATGGCACAAGGCTGACGGCTCGCTCGTGACCGAGGTGGACATCGCGTGTGAGCGCGCCATTGGCGAGGTGTTACTGCAAGCTGCCCCGCACGCCGCGATCTTGGGCGAGGAGCAAGGCGAAGCTGGCACGTCGTCCACCCGGTGGGTCATCGACCCCATCGACGGCACTGAGAACTTCGCCCGTGGCGTACCGATCTGGGGATCCTTGATCGCGTGGCAGCGTGAAGGACAGTCCGAGGTCGCCGTCATCGATGCCCCGGTGCTGGGGATGCGATGGTGGGCTGTACGCGGCGCGGGCGCCTACTCCACGGTCAAGGGAAAGCTCTCTGTCTCAGCCCAGGCGGAACTCAGCGAAGCGACACTCTGCTACGGAGGCCACCACGAGTGGATGCCGCCATACGACACGACAGCGATGTCCCTGCTCGCCAAGCGTTTCCGGTGCGCGTGGGGTTGGGGAAACTTCTTCGGGCACATGCTCGTCGCCGAGGGCGCAGTGGATTGCGCTGTCTCGATCGGTACGTCCGTGTGGGATGTCGCAGCCCCATCGCTGATCGTGGCGGAAGCGTCCGGCGCGTGGAGCGACGCGGAGGGGCACGCCAATCTCCACAGCGGCTCGTTTGTTACCGCCAACCCCCGTGTGCTCCCGCAGGTCATCAGATTTCTCCGGTGACGCACTGCGCCGGAGACCAGAGAAAGCGGTGACGCCAGGTGCGCGTGGCCGTCCTCGGCGACTCCGTATCCGGTCGACTCTGCTGTCGCACTGCGATCAGATCACGACGGTGATCGCAACTCGGGGTCACCGCCGTGGCGCGGAGCGACATGCGGATCGAGTGCTAGGTAACTCTGGCTACCGACCTGTGAGCATCGTCGCGCCGGTGATCTGCCGGAAGAACTTAAGGAAGAGTGCGGCGTCGGGGTGGCAGGCCAGTAGTTCGCGGATCCGCCAGGTGATGGCGCGGACCTGAGCGTTGAGCAGTTCCAGGTGGTCGACGAACAGCAGCGTACTGAATGCCTCGCCGACTGTTGTGCCAGGTGAGCGAGCCAGCAAGAGTGGTTTTATAGCATTTTCCGCATGATAGCATCGACCTGGCTACGAGTCGCGGCGAAGGAGCCGCTATTGTCTACTACAAACTGAACACAGCTCAAAACGGGATAGGTCTCTTCGATCTGCTCAACTATCCTCGTCCAGCGCGACGATCTGCTTCCTGATGCATCACTTATTATCCTAGAATGCAAGACATCAATTGCGCAGTAGATAAAGATACAAATCAACCGATTTGGATACAGTGCGGAAAGCGAGCGCACCGTCGAGCAGTCCCCGACTCCTAGCACATGATGGTGTCCACGCTGCAGAGATTGCTCGATATCATCGAGCTGTATTCCGAACAAATCGCCATAACTATCGAACGTAAGAATGCGCTTGGTCGGCATCGCATCTCTCTGACAGAAGATGAAGTCAGCCGCGTCCTCCGCTGTACCCCTTGACGCTCGGGTCGTGTACTTCGGAGCAACCTCTGCCCCATACTCCTTTTGGATAAGTTGCTTGATCGACGACTTTCCTGAACCTGACGTACCGATTAGCGCGATCACTCGCGCTTCTGTGGGCCTCATCCTCTCCCCTCTAACTGGGTGACAGTAGCCCTATAGATCGTATCCGGCAGCTAGTGTCAGACGGGGCACTTTGTATAACGCCCATGGGCGCACAGGGCAGTAGTCACTCGGTGCACACTCACCGCTCTAGCACAAACAGGTCATGAGAAAGGGGAACTCCAGGGATATCAGCTCTTGATTCGATTGTCACTACAGAGCCATATTGTGACAGCAGCTCCAGCCACCCTTCTTGGGTCCGGTACTTGCGCCGAGATGGCATGTCGAAGCGACTGAGGGAAGAGCAAAGGAATTGATCAACAAGCAAGTGGAAAGCGTCGCTGTTGTCTGCATCCACGCAGTTCTCCACGATTACCCAGCGGCGCTGGTTCATCGTCGCTAGCAGATCGAGGATTGCATTGGGGTAATGTTCTCGATGTAGTGTCGTGCACATCAATACAGTGCTGGCCATTGCCGTCGCGGGAAGACTAATGTTGTCCTGGTCCAGTACAGGAAACGGCTGTTCTGGCCAGCCCGTAGAGTGCTCGGCTAGCCGCCCAATTGCTCGAATCTCAACACCTGCCGAGTGTAGCGCCCTTGGGAGATTGAAGTCTCCAGCCAGTACCGTGAGAACCGGACCGGAGAGATTCGGCAGCAGCCACTTAGTCAGCTCTGCGGAGCGTTCTTTCGCCAGTACCCCGTTCCACCCGGCCTCGATGCCGGTCTCCCGCAGTACTGTCGCCGCGCCTGCGGAGCCGGGACCTTGCTGCTCGATGAGCAGGCGCACTAGCCGGGCCGTCCCATCCGGATCGTCGATCACGATGCCATCACGTCGCCAGAGCATCCGAAGCCGGTCTTCGAGCACGTCCAATTCCGCGGCGCCTGGGCTCACAACCCTCCCTTGAGTTGGATCGACCAGGTCGGCGAGCCTGACCCCGCAGGGAATGCCCACAGTGCTATCAGATTCATAACCGAATTGATCGGAGGCCGACGGCTGACGATCTAGTCGCGTTTGAGAAGTGCAGGTCATTCGCCGCCCTTATAGGCCCGCGAAAGCCGTACGAGCGTGGCCAGTCCGGTTTCCGACTTCTGGTTGATTTTCAACTTGGCTGTCCAGCTTTCGAATATACGGATACGGATCCACGAGCATTGAATAGGTGCCTGCAGCTGCGAATCGCCTGCGATCTTCCGAAATCTGATGTTGAACTGCCTCAGACATCTTTTGAATTGTTGGAATCTTTACCCTTCCGGATACCACCGCAGCGATCCACCTTGCCTGGGACTCAACTACTGGCAGTAGTGGACCCAACGGCAGGACGCAGCCAGCGAAATATATCGACGGGAGCGCATCGTCAACCGGAACTATCTTCATATAACAGCGATTCTCGGTCCGACTCACCTGTGGGAGGCTCGGCAAGACTGGGAAGTCAGGATCGTATCCAGTTGCGAGTATCACTTCGTCATACTCATCACTGGTGCCATCGTCAAATATCACGCGCTTCCCTTCGCATTTCGAAGGCCATCGACGTGGCGCAATTGCGCCTGCTGCGATACGGTCGACTAGCTCCGACGATATGGTCCATGCGGCTTGGAGCAGGGGCTGTGATGGAATAACTAGACCTGCTGCTTTCGCGCGTCTAGCGAATTTAGCCAGAGCTGCGTCGTGGATGAATTGCCGGACTTTGAGCGGTAGTCGCGACAATACTGGGCTATCAAGTCGGTCGCATGCGAATCTGCCGACATACCTAGGTACGATATGGACCGGATGAGGGAAAGAGATGTGGGTCGTGGAAGCTATGTAGCTCACTGCTGATGCTATTTCAGCACCAGAATTCCCAGCGCCAGCTATCAGTACGTGCTTGTTGGCGAAGCGGCTTGCGCTGTAATAGTCTCGCGCGTGCGTAATCGCACCTTCGAAGTCGGCGATGCTTTCTAACCAATTCGGCTTTGCATTCAGTCCCGTCGCGATAACCAGGTGCTCACATCTGTGAAGTTGGCTTTGAGATTGTATCAATATCCAGCGTCCGTTATGCCGAACGGCAGATGTAACGCCTATGCCAAGCTTGATCATACTGGTTAGGCGTTCGGAGGCTACGATTTCCTTCAAGTAACAATAGAATTCAGCGGCACATGCATAGCTGTGAGCCTTTGTCCGGATAGGACGCTCAACGAAGCGCATACGTCCACTCGAGTTGTTCAGCTTTAGGCTGTCATATGCAGGTGACGAGTAATCGTCTAGAGAAGTTGTCCAGCGCGGAGCTATCGCTAGTCCTCGCTCAAAGGCTACGACATCAATCCCTCGCCGCCGGAGTTCTTTGAGCATTGCGATGCCGGTCGGCCCGGCTCCGATGATTGCGACGGTTGAACTCGACACGAAGAGGCGGTCCTTTCTCTACCGGTAGGCCGATCTTGGTATGTCAAGACGGCCAGGGATGCCGGCTTTTCTAAGGCCTCCCGACGTCTGGACCAAGTTAGTACTCTGCGACCCTGCTTGTCTAGATTGGAGCGCGATGTAGCTGATGCGGCGGTATACGGTGGTGCCGGAGAGGGTGGCAAGCTGCCCCGACGAGGCCGAGGGTGGGCCACCACTGCCGCGGATGGCTGGGGTCCGGCGAGTAGCCAAGGCCTTGTGATGCGGGCGGAGCGAAGCGGACGGGTCGCCCTGGCTGGCTTGGCGGTCAGCCAGCAGTAACCAGCCTCGCCCCCCTGAATCATCGAGGCTGGTAGCCAGGCTGCGGGTTATTACCAGGGCTCCGGCGTGTTCCGTGAATGTGAATGTCCGCTTCTGTCTTAATCGAGGC
>OCZU010001349.1_pt1 | contig 16217 bp, 17 predicted proteins | sample 1539001 | NCBI WGS metagenome assembly OCZU01 (sample SAMEA3539306, study PRJEB22396) | soil metagenome | biome: tundra; feature: field; material: soil | place: USA | collected 2010-05 | depth 0.15 m | reverse complement strand
CAGGTCGGTGAGGAAGCGGCCGACGCGGGCAACGGAGCCAGCGAAGGCAACCGAGGCTGTCTGGGCGGCGCGGGCCAGGTCGGAGCTGAACACGGCGGTGATCCCGTCGCCCAGGCGGCGCCGCCTCAGCTGCTGCGCCTGCGCGCGGCCCCGTTCGGACAGATGGCCGGGCAGCCAGCCGGTGGCGTGCCCTGCTCGTTGTCCACGGTCGTGGAATGGTCTCAAAGACCAGCTCGATGGTCACCCAGCCAACCCCTATGAGCGCCAGTCCCGACCTGGGCGGCAGGCTAGCCGCTGCGTGCCGACTGGCGGCGCAGGTCCCGTTAAGCCTGGAGAATCAGGGTCACCGGGCCGTCGTTCACCAGCGCCAGCGCCATGTCCGCGCCGAACACGCCGGTCTGGACGTTGCCGCCGAGCGACCGCAGCGCGTCGGCGAATGCGGTCACCAGCGGCTCGGCCACGCCGCGTGGCGCGGCTGCCTGCCAGGTTGGCCGCCGGCCCTTGGCGGTCTCGCCGTACAGGGTGAACTGGCTGACGACGAGCAGCGGCGCTCCGGTGTCGGCGCACGACTTCTCGCCGGCCAGGATCCGCAGATGGTAGATCTTGCTGGCCAGCGCCGCGGCTTTCTGATCGGTGTCGTCATGCGTCACGCCGACCAGCACAACCAGGCCAGGGGCGGCCAGTTTGGCGACTACCGTCCCGGCTACCGTTACGCTCGCCTGGTTGACGCGTTGAACAACAGCTCGCACGAGAGAGCATTCTTCCACGCAAGCCCTGGTAGAGCTGCAGGTCGCCTCCGGCCCCTGACCGGCTCGCCGACGGGCTCTCACTATGACCCGCAGGCCGTTGTCTGCACGGCCGGCTGTACTTCCTGATGCTGCACGGACGCCCCGCCGTCCGCAGGCGGCGGGGCATCGCAATGCCTACCTCAGGGCAGTCCGGGCACGGCTCGGCCAGCCGGCCGGTTCGCCACGCCACCGCGTCCTGCAGCGCCTGGACGGCCTGGTCACCGCTTCCCAGGCCGAGCCGCTGCGGGTGATCGTCCAGCGCTCGCCGTGATCCAGCAGTAAGGCGCTGAGCTTGGCCAGGCCGATATCCGTCCAATCCGGGGTGCATGGGAGAGTTCAGGATCAGCCGTGCCACGGTTCGGCGGGCGATGGCCGTGCTGCGCGACGAGGGACTGATCGTGACGACAGCAGGGAAGGGCTCCTACGTCGCCAAGCCGTAGCTATGGCTGGCAGGCGGCCGACGGACAGCCACGCAGTACTTCTTCATGGTTAGGGACATGCCCTAGGCGCGCAGGAAGAGCGCAAGGTCTGAGATGCTCTCGGTCATGATGTCCACGAAACTGGCCTTGGTGCCGGGGACAGGGCGCGGTCGTCACTCGATGAAAGTCCTGCCCGGATACCGCCTGCTACCGTTTCTTCCGTTCATGTTGACCCTCTGGGATGTTTACCCAGGTCAGGGGTGTCCGGAAAGGCATTCTTCCGCCGATGACAGCCGACAGCAGCATCCGACCCGCCGTGGCGCCGGCCGGCCCCGCAACCCTGATCACTGTCGCGCCTACCGGTGCCGAGCTGGAGAAGCCGGACGTGCCGGCCCTGCCGGTCACCCTGGACGAGCTGGTCACCACCGCTACGGAGTGCCGCCGCGACGGCGCTTCGATCATTCACGTGCACATCAGGGACGGCCATGCCCGGCCCACGCTGGACATCGGGCGGCTGACCGAAACAGTTAGCGCGCTGCGCGAGGCCACCGACCTGATCGTGCAGCTCTCCACCGGCGGAGCGGTGACCGACAGCTTCGAGACGCGGCTGGCCGTCCTCGACGCCAGTCCCGACGGGTGCTCGCTGACCTGCGGCACGGTGAACTTCGGTGACAACGTCTTCATGAACCCGTGGCCGTTCATGTGCGAGCTCTACGTCCGGACCCAGGACCTTGGCGTGGTGCCCGAGTTCGAGCTGTTCGACCTGGGGCACGTGGCCGCGTTGCACCGGCTGCTTGACAAGTTCGGCGCGCCGTTTGGCGGGCACGTGCACTGTGACCTGGTGATGGGAGTTCCTGGCGGGATGGCGGGAAACGCGGAGACGCTGGTCCAGGCGGTTGCGGCATTGCCGGCCGGGGCGACCTGGTCGGCGACCGGCGTCGGCAGGACCTCACTGCCGGTGATGTTCGCGGCACTGGCCGCAGGCGGTCATCTGCGGGTCGGGCTGGAGGACACGATCACGTTCGCCCGCGGCCGGCCGGTAGCCAGCAACGCGGAACTGGTGGACCGGGCGGCGACGCTGGCTGGCCTCGCGCAGCGCCCGGCGATGAACCCGGCGCAGGCCAGGGCGATGCTCGGAGTTCCCGATCGGGTCTGACCAGCGGGCGGGTGCGGGCCCGGCCAGCCCGGTCGCCGCGAATCCCGTGCTCGCCGAGGTGGTCAGGTCGGGTTTCGCAGAATCTGCCCATCGTGGTTCCGCGGTGGCGCTCAGCGCCGACGGCTCGGTGCTGATCCGGGCCGGGGCTGCGGAGCGGCCATTCTTCCCGCGATCGTCGAACAAGCCGATACAGGCCGCGGCAATGGTCCGGTGCGGGCTCAAGCTGGAGCCGAGACTGCTAGCGCTCGCGGCGGCCAGTCACTCGGGCGAGGATTTCCACGTCGCCGGCGTGCGCGAGATCCTGGCCGGTGCCGGGCTGACGCAGGACGATCTGCAGTGCCCGCCCGATCTCCCGCTCGACCCCGCCGCCCGCGATCGCCTGCTGCGCGGCGGCGGCGGCCCCGACCGGGTGCACATGAACTGCTCGGGAAAGCACGCGGCGATGCTGGCGACCTGCGTCGCGGCTGGCTGGCCGACCGCGACCTACCGCGATCCTGAGCATCCGCTGCAGCTAGAGATCCGCCGGACGGTGGAGCGGCTGACCGGGGAGCCGGTGACCGCCGCGGGGGTCGACGGCTGCGGCGCTCCGCTGTTCGCGACGTCGCTGACCGGGCTGGCGCGTGCCTTCCGCGCGCTGGTACTAGCCGAGCCAGGATCGTCCGAGCGTGGTGTTGCCGACGCGATGCGGGCCTACCCGGCCTGGACGGCAGGCACCAGCAGGTCCGAGACCGCGCTGATGATCGCGGTGCCCGGACTGCTGGTGAAGTCCGGGGCCGAGGGCGTGAGCGGGTTCGCGCTGGCGGACGGACGGGCTGGCGCGGTCAAGATCGACGACGGGTCGGAGCGTGCGGTCCCGCCGCTGGTCGTGGCGCTGCTGGCAGCGCTGACGGCGGCCAGGCCGGACGGGTCAGCCAGGCCGGAGGCTGGCGCCGGACCGGTGCCCGGCACTGACCTCACGGCGCTCAACGCGCTGGCAGTGCCGCCGGTGACTGGCGGCGACGACACAGTCGGTGCGATCAGGGCAGTCTGGCCGTCCTGAGCCGACCTGTGCTTGCAACGTAATTTGCAATTGCAAGCACTTGCCGTGACAATGAAGGTATGAGCCCAGTAACGGTGAGCACAATCGGTTCCTACATCCGCGAGCAACGGGAGCAGGCGAAGATCTCGATCCGCCAGCTAGCCCAGGCGGCCGGTGTATCCAATCCGTACCTGAGCCAGGTGGAGCGAGGCTTGCGCCGGCCGAGCGCGGACATCTTGCAGCAGATCGCGAAGGGCCTGCGGATCTCGGCTGAGGCGCTGTATGTGCAAGCGGGCATCCTGGACGACCGCCCGGCCGATACCACCGTGAACGATGCGATCATGTCCGATCCTGAGCTGTCCGAGCGGCAGAAGCAGATGCTGATCGAGATCTACGAGTCGTTCCGCAAGGAAGTGCGAGCCGAGGCGGAAGCCCGCGCGGCCGCGCTCGCTGACCTTGAGCGAGCGGAATCAGATACCGCCGATCCAGATACCAGCGAGCCGGGCCACACCGGATTTCCCGCCGCGGTCGGCTGGCCGGAAGCGCCGGAGGATGCCGCCGGTGCGGCCCGTGCGGCCGGCTCCGACGATGCCAGCACCGATGCCAGGACCGAGGTCGCGGTCGGCTGGCCCGAGCCCAGCGACCAGGTCCCGGCTGCGACCGCGACCAGATAGGTTGGAGCCGTGTTCTCAGGATTCACCGCATATTCACCGCTGACGTGGCTGTTTTTCGTCCTCGCGGTAGCCGCGTTCGTGGTCGAGGCATGGGCGCTCATCGACGCGATGCGGCGGCCGGCCAACGCGTTCGTCGCAACCGGGAAGCAGACCAAACCGCTCTGGCTGATCATCCTTGGAGTGGCCACCGTCATCGGCTTCGGTGGCGTGGCCTACGGCCTGTCGCTGCTCAGCATCCTGCCGGTAGCGGCGTTCGTCGCTTCCGCCATCTACCTGACCGACGTCCGGCCCAAGGTCCGCGAGATCGGCCCTGGCGGCTCGTCGCGCCAGGGCCCCTACGGACCCTGGTAGCCGGCTAGCCCGGAGCGGCCCAGCGCGGTGCGGGGCACCGGCCGGCAGCCGGCAGGATCCCGCACGCCCCGTCCTGGTGGCTCGCGCGCACTATCATGCCGGGCATGAGCGATGCCCGATGACTGAAGCTTCCTGGCGAACGCACCGGCTCGAACTAGACGATCAGACCCTGCGGGACTGGGACGCGGAAGTGCTCGCATCCGGCCCGGACGGAATCGTTCTGGATCAGTCGGCCTTTTATCCCGGTGGCGGTGGCCAGCCCCCAGACCACGGGGTGCTGCTCTGGGGCGGGGTACAGACTCAGATCGTCGACGCTCGCAAGGGCGATGACCTGTACCTGATCCCAGCCGACGGTGATCCGGTCCCGCCGGCCGGGACGACCGTACGCGGAGCGGTGCACGATGACCGGCGGACGGCCCTGATGCGGACGCACTCCGGCCTGCACGTGCTCTGCGGCGTGGTCTACCGTGACTACGGTTCGCTGGTGACTGGCGGGAACATGGAGCCGTTCTCGGCCCGAATGGACTTCGACCTGCCGGAACTGCCAGCGGGCTTCAGGGACGCCGTCGAGGCGGCCTGCAATGCCGAGATCGCGGCCGGCCGGCGGATCGATGTCAGGGTGCTGCCGCGCGATCAGGCGTTCGCGATTCCCGACATCATCAGAACCGCGACCAATCTGGTCCCGCCAGACGTCAAGGACGTGCGGATCGTCGACGTCGTCGGCCTCGACCAGCAGGCGGACGGCGGCACCCACGTCGCGTCGACCACTCAGATCGGCCGGATCGAGGTCGTCAAGATCGAGAGCAAGGGCCGGGGATTCCGCCGGCTCCGGATCAGGATCGCCGACTAGCCGGCTGTCACAGCGGCATGAGCAGGGCCGCGGCCGGCGCGATGACCAGCAGTGCCGCCACCGTTCCCAGAACAGCAACGGATATAACGGATAGTCCGGGCTCTGGTCTGAGCAGCCGGGTGACTCGCGCGGCGAGTTCGCCGCTCACGCTCGCGCTGGCGGCTGCCAGCGCGCCGGCCGGGGCGTACCCGCCGCCGGCGACGCCGACCCGCAGCAGTGCCATCGCGAGTTCCCTGGCCGGCCGGTGCCGGCGAGCGCGATCATCGGCCAGCATCTCGACCAGCATGGCGACCTGCCAGTTGGCCTCCCTCGCCACGCCCGACCAGCGGAACGCTCGCAGCAGCGCGGTGAACGGCAGCAGGACCAGGTCGTGCCTGGCTCGCAGGTGCGCCCGCTCGTGTGCCAGCACAGCGGCCAGTTCGGCCTGGTCGAGCAGGTCAAGCGTGCCCGCGCTGATCACGATCGCGGAGCGCAGCCCCGGAACGCAGTACGCGGCAGCGGCAGGATGATCGACCACGAGTGCGCCAGGAACCTTCGGGTCGCCGTGGGCTAGCAGTTGCAGCAGCGTCCGGTGCCGGTGCCTGGCCCGCAGGACCGTGGCGACCGCCGCTACCAGAATCCAGCACAATACGGCGAGCAACGCCAGGCTCGCGGCCAGGCAGAGCAGCCGCAGCCAGGTCAGCACATTCCAGGCTGGCGTCGTGGCGCCAAAACCGAGCAGACGGCTGGCGCTGTCCGTGGCGGCAGCAGCGACCCCCGAGACCTGGGCGCCAGCGATCAGTCCCGCGCGAGCGACTCCGGGACCGCTAGCTCCCGCGCCGCCGGACCCGCCGCTGATCCTGGTCGTGCCGAATCCGGCCAGTGCGCCCACCGTGGCCAGCCCCCAGCTCAGCCCGAGCGCCTGCCACAAGGCGATCGCGACGGCGGGTGACCGGCGCGGCCAGTCCGCGACCGCGAGCAGGTGCGCGGCAGGAACGCAGCCGATCGCGACTGCGCTGAGCATGAGCACGGCGGATGGCACGGCCCATCAGGTCCGTTCGCCGCCGCCGAGAGCTTCGAGAGCCGCGCGGAGAGCCTGCGCTTCGGCGCCGGAGACGCTGCGCGCGAACCTGGTCAGCGCCGCTTGCCGATCGCCAGTCTGCTCGAGCGCGGTCAGCATCAGCTCAGCGACGTACGCCTCACGGCTCTCCGCCGGGCGGTACCGCCAGGCTCGGCCGGCCCGCTGGCGGCGCACGAACCCCTTCTTGGACAGCCGGTCGAGCACGGTCATGACGGTGGTGTGGGCCAGTTCCCGGTCAGTCAGGCAACTGCCAACCTGCCGGACCGTCATCGGGTCCGGCGATCGCCAGAGCACTTCCATGATCGCCCGCTCAAGTTCTCCCAGCCGGTTCATGGATCCACCATAAGCTGTCTCGATGGAGATCACGATCGTCCGTGGCGACATTACTAAGCAGCAAGTCGATGCCGTGGTCAACGCCGCGAGGTCATCCCTGCTCGGTGGTGGCGGCGTCGACGGCGCGATCCATCTCGCGGGCGGGCCGACCATCCTGGCACAGTGCCGCGAGCTGCGGGCCAGTGCGCACCGTGACGGGCTGGCGGTCGGGCAGGCAGCGGCCACCACCGGCGGCTTGCTGGCGGCGAGCTGGGTGATTCACACCGTCGGGCCGGTGTACCGCGCCGACGAGGACCGCTCGGCGCTGCTCACATCGTGCTACGTCGAGTCGCTGGCCGTCGCCGATGAGCTGGGAGCAAGGACAGTCGCCTTCCCCGCGATCTCGGCGGGCGCGTACGGCTGGCCGATGCAAGACGCTGCCAGGATCGCGATCGCGGCGGCGGCGTCGGCGGTGACCAGCGTGGAGCAGGTGCGTTTCGTGCTGCTCGACGACGCGGCCATGGCTGCATTCCAGCGCGCCCTGGGCAGTGCCGCCGAACGCGCTTAGCTAACCTGCCGCGCCCGCGCTACCGTGCAAGCATGGAGGTGCCGAGGGTCGCAGTCAGCGTTGATCTTGTGATCCTCACGGTGCGGGCAAGCCAGCTCTCAGCGCTGGTCTGGCGGCGCGACGCCGAGCCGCACCTGGCCTGCTGGGCGCTGCCCGGTGGCTTCATCAGGCTGGACGAGGATCTGCCAGCCGCGGCGGCCAGGGTGCTGGCCGAGCGGGCCGGCCTGCCGGACGCGGCGGTGCATTTTGAGCAGCTGCAAACCTACGGCTATCCCGATCGCGACCCCCGGCAGCGGGTCGTCAGCGTGGCCTACCTGGGCCTGGCGCCCGACCTGCCCGCCCCCGATCAGCCGAAGATGAGCTGGCAGCCGGTCGCCGGGCTCGGCGAGCTGGCCTTCGATCACATCCGGATCTTGCGCGACGGCGTCGAGCGGGCCAGGGCGAAGCTGGAGTACACCTCCCTCGGCGCGGCGTTCTGCCAGGACGAGTTCACGGTCGCCGACCTGCGCCGGGTCTATGAGATCGTCTGGGGTACGCCGCTCGACCCGCGCAACTTCCATCGCAAGGTCACCGGAGCGGAGCGGTTTCTCGTAGATACCGGATCGGCGACCCCGTCGGGCGGCGGCAGGCCAGCCGAGCTGTACCGGCGCGGTGACGCAGACTTGCTGCACCCGCCGATGCTGCGGCCGCGCCAGCGCTGGGCGGCGCGCGGGACCGCGGAGTCGTCAGTGCGACAATGGCCTGGCGGGGCTCCCGGCCAGCGCCTGCAGGCGAACGCCGGGGCCGCGCCTGAACGTGACGAATGGCAGCAGGCCCGCCCACCTGCGCCGAGTTCATCAGCCCAGGAGGACAACGATGTCCGCACCGACGCCACGCTTCCGGCCGATTCTTGAACAGTTCGCCCCGTACCACCCGGGCAAGCAGCCGGCCGCCGCGGCCGGCCGGACCTACAAGCTGTCGTCGAACGAGTCGCCGTTCGGCCCGCTGCCGTCGGTACTCAAGGTCATCGCCGAAGCGGCCGGGGAGTCCAACCGGTATCCCGACAACGGGGCGGCCGAGCTGACCGAGGCGATCGCCGCGCGCTTCGCGGTGCCAGCGGCGCATGTGGCCGTCGGCTGCGGCTCGGTCGGCCTCGTCCAGCAGCTGCTTGAGTCGGTGATCGATCCCGGCGACGAGGTGCTGTATGCGTGGCGTTCCTTCGAGGCATATCCGTACCTGTCCGACCTGGCCGGGGCGGCCTCGGTGCGGGTGCCGCTGCGCGATGAGGGGCACGACCTCGCTGCGATGGCGGCCGCGATCACCAGCGCGACCAGGCTGATCTTTGTCTGCACGCCGAATAATCCGACCGGCACGGCTGTGCACCAGGGCGAGCTTGCGGAATTCGTGCGCCAGGTGCCCGATGACTGCCTGGTCGTGCTGGACGAGGCGTACGTGCAGTACGTGCGCGATCCGGGCGTGCCCGACGGGCTCGACTTCTACCGGGACCGGCCGAACGTGGCAGTGCTCAGGACCTTCTCTAAGGCATACGGGCTGGCCGGGCTGCGGGTTGGCTTCCTGATCGGGCACGAGCCCGTGGTGGCCGCCGCCCGCAAGACGATGCTCACGTTTGCGGTAAACGCGCTGGCTCAGGCAGCGGCCGTGGCCTCGCTGGCGGCCGAGGCCGAGCTTCTCGATCGGGTCGAGCTGGTGGTCTCCGAGCGGGGCCGGGTCTGCGGCGAGCTAGCGAGCCTGGGCTGGACGGTGCCGCCGACAGAGGCGAACTTCATCTGGCTCAGGCTCGGCGCTGACACGATGGACTTCGCTGACGCTTGTGCTAAGGCCGGGCTCAGCATCCGGCCGTTCGCGGGCGAGGGAGCGCGGATCTCGATCGCCGAGCCGGCTGCCAACGACGCGTTCCTTGAGGTAGCCAGCAGCTATCCGGTCCGCAACTGACCTTGTGGCGCTGTTGTCATAAGCTGACACGGCGGGCGACAGCTGACACGGCGGCGACTGCGGAGGGGACCAGGGCTCAGTGAAGGTTCATGTGATCCACGAGAACCCGGACTGGTACGCGCCGGTCGGCGCCTCGCTCGACGCCGCAGGCGTCCCGCACGAGCAGTGGCTGCTCGGCGACGCCGTGGTGGACCTCAGCGAGCCGCCGCCTGCCGGGGTGTTCTGGTCCCGGATGAGCGCGTCGTCGCATACCAGGAATCACCCGCACGCCAAGGATCAGACCCGCGGCGTGCTCAGCTGGCTGGAGTCGCGCGGACGCCGGGTGGTCAACGGCCGGCGGGTACTCGAGCTGGAGATGAGCAAGGTCGATCAGTTCAGCGCGCTGAGCGCGGCCGGGTTCGATGTGCCGCGCACGATCGCGGTGGCCGGCACCAGCCAGCTCGCCGCCGCGGCCAGGAGAGCGCCGCTCCCGTTTATTACCAAGCACAATCAGGGCGGCAAGGGCCTGGGCGTGCGGCTATTCGAGAGCCACGACGAATTCGATGCCTACCTGGGTTCGGCGGACTATGAGCCGCCGGTGGACGGCATCACGCTGCTTCAGGAGTACCTGCGCGCCGCTGAGCCGGTCGTCACCAGGGTGGAGCTGGTCGGCGGTGAGTTCATCTACGCGATCACGGCCGATACCTCGCTCGGTGGCTTCCAGCTCTGCCCGGCCGACGCGTGCGCGGTCGATCAGCCCGGCCGCGACCTGTTCGCGCTCCGGGCAGGCTTCGATCACCCGGTCATCGGCCGGTATCTCGATTTCGCCCGGCGGCACGGAATCGAGATCGCTGGCTTCGAGTTCATCGAGACGGCGGACGGTCGGCTAGTGACCTATGACATCAACACCACGACGAACTACAACGCCGGGATCGAGGCCATAGCGCCGAGATCGGCACAGCGGGCGGTGGCCGCGTTTCTCGGGCGGCTGCTTGAGCAGTCCGCAGGATTGGCGGCGTAGGCGATGCGGTTCGGGTACTGGATGCCGATCTTCGGCGGCTGGCTGCGCAACGTGCCGGACGAGGGCATGAGCATCGACTGGCCGTACATCAGGGAGCTGGCGATCGACAGCGAGCGGCACGGTTTCGACCTGTCGCTGATTGCCGAGCTCAACCTCAATGACATCAAGGGGCACCGGGCCCCGTCGCTGGACTGCTGGAGCCTCGCGCCCGCGGTCGCGGCGGTGACGAGCACGCTGGAGCTGATGCTCGCGGTCAGGCCGAACTACCATTCGCCGTCGCTGACCGCCAAGGCGCTGTCCACCCTGGATGTGATCGCGCCGGGGCGGATCTCGCTGAACGTGGTCTCGTCCTGGTGGAAGGACGAGGCAACGCAATACGGCGCGCCGTTCGACGTGCACGATGCGCGGTACGCCAGGACGCAGGAGTGGCTTGAGGTCGTGGGCAGGCTGCTGCGCGAGGATACGGTGACCCACATCGGATCGCTGTACCAGCTCGACGCCGCGATCCTTGAGCCGAAGCCGAGCCGACCTCCTGTGGTCTACATGGGCGGCGAGTCGCCGAAGGCGAAGCAGGTCATCACTAACCAGGCCGATGCCTACGTGATGCACGGCGATGCCCCTGAGGTGATCGCGGCGAAGGTGGCCGAGCTTTCCGAGCTGCGAGAGGCCACGGGTCTGCCGCCGCTTCAGTTCGGCGTGTCCGGCTACGTGATCTGCCGGGACACCCAGGCGGAGGCCAGCGCCGAGCTTGACCGCATCCTGAACGTCCGATCCTCGCCGGAGGCGTACGCGTCCTACCAGGACTTCGTCGAGGGCTCGCAGCTGGAGTCACGGGTCTCGCTTGAGGAGTACAGCGTCTCCAACCGCGGGCTGCGCAGCGGGCTGGTCGGTACCCCAGAGGCGATCATCGACCGGATCCGCGGCTATCAGCAGGCCGGGGTGGGCCTGCTGCTCCTGCAGTTCTCCCCGCAGCGCGAGGAAATGGCGCGCTTCGGAACGGACGTGATCAGCCGCTACTTCGGCTGATCAGTCCGGACCCTCTTCGACGATGTCCGCGCCGAGGGCAGTCAGCCGGGCGGCGACGGAGGCGTGGCCGCGGTCGATCAGGTAGCCGGGCGCGACGACCGTCTCGCCTTCGGCAGCCAGGCCGGCCAGCACCAGCGCGATCCCAGTGCGCAGCTCGTGCGCGATCACCTCGGTTCCGCGCAGCGCGGTAGGTCCGTGCACGATCGCCACATTGTCGGCGACCTCGACCTTCGCGCCCATCTTGTTCAGCTCGCCGGCCAGCATGTACCTGCCGTCGAAAATGGTCTCCCTGATGTAGCTGGTGCCATCGGCCAGGCAGCTGACCGCCATGATCGGCGACTGCAGATCGGTCGCGAATCCGGGGAACGGGCTCGTGATCACGTTGATCCCGCGGAGCGGCTTGTCCCTGCGGACGGCCAGGATCGCACCGCGCGTGTCGAATTCGACGCCCATCTGCTCAAGCTTCCAGCGCACCACGCCGAAGTGGTCGAGTGACGCGCCGACCAGGCTGATCTCGCCGCCCGCGATCGCCGCGGCCATGGCGAACACCGCGGCGTCGATCCGGTCCGGCATGACCGTGTACTCGACCGCGTTCAGGCTGCTGACGCCCTCGACCGTGATGAAACCGGTCCCGCCGCCGTTGATTCTCGCGCCCATCTTGGTCAGGAACGCGATCACGTCCTGCACCTCAGGCTCTTGCGCCGTGTTGTCGATCACCGTTATGCCGGGCGCGAGCGCGGCAGCCATGATCAGGTTCTCGGTTCCCGTATGCGACGGGGTATCGAGGTACAGGTGCGCACCGCGCAGGCCGCCCTGCGCCCTGACCCGGATCTGGCCTTCTTCCTCCTCGACGATCGCGCCGAGCCTGGCGAAACCGCGATAGTGAAAGTCGAGGTTGCGGCTGCCGAGATTGCACCCGCCGACACCTTCAAGTACCGCCTCGCCAAGCCGGTGCAGCAGCGCCGGGACGAACAGGACCGACCCGCGGAACTGCCTGCTGATCTCAGCTGGCAGCACCGGGCTGGTCAGCTCGGAGGCGTCGACCACCAGCGTCCGCTCCGCCTCGTGGAACTTCACCACCGCGCCGACCGCCTGAGCAAGCTCAAGCGCACGGCGGACATCCTCGATCACCGGCACGTTGCGCAGTACCGTGCGGCCCTTGGAAGCCATCAGCGAGGCGGCGATCATCTTCAGTGCAGCGTTCTTAGCACCTTGAACGAAGACAGTGCCCTGCAGCGGGCTGCCGCCGTGGACGCGATAGCGGGACTGGTGACCGCTGTTCATGATGGAGGAACTCCTGTCCCTGGGGGGCGGGACATCATTATCCCGGCTCACGGCGTGTGCGCTGGTCGTCGAATCTGGCCATACCTGGACCTGACCGCCATCAGGCATCGCGGCCACCTCGCGCGTACCCCAGTATTCCACCGCTGACAGACCCCCCGGACGATGAAGACAGCGCTACTTAACGTAACTGATCATTCTCATTGGGTTATCGGCGGGCTAGATTACCGCGCTCAATTCCGCTCGGCCCAGCTCAGGCCGGTGATCCGCCGGTAAGCCTCAAGGTAGGTAGCCCTGGTTCGCTCGACCACGTGATCGGGCAGCGCGGGCGGCGGCTGCCCGGAGCTCCGGTCCCAGCCAGCCTGCGGTGAAGTGAGCCAGTCGCGCACGTACTGCTTGTCGAACGGCCGCTGGCTCCGGCCAGGCTGCCACTGGTCGGCGGGCCAGAACCTGGACGAGTCCGGGGTCAGCACTTCGTCTCCGAGCCGGAGCACGCTGTCGGTGTCGAAGCCGAGTTCGATCTTGGTATCGGCGACGATGATCCCGCGTTCCGCGGCCAGTTCCGCCCCGCGCTGGTAGACCGCCAGCGTGATCCTGCGCAGCTCGGCGGCCAGCTCGGCACCGACCAGATCAGACAACTGCTCGAAGCTGATGTTCTCGTCATGCTGCCCGTGCGGCGCCTTGGTCGCCGGGGTGAAGATCGGCTCGGGCAGCCGCGATCCGTCTGCTAGGCCAGCCGGCAGGCTGATCTCGCATACGCGGCCATCGCGCCGGTACTCGGCGAGACCGGATCCGGCGAGGTAGCCGCGGGCCACGCACTCGGCTGGAACCATTCGCAGCGGCAGGCACGCCATAGCCCGGCCGGTCAGCTCGGCAGGGACCGGAGCGTCAGCGAGGTGATTCGGTACCACGTCCGCCAGCCGTTCGAACCACCACAAGGACAACTGAGTAAGGATCTTTCCCTTGTCCGGGATCGGCGGGTCAAGCACGTAGTCGAACGCGGAAATCCGGTCAGTGGCGACCAGCAACAACAGGCCATCTTCGGTCTGGTACAGCTCGCGCACCTTGCCGGAGTACACATGGGTCAGCGTCATAGCTGCGGATCCAGCTTCTCCAGCCGGTCGAAGACCGGGCCGAGCCTGGCCACGTATCGCTCCGGGCGGCAGACCTCATCAAGCCGCGCCTCATCCAGGTGCTGGCCGCGACGCGCGGCGTCCGCCCTGAGGCACTCGCGGAACGGCCTGCCAGTCTCCCAGGCGACCATTGCGGCCTGCTGTACGAGCGCGTAGGCGCCCTCGCGGGACATCCCGGCCTCGACCAGCTCAAGCAGGACGGCCGAGGAATAGATCAGGCCGCCGGTGGCGTCCAGGTTCGCGCGCATCCTCGCCGCGTCCACCACCAGCCCGGCGACCAGGCCCGTGGTCTGCTCCAGCAGGTAGTCGGTGGCGATGGCGGCATCGGGCAGCGCGACCCGCTCGGCCGATGAGTGCGAGATGTCCCGCTCATGCCACAGCGGGATGCCCTCCATGACGGGGACGACCTGCGCGCGGACGATCCTGGCCAGGCCGCAGATCCGCTCGGACCGGACCGGATTCTTCTTGTGCGGCATCGCGGACGAGCCTTTCTGGCCCGCGGTGAATGCCTCAGCCAGTTCCCTGACCTCGGTCCGCTGCCCGTGCCTGACCTCTAGCGCGACCGCCTCGCACACCGTGGCGATGATGGCGAGGGCGCTCACCCACTCGGCGATCCCGTCCCGCAGGATGACCTGCGTCGCGACATCGGCGGGCCGCAGTCGCAGGCCGGCCAGCACCTCGGTCTCGATCTCCGGATCAATGCTTGAGTAGGTCCCGACCGGGCCGGAGAGCTTGCCCACGGCGACGGACTCCCTGGCCGCGCGCAGCCGCTTGCCGCAGCGGGCCATGGCGAACGCGAAGTCGGCCACCCGGTGGCCCCAGACGTCAGGCTCGGCATGAATGCCGTGCGTGCGGCCGGCCCTGAGGGTGTCGCGGTGCGCGAGGGCATGCTCGCGCAGCGCGGCAGTCAGGCTTGCCGTTCTGGCGATCAGCAGGTCGCTCGCCTCGGTCAGCGCGATGGCCAGTGCGGTATCGACCAGGTCCGATGAGGTCATGCCGAAGTGCACATAGGCAGCGGCCTCGCGCGGACTGGTGCGGTCCGCCCAGGCCGACAGGAAGGCGATCACATCGTGGTTCGTCACTGCCTCGATCGCGGCGACCGCCTCAGGGGTCGGCGGCGCGGCTGCGAGGACAGGTGCTACGCAGTCGGCTGGCACCACTCCGGCCCGGGCGTTGGCCGCGAGCACCAGGCCCTCGACCCGGCACCACAGCTCGTACTTGTGCGCCTCGCTCCAGACCCGGCCCATGTCAGGCAGCGTGTACCGCTCGATCACAGGGTCTATCCTGCCGCAACGTCAGATGACGGCTCACTACCGGCCAGTCCACTGGTCGGCTGGTTCCTGTGGGCGGCCGTCAGATGGGCTGAGCGTTCAGCTGCTCGCCGGACGCGGCGATGTCCGTGCGGAACCAGCCGCCGCGCATCTGGATCCGGCTCGCCGCGGCGTACGCGGCCGCCCTGGCGGCCGGCAGGTCCGGCCCAGAGCCGACGACGTTGAGCACCCGCCCGCCGGAGGATTGCAGAGCGCCGCCGCGCATGACCGTGCCAGCGTGCAGCACATAGGCGCCGGGAATTTGTTCCGCCAAATCCAGGGCATCGATCTGATCACCAGTCGTCGGCGCGCCGGGATAGCCGCGGGCGGCGATCACGACAGTCACCGCCGCGCCGTCGGCCCAGCGTGGCTGTCCGGCTCCGGGCAGGTCGCCGTCGGCGGCCGCAGCTAGCAGCCCGGCGAGCGGCGTGGCCAGCCGGTCGAGCACGACCTGGGTCTCGGGATCGCCGAACCGCGCGTTGAACTCGATCACCGCGATTCCGGCCGGGGTCAGGGCCAGGCCCGCGTAGAGCAGGCCGCGATAGGGAGTGCCGCGGCGGCGGAGCTCGGCGATGGCCGGCTCGATGACCTCGGCCATGGTCTGGGCGGCAAGGTCGGCCGGCGCCCAGGGCAGCGGGGCGTAGGCACCCATGCCGCCGGTGTTCGGGCCAGCGTCGCCGTCGTGGGCACGCTTGAAGTCCTGCGCAGGAAGCAGTGCGACGGCGGTGCGGCCATCGGTCAGCGCGAAGACAGATACCTCGGGGCCTTCCAGGTACTGCTCGATCACCACCCGCCCGCAAGCGCGGGCATGGCCGGCAGCCTCGTGCCGGTCGCTGGTCACCACCACGCCCTTGCCCGCCGCCAGGCCATCGGCCTTCACCACGTACGGCGGCCCGAACTCCGCCAGTGCCGCACTGACCGCGGCCTCCGTGGTGCAGGTGCGGGCAGCCGCGGTAGGAATTCCGGCGGCGACCATGATCTCCTTGGCGAACGACTTGGAGCCCTCGATCATGGCCGCGGCCCGATCAGGGCCGAAGCAGCGGAATCCTGCCGCCCGCAGCGCATCCGCCACTCCGGCCATCAACGGCGCCTCAGGGCCGATCACGACGAGGTCGGCCGCGAGCCTGGCGGCGAGGCCGGTGACCTGCGCGGGGTCTGCTGGCGCGATGTCGTGCAGCTCAGCGACCTGGCCGATACCCGGGTTGCCGGGTGCGGCATGCAGGTCGGCCACAGCGCTGTCGGAAGCCAGCGCCCGGGCGAGCGCGTGCTCGCGGCCGCCCGAGCCAAGTAGCAGAACGCGCACCCGGCGAGCCTAGCTGTCGGATCGGAGTGCCGGCGG
>OCZU010001348.1_pt1 | contig 16217 bp, 14 predicted proteins | sample 1539001 | NCBI WGS metagenome assembly OCZU01 (sample SAMEA3539306, study PRJEB22396) | soil metagenome | biome: tundra; feature: field; material: soil | place: USA | collected 2010-05 | depth 0.15 m | reverse complement strand
GGTTCCTGCGGGAAATGCCATCGGAATTCTGCATGACTCGACGGTACCACAGAGCAGTGGGGACTCCCTGGTCTGGTGTGCTTAACGGCTTTGGGGATTTCTGACGGAAACCGCTCCCTGACGGTCGCGGCTCGGTAACAGTCGCGTTGATATCGCAAGGTTTACTGAGCCGCGAGCGTAAGCGAGCGGTTGCATTCCCCAAAACGGTTAAGCACCCCCTGGTCTGCGCGGATCCCCTGGACCCGCTGCTAGGCCGCCTTAGCCAACCGGGGCGCTATCTCCTGGACGTTGGTCCGCGGCGGCCCCCCAAAGATCTCGAGCAGGGCGGAACGCACCTTGAGGTATCGCTGGCACGCGGAGCAGCCGCACTGCGCATTCCGGGCTGTGTGCTCGATGAGGTAGTCCAGTTGTTCGCGCAGGATGTCGGTCTCATCGGCGGGTTCCGGAATCCTCTGTAGTTCAACTTGTGGGGCCATCGCATCACCTCCATACTCACCTTGATAGATGTGTGGGGATCGAAACGGGGTCCGTTCGCGAGTGTAAATGATTGTCAGCATTGGATTACTAAAGTTTCATCCGCGATCCGCCGATGCCATTAGTATGGAAGATCCGCCGGATCTGGAATTGATGGCCAATCGCTTCAACCGGTTGGTGAAGGAGTTGCTGGAAGGGGAGGTGCGCCGCACTTCGTTCCAGCCATGGGAAGTCCATCTGTTGTTGGACTTACAGGACTGCCGGTTGACGCGTTCGCGCCGGGACGAAGCGCTGCGCCGCTATCAGCGCGTGGTGCAAAAGCAATTGGAGCGTGGGGAACTGCCGCCGGTCAAATTCGCGGATTTCCTAGGGCGGCGGAAGCGTGGGCCTGAACTGGTCCCGCCGCCATCAGTGCCCGGCCAAGACCCTGCGTCCCTCAATCCGTAGTGTGCCGCCGATCACCATGCGGATGGCTCCGCTGTAGATGCGATGCTCCTCCTTCAGGATGCGCGCCGACAGTGTTTCGACCGTATCGTCGTCGAGCACCGGCACGGCCGCCTGTACCAGGATGGGGCCGGCATCCAGGTATTCGTCCACGAAGTGTACTGTACAGCCCGTCACTTTAACGCCATGCTCCAGCGCCTGGTGCTGCGCATCGAGTCCCGGAAAGGCGGGCAGCAGCGACGGGTGGATATTCAACACGCGGCCCGGGAATTCGCGGATGAACCCGGCGCTGAGCAGCCGCATATATCCTGCCAGGCAGACCAGGTCCACGGCATGTTTTTTCAGCTCCTCCACCAGCATGGCATCGTAGATGTTGCGGTCCAGTCCCTTGGACGGGATCGATACCGCAGGCAGGCCGCGCTGGCGGGCGGCCTCCAGCCCGCGCGCTTCCGGACGGTTGGAGATCACGATGGCGATTTCGGCGTCGATCTTGCCGGTGGCCACGTTATCGGCGATGGCCTCGAAATTGGAACCGCGCCCTGAAAGGAGAATGCCGAGGCGCTTCATCGGTACACCACCCGCGGCCCGCGCCGCTTTTGCGGCACGACCTGGCCGGCAGCGAAGAAAGGCTCGCCCAGCTTGCGCAGCACCTCTTCGGCGCGGCGGACCTGCGGGGTGCCCGCTGGGCCCGGCACCGCCAGAATCATGCCGATGCCCAGATTGAACGTGCGCCGGTAATCGTCTTGGGGTAGGTTGCCCAGCCGCCGCAGCAGCTCGAAAATCGGCGGGACCGTCCAGGCGCCGGTATCGATCTCCGCGGCCAGCCCTTCGGGCAGCATGCGCGGCGTGTTATCCGTGAGGCCGCCGCCGGTGATGTGCGCCGCGCCTCGCAACAGGCCTTTGTCCGCCAGCGCGCGAATCGGCTTCAGATAGCTGCGATGCACCTGGAGCAGAGCGTCGGCCACCGTGCCGCCTATTTCCGGCACGACGGTCGCGGGCGCGTAGCCGGCCACTTCGAAGAGCAGCTTGCGCGCCAGAGAGTAGCCATTGGTATGCAGCCCGGTGGAGGGCAGGCCGAGGAGCACATCGCCCGCGCGGATGCGCTTGCCCGTGAGCAGCGCGCGCCGTTCGGCTGCGCCCACGATGAAGCCCGCCAGGTCGTATTCGCCGGGCGCATAGAGGCCGGGCATCTCCGCGGTCTCGCCGCCGATCAGCGCACAGCCGTTCCGGCGGCAACCGCGCGCGAGGCCCGCCACCACCTGCGCGGCCACGCCCGCTTCCAGTTTTCCAGTCGCGAAATAATCCAGGAAGAACAGCGGCGTGGCGCCCTGCACGGCGATATCGTTGACGCAGTGATTCACCAAGTCCTGGCCCACGGTATCGTGGCGGCCGGTGAGGAAGGCGACTTTGATCTTGGTGCCCACGCCATCGGCCGAGCTGATGAGCACGGGCCGCTTCCATCCGGCGAGCGAGTAGCATGCGCCGAAGGTGCCTATATCGGTGAGCACGCCGCGGGTGAAGGTCTCGCGCGCCAGCTTGCGAATGGAAGAAACCGCGCGATCCGCCTCATCGATGTTGACCCCGGCATCCTGGTAGCGCATGTATGGAATTCATAGTATAGCGGCAGGGCGCACGTGCGGCTAAGGCATGCCGGGTTCGTGGCGTAAGACCAACGTGGCAAGGCGACGCACCTCGGCCAATTCCTTGGAGGCATCCAGCCCTTGAGCTTCGCGGGCTACCCAAGTACTCATCGCGGCGATCAGTTCGGCGGCGCGCGGGTGTTTGAGGTACAGATTGCCGTTGGCGTCCACCCTGATGGGATTGGCATCCCCTTCCGGCTCGACGCCGAGAGCGTCTGGCGCCGGTGCGGTATTCGTATCGAGCTCTCCCGCATCGTCCCGTAAAATCATGTGGCAGACGGCCACGCATTCTTCACAGATGAAAGCGCGCGGGTAGTCGCTGGGACTCGAGATAAGTTTGTCGACGGCGCCCTCGTGCTTGTGGCAAAGGAACAACAGCGGTCCGGACCTGTCTCACTTTTTCGACGAAATACGCACTCACCCTTGCCCCAGCACTGCCTTCTCACGCACCACTTCCGTCACCGGCAGGCGCAGCCGGAAGCACGCGCCGTTGCCGGGCTCGGATTCCGCCCACATGTCGCCGCCGTGGTCGAGCACCGTCTGCCGCGCGAGCGCCAGGCCCAGGCCCAGCCCGTTCTTCTTGCCGGCGCTGACGAACGGCTCAAACAGGCTGTCGCGGATCTCGGGCGCGATGCCGGGGCCGGTATCGCGCACATCCGCCACCACGAATCCGTCTTGCGCCACGGCCGAGATTTGAATCCGGCCGCCCTCCGGCATCATTTCCAGAGCGTTGCCCACCAGGTTGGAGAAGACCCGCTCCATGCGGTTGCGCTCCAGCGGCAGCTCGATATCGTCCGGAATGCGGATCTGCACTTCGACATGCTGCGCTTCGGCGGAAGCCAGCAGGGATTCGCAGCCGGCCGCCGCCACTTCCCGCAGCTTGCACACCTCTGCGCCGCGGGCGTTGCCCCGTGAGACATTGAGCAGATCCTGCAGCAATTCCTGGATACGCCGCGAAGCGCGATAAATGTTGGCGGCCAAACGCTTGACTTGCGGCGGAGTCAGCTCGGCATCCACCAGCATCTCGGCGCCGCCATAAACCGCCGCCAACGGGTTGCGCAGATCGTGCACGATGGAACTCGAAAGCCGCCCGATGGTGGAGATGCGCTCTTGGCGTATCAGTTCCTGGCGCGCCTGCTGGATGGAGGCGCACATGGCGTTGAAGGTCCGGGCCAGGCGCCCGAGTTCATCCTGGCTGACCACTTTCACGCGGTGCTCGTAATTCTGCCGGGAGACCTCCGCGGCCGCGCGGTCCAATTCTTTAAGCGGCTCGACGATGCGCCGCGCGAGCAGGTAGGTGAGGCCCAGGCTGGCGGCGACGGCCAGCAGCCAAAGCAGAATGATTTTGCGCTGGAGCGCGGCCAGCCGCTCGCTGTCGGCCGCGAAGGAGCGCAGAATCCACAAATCGCCGATGGGATTGCCGGCAATGTCGAGGAGCGGCGTGGGACGCGCGGCGTACTCGATGCCGCCGGCGCTGAAGGGCTCCAGAGGACGCGAGGGGAGCCTGGAGACCACCAGGCGGGCGGCCTCGGGATCCAGCGAGGAGGCGATCGGTTGGCCGTTGGAAACGAAGAGGAATTCGCTGCCGCCGGTGTCCGCCTTCAGTTGCTTCGCCACCAGACTGTCCACGCCATATCCGGCCACCAGCACGTTTTGCAGCACGTTCTCCAGGTAGACGGGCGTGAACACCGTTTGGTACAAGTGCCCTCCGCCCACCAGGAAGCCGGACGCCTGATCCGGGAAGCGGGCCGCGGCGATGCGCACATCCCGTTCGGCGACAGGCATTACCCCCACCGGTGCGATGACCTTGCCGGCCGCATCGGTTACCAGAAAAACGGCATTCTTGATCTTCCAGAGCTCGTTGGCTGTGTCGCGGATGGTGTTGGCGTCCTTGGTGCCGAAGGCGGAACGCACGGCCGACATCTGGCTCAGGGTCAGGCTCACCGAACCGAGTAACTCGGCGCGCGCTTCCCATAGCGACTGGTAGGCCTGGAAGCTGGCGCCCACCTCGTCTTCCATAGTGCTGGTGGTGGTCTGGACGGCGTTGTGCACCACAATCCAGCCCATGAGCGCGAACAGCAGGGTGACGGCCACGGAGGTGGAGAGCAGGATCTTCCATAGCAGCGACAGGCGTGAGAAGCGCGCAATCATTGGTTTGGCCGGTAGGCCGGCTGGTCGTCGATTACCGGCGGATAGTCTTTGTCCCACTTGTTCTTGTGCGGCGCGGGGATGTAGCCGGTTTCGGAAATGCGGATGAGAGGGAGAACCCGCGGCGCGGCCTTCTCCACGCCGACTGGCCGCACCAGGGCGTTCAGCGTCTCGTCCGTGGCCCTTTCGTGAAAGATATGCAACGTGTAATTGCCGGGCGGCACGTCGCGAATTTCAAAATCGCCCGAACCTTTGGAGACGTCGAACCAGGGCGTATCCAGCACGGCGATCACCGCGCTCATGGTTGGATGGATATTGCAGAACACGCGCACAATGCCGGCGCGCTTGAATACGACGTCTTTGCTGGTATAGGGCCGGTACAGGCCCAAGTCGAAAATCTGCCCGTCGTAGTTGGAAAACACGCTATGGAAGATGGGATCTTTATTCGGGAAGTCCACCGCGGAGCCGACCGGGATGGCCAATACGTGCGGCGTGAAATGCTTTTCCTTCTGCACCATCCGGAAGTGGTGGGGCGGGACTCTCCCCGGGGGGTCGCCGTTGGTAGGTTCCAGCCACACGACCACTCCGGAAAAGTCCTTGTTGTGGCGCACGCCCGGGTCTCGCGAATCGGTCAGCACGACGTTGCCTTTGACGCTGGCGCACCAGGCCGGCATGAGCCAGAGGCCGCTAAAACAGATACGCCAGAGCCAGGTCATAGTGATTGTTCAATCGAACGCTACTATCAATATAAGCGGTGCGCGCCTGCGAGACTTCCGCGCCGAGTAGCACGTTGGGCGCCAGGCGGTAGAAGAAATTCGCGCCGTAAAGCCAGTTTCGGCCTATGGCGTATGCCGCCAGGTCCGCGGCGCGGCCGTTCTCCAGCCCGGAAAAAATGTGGAACGAAAGGCGGGGAGTGGCCAGAACAGTCAATTGCCCCCATCCGCCCTTGCTGTGTACCGGGATAGCGGCGCCCGTGGGCAGGATCGTGAAACCCTCGAGACCGCCCACCGGACCCACGTTTTGGCCGCTGAAAAAAGCGCCGCTGAACTCCAGCTTCGACAAGGGATTGGTGAACCAATCGAGCGAGAGCAAATTGGACGAGACGGATGAGCCGGCCACGTGCGTGATGCTGGTGTGGAAGCCGGGCGCGATTTCGATGCGGCGGCCGGCCTCGGAGCCATGCTGTGAGAAATGGTAGAACTCGAAACGCCCTTCTATGCCTGGCCGGGCGGGCTCGGGGGTCTGTGTGCTCTGCACGTACGGCTGGATCTCGGAGGTTTGCACGGCGCCGAATTGCGCGCGTACGCCGGTTTGGTCCGTGAAGCGGATCTTCTGCTCGAAGCGCACCTGCGGAATCCAGAGCCACAGGTTGCCTGCGCCGGCCAGAGGCGCGAACTCCACTTGCGCCAGCGAGGCGGGCTGGCGCGGCGCGAAGATGGGGCTCTCCACGCCCGCCATGATGCTACGGTCTGCCCAATCGATCTCGATCTCGCCCGTGCGCAGCCGGAATCCCAAATCCAGCGGCGCGCCGGAGCCGCCCGCGAAGTCCATGTAGACGTTGCCGTGTACTTTGCCGCCCAGGAAAGCCTGCGGCCCGGAGTAGTCCAGGCCGAGGGTGGTCTGATAGAGGGTGCCGCCGCCGCTGGCCAGGTTTCCGGGCCAGGCGAACAGGGGGTACTGTTGTCCGCCGCTCCCTTTGGAGTTCAGGAAGCCGTTGAAGAGAGCCATGCCGGTGACCCGGATGGGGAAGCGTTGGGAAGCCTCCACCTTGCTCTGCGCGAGTTCTTCGACGCGGCTCTCGTCCACGGCGACTTTCTCGTCGAGCGGCGGCGCGGCTTTGGGCGGCTGGCCGCGGGCTTCCGCCAGTTCCTGGCGCAGTTGGCGGACCTCTTCGGCCAGCGATTGGTTTTGCCGTTCCAGGCGGTCCAGGCGCTGTATGATTTGCCCAAGATCGATTTGCCGGAGATCGGGGGAAGCAGTTTGAGCCGCCAGGATGCCTGGCGCCAAGAGAGCGATCAGCACGCGCCGGGCGTGGCTACGGGGAACGATCGGCAGACATTGCATCGAGAAGTTGCTCCAGTTTGAGCCGCACCTGGGCGGGCGAATATGGTTTCGGGAAGAAGGCGTTCGCGCCGATCGACGCCAGGCGCTCAGGCGTGCGGGGATCCGTGTCGCCGCTGACGACGATAATGGGCAGCCGTTGATGACGGGGTTCGGCGCGGATCCGCTCGATGAATTCGAATCCGTCCATGCGCGGCATGTTCAGGTCGGTGACCACGGCGCTAACGGCGCAATCCCCGCTTGCGAGCAGGCGCAATGCGTCTTGAGCCGTCGGCAGTACGGTCACGGCGATGTCCGGTATGCCGAGAAACGCCATTTCCAGCGTAGTGGCACAGGTGGCGGCATCTTCGACTATGAGGACTGTTGCGCCCGGCATCTCCAAGCTCCGTTGCACCTCATCTGTACATTTTCGCCCATTTGGATGGCCGGGCGGTGGGTGGGCTGTAAAAAAGCTGTAAAACTTCAGGGGGAGGGTGATGGGTTATGGGTTTACTCGGCCCGCAGAGCCTCTACTGGATTGACCGAGGCCGCGCGGCGCGCGGGAATGTAGCTGGCCAGGAGCGCCGAGATGCCCAGCACGGCGGCTACCGCCGCCAATGTCTCCGGATCGGCCGCGCGCACGCCAAAAAGCAACCCGCGCAACAGAGTCGCCGCGGCCACCGAACACACCAGGCCGATAGCGATGCCGGCGGCGATCAACCAGCCCGCCTCTTTCAGGATGAGCCGGTACACGGTGCCCGGCTGCGCGCCGAGTGCCATGCGCACTCCGATCTCGCGAGTTCGGCGGCTTACCGAATACGCGATCGCGCCGTAGAGTCCGGCAGCGCCGAGCAGCAATGCCAGCAGGGCGAAGCCTCCCACCAGCCAGGCCGAGCAACGGCGCAGATAGGCCGCCGGCGTGTTATTGATTCTGTCGCTCATGGTTCTCTGGTCGAACGTAGAGATGCCCGGATCGATCCGGTGAATGGTGGCGGCCAGTGTAGGAAGCAGCGCCTGCTCGGCTTTGGATGTCCGCACGACCAGGGAAAAATGGTCGTCCGGATCCTGGTCGAAGGCGACATACATTGTCGGCCAGGTGGTCGTGTCCAGCGCGCCTTCCTTAATGTCTTCGACGACGCCGACAACTTCCATGGGCGGCTGCGAAGATGTGGGAGCGTAGACCATCTGCTTGCCGACCGGATTCTCGCCTGGAAAGTACTTATCCGCCAGCGCCCGGTCAATTATGACCACCGGAGGTTTCGAGGCGTCGTCCGCCTCGGTGAAATAACGGCCGCGCAGGAGCTTCGCCCGCAGCGTGGTGAAATAGCCGGAACTCACTTCCCGATAGCCTACTTCGTTGTGCTCTCCATGGAAGGGATGTCCCACCACCCGGATCCACATGGTATTGCCGCCATGCACCGGCAGCAGGGTGGAGATCCCCACGGACTCCACACCCGGCAAACTGGCGATCCGGCTGGCGACCTCGCGCGCCAGCGCCACGACCCGCGCATTGTTGTCATGGATGGAATCCGGCGCCGCCACCCGCAATGTCGCCAGATGGTCCGGTTGCATCCCCATGTCCACGTGCAGCAGGCGGTAGAAGCTCTTGCCGAGCAGCCCTGCGCCAACCAGCAGCACCACGGCAGTAGCCAATTCCAGCACTACCAGGTTGGCGCCGAAGCGTCGCCAGGTGGTGCCGGCAGAACCGCGGCTGCCTTCCGCGAGGCCTTCCCGCAGATTCGGCAAGAATGATCGCCAGGCCGGAGTGATAGAGACCAGCGCCGCCGCGGCCACCGAGACCGCCCCGGCGAACGCCAGCACCCGGACATTCAAACCGAGGCCATAGAGAAACGGCATGCCAGCCATCTGATCCGCGCCGATAAGACCGATGAGGAGTCGCATGAGCCACCGGGCGGAGACCAGGCCGAGCGCGGCGCTGGCCGCTACCAGAACCACCCCTTCCGTCACGAATTGGCTGACTAAGCGGGCGCGCGATCCGCCCAGTGCGCTGCGCACCGCCATCTCCTGCTTGCGGCTTTCGGCGCGCACCAGCACCAGGCTCGTGACATTCACACAGGCGATGAGCAGGAGAAGTCCCGCTCCGCACAGCAGCACGATCAGGATAGGACGGATGCGTCCAACCACCACTTCGGCGAGAGAGATCACCACCGCGCCCTGACCCCGATTGGAATCGGGATACTGCTTTTCCAGTTCTCCGGCAATCATCTTCATGTTGGCGTCAGCAGTTTGGAGAGAGACGCCATCCCGGAGCCGCGCGATGCCGAAGAGGCTATGGCAGCCTCGCTGCTTGAAACAGGAGGTGGTGGCGTGCAACGCCGTCCAGAACTCCGCCGAATCGGTAGGAGCGAAATGAAAATCGGGGGGCAGCACCCCGATGACGATGTGCGGATCGCCATTGAGCGTCACGGTTTGCCCTAAGACGGCCGCGTTCCTGGCGTACCGTTTCTGCCAGGCAGCGTAGCTCAGTATGACGGCGCGAGGCGCCTCCGGCGAATCCTCGCCAGCGAGAAAATCGCGGCCAAGCACGGGAGCCACGCCCAGCGTCCTGAAAAATCCGGCGGTCACGAGCGCGCCGCCTACCATCTCCGCGCCTGTATCCGTGCGCAGCGACAAACCACCAGCCTGGTATGCATCCGCGGCGCTGAAGACTTTGTTGAGTCGTTTCCAGTCGAGATAGTCCGGATACGAAAGATTGCAGTATGGACAGAGTGAGAGCCTCTCATAAAGGCCAACCAGCCGGGTGGGATTCTGGTAGGGCAGCGGCTTGATCAGCGTGGCATCCACAAAAGCGAAGATGGCCACGCTAGCGCACATGCCGAGAGCCAGCACCAGCACGGCGGTGCAGGTGAATCCGGGGTTCTTTCGCAACTGCCGGATCGCAAAGCGCGTATCCCGCAGCAGGTTTTCGAGGAACGGTACGGTGCCGCGGTCGCGGTAAGCCTCTTTCGTGGGTTCCACGCCGCCCAATTTCAGAATCGCGTCGCGGCGCGCCTGCTCCGGGCGCATGCCGGAGCGGAGGTTGTCGGCGATGTGCAGTTGAAGATGAGCCTCGATCTCGTCCGACAGTTCGCGTTCCCGAAGAGTGGAGGACCCCAAGCCGGCGAGCCGGATCACCCACGCCCGGAGCCGCTTCATGCCGCGCCTCCCGAGGGCGAGAGGAACCGGGCGAGGATGGCGGTGGCCTGCTGCCAGTCTCGCGCTTCCTTTTCCAGTTGCTTGCGGCCCTGGCGCGTGAGCTTGTAGAACTTGGCCTTGCGATGGTTCTCCGACACTCCCCATTCGGAGGCTATGGACCCTTCCTGCTCCAATTTCAGGAGCGCGGGATACAAGGTTCCATAGTTCAGGGAGAGGAGATTTCCGCTGGTTTGCTCAATGCGGCGCGCAATCCCGTATCCGTGAAGCGGTCCCATGGTCTCGATGGTCTTCAAAACCATCAGGGCCAGGGTGCCTTGCCATACATCTGCTTTGTCGCTCATGATTGTCCTATTGCTTGCCCATAGAAAGCGTAGCACGTGTTGTATGGGAAAGCAATAGGTGGGGCAGACCTCCAGGTCTGCGCGGGTCCTCCAGGACCCGCTCGGCCGGCGTGGACGCCAGTCGCAGGACTGGAGTCCTGCCCCACTCTACGGCAGGAAGCGGTAGCCCACCCCGTGCACGGTCAAAAAATGGCGGGGCACGTTGGGCTCCGGCTCCAGCTTCTGGCGCAGCTTTACGACGTGTGCGTCCACCGTGCGGGTGTTGGGGAAGAATTCATAGCCCCAGACCGAATTGAGAATCATGTCGCGGGTGAGCGGGCGGTCGGGGTTCTGCAGGAAATACGTGAGCAGGTTGTATTCGGCCGGAGTCAGTTTCAACTCTTCGCCACGCCGGCTGACCACGCGGCGCTCCAGGTCCACCTCGACTTCGCTGAAGTGCACCACCTTGCGCGCCTCGGCGGACGTGCGGCGCAGCACGGCGCGGATGCGCGCCAGCAGCTCGCGCGTGCCGAAGGGCTTTACCACGTAATCGTCGGCGCCGATCTCCAGCAGCAGCACCTTGTCGATTTCGTCGCCCAGGGCGCTCAGCACGATGATGGGCGTGACCACCTGTGCGGCGCGCAGTTGCTTGCAGATCTCCACGCCGTTCATGCCCGGCAGGCGCAGATCCACCAGGATCAAGTCGGGCTTGAGCAGCAGCGATTTCTCGAAGCCCGCGCGGCCATCCGCCACCAGCACGGCGCGGAACCCCTCCTGCTCCAGCATGACGCCGATGGTGTCGCGCAAGCTCTCGTCGTCGTCGATTACCAGAATGGTCTGCATGCGGGCGGTTCTATCCATTGTATCTAAACGGGATTCCAGACTTGTAAACTACGCGTGGTAAGCTCGATAATCACGGGGTACGGCAGTTATCACATGCGGGTCACGGTCATTGGAACAGGATACGTAGGAACGGTGACGGGCGCTTGCCTGTCTTACTTCGGCCATCGCGTCACGTGCGTGGACACCGATGCGCAGAAGATCGAGAAGCTGCGGCGTGGCGAAATGCCCATCTACGAGCCCTGCCTGGAGGAGCTGCTGCAACTGGCGGCCGCGCGCGGCGGCATCGACTTTACCACCGGACTGGCGGCGCCGGCCGCGGAGAGCGACGTGATTTTCATCGCGGTGGGGACGCCGCCGCTCGAGACAGGCGAAGCCAATCTCTGCTATCTGGAGGCGGCCGCGCGCAGCATCGGGGCGGCCATGGACGATTCCAGGTTCCGCGTGGTGGTGAACAAATCCACGGTTCCGGTGGGCAGCGGCAACCTGGTGGAGGCGCTGGTCCGGGAGGGTATTCGGGAGGCGCACCCGGGCAATCGGAAGAGCATCCGCTTCGGCGTGGCCAGCAATCCGGAGTTCCTGCGGGAAGGCAGCGCCATCGTCGATTCGCTGTATCCGGACCGCATCGTGCTTGGCGCCGAGGAAGAGCGCACGCTGCAGGTGCTGCGCGAATTGTATCGGCCGCTGGTGGCACAGAGCTTTGAGGCGCCCGCCTTCCTGCCGCGTCCGGCCGCCATGGTGCAAGTGCCGGTGGTGACCACGACGCTAACCAGCGCGGAGATGATCAAGTACGCCGCCAATGCGTTTCTTGCGGTAAAGATCGGTTTCGCCAACGAGGTAGCCAACATCTGCGAGCGGGTGGGCGCGGAGGCCCCCGAAGTGATGGCGGGCATCGGCCTGGACGCCCGGATTGGGGCGCGCTTCCTCAATCCCGGCTTGGGGTGGGGCGGCAGTTGTTTCGGCAAGGACATCCAATCGCTGCTGCACACCGCGCGCGAGTACGGATACCAGAGCCGCCTGCTGGAAGCGGCCCTGGAGGTGAACCGGGCGCAGCGGCAATTGGCGATTCAGAAGCTGCAGGAGAAGCTGTTTATCCTGAAGGGCCGGACCATCGCGCTGCTGGGTCTGGCGTTCAAGCCGGAGACCGACGACCTGCGGGACGCGCCCAGCCTGCAGATTGCCGAGCGGCTGCTGCAAATGGGCGCGCGCGTAAAGGCGTACGACCCGATCGCTATGCAGGCGTGCCGTGAGAACCACCCAGCGCTGCGAATCCAATACTGCGAATCGCCGGAGGATGCGGCCCAGGATGCCGACGCGCTGGTGCTGGTGACGGAATGGAAACAGTTCGCCCGTCTGGATTTGCGCGGTCTGGCGAAGCGCATGGCGCGGGCGATTCTGGTGGACGGCCGGAACCTGTTCGATCCGGAGGCCGCGCGGCAGGCGGGGTTCGACTACTGCGGCATCGGGCGTCCGCAGCGCGCGGCGCGCACGAATGTGCCCGCGGTCCCCACTACGATTTAATTTTCGATATCTGAATTCGATTGGGCAGTCTTGAATTTTGCGGTAGAATCTGAGACATTCGTGAACGCGCCAGATTCATCGCCGGGTGAGATTACCCGCCTGCTCTCCAGCATGCGGCGCGGGGATCGGGATGCGGAGGCCCGCTTGATGAAGCTGGTCTACCGGGAGCTGCGGAGCCGGGCTGGACGGTACATGCGGGGGGAGCGGCCCGATCATACTCTCCAGCCGACCGCGTTAGTCAATGAGGCCTACCTGCGGCTGACGCATAAAGATCGGATAGATTGGCAGAGCCGCGCGCATTTTTATGCGGTGGCCTCCGGTGAGATGCGCCGGATCCTGGTGGATCATGCGCGCACTCGGGCCGCGGCCAAGCGCGGCGGCCCATTGGAGAGGATTTCGCTAGACGCAGCCGCCGTTTATTGCACCTCCCGGCCGGAGGAGTTGCTCGCGCTGGACGACGCACTCCAAGAGTTCGCCAAATGGGCGCCCCGGCAGGCGCGCATCGTCGAGATGCTGTTCTTCGGCGGCTTGACCGAGGCCGAAATTGCGGAAGTTCTGGGGATCTCCGTGCGTACGGTCAAGCGGGATTGGAGCGCGGCGCGGGCTTGGCTGTATAGCCGGATGGGCAGGGGTGAGCCTTGACGCCGGAACGCTGGCGCAAGCTCTCTGGGATCTTCAATGCCGCGCGGGAGCTCGATCCAGCAGACCGCGACGAATTCCTCAGGCGGGAGTGTGCCGGAGACGAGGCCATGCGCTCCGAGTTGATCCACTGGCTGGACGAGGATGCCAAAGGGGGCGGATTCCTGGATCGCCCCGTGTGGGCCGAGCCCACGGAAAGCATGCCGGCGGCCATCACGTTCTCCAGCGGAGATGTCGTCTCCGGCCGGTACCGCATCGTTCGTTTCATTGCCCGTGGCGGCATGGGCGAGGTCTATGAGGCGGAGGACCTGGAGTTGAAGGGCCGAGTGGCGTTGAAGACACTGCTGCCCGAAATCGCCTCCGACCCGCGGATGATTTCGCGATTCAAACAGGAAATCCAGCTTTCGCGAAAGATTGCTCACCCGAATGTCTGCAAAGTCTTCGATCTGGCGCGCCACCCGGCCGACAGCTCGCCGGCGCCGGTCATTCTGCTGAGCATGGAGTATCTGCCCGGCGAAACACTGGGGCAAAAGCTGGCGCGCGCCGGCCGCCTGAGCGTGGACGAGGCTTTGCCCATCATGCGCCAGATGGCTGCGGCGCTGGATGCCGCGCATGCGGCGGGCGTGATCCACCGGGATTTCAAGACCTCCAACGTGATGCTGGTGCCATCCGGCGGGGGTGTCCGGGTGGTGGTCACCGACTTTGGCCTAGCGCGGAATGCTGGCTCGGACGGGGAGACTACTGCCACGCTTCCGGGCCGCGTCGCCGGGACCCTGGACTACATGGCCCCCGAGTTGCTGACCGGACGGCCCGCGACTGTTGCGTCGGACGTATACGCCTTCGGCATGGCGATCTACCGGATGCTTACGGGGACTCGGCCATTCGCCGCAGAAGAGCCCTTGGCGGCTGCGCTGCGCCGCGCGCAAGAGCCGGTTCCCCCGCCGCGCTCGGTGGTGCCCGGATTGGATGAACGGTGGAATGGCGCGGTCGCGCGCTGTCTGGATGCCGATCCGTCGCGCAGATTCGCTGCGGCGGGCGATGTCGTGCGGGCGATCGTGGGCGAGGCAGTGGCGGCGCCACCGCGTCCCGCACCAGCGTGGACCCGCCGCAAGCTGGGCGTTGCCGCACTGGCGATCGCGCTTGCGGGAGTGGCGGGCTACGCGCTCTGGCCCCGTGTTTATCAGCCGCCGGCCGAAGCCGCCCGATTCTATCAGACTGGCACGGACGATCTGGAAGCAGGCGCTTATTTTGCGGCCACAAAGGAACTCGGGGAAGCGGCGCGGTTGGCCCCGGATTTCAGCATGGCGCACGCGCGCCTGGCGGAGGCATGGACCGAACTCGAAGCGCAGGAAAAGGCCGGTCAGGAGATGCTGCTGGCGCGACGATCCGCGTCCGCCGCGCGGCTCGCGCGGCTCTCCGGATTGGACCGGTTATATCTGGATGCGGTAGACTTGACCATTACGCGTCAATTCCCCGAGGCCGCCCGGAAATACGAGGAAATGCTGAAGTACGCCGGAGCCGCGCGGCCGGATGTGCGCCTGGATTTGGGCCGCGCTTACGACCGGGCCGGCAAGCCGGACGACGCCCGCCGGAATTATCTGATTGCGGCCGAAGGGCCTCCCAAGAACGCGGCGGCATGGCTCCGGCTGGCCGTGTTGTACAACCAGAAGGCGGACGCGAAGAATGCGGACCAGGCGTTCGATCAGGCGGCGCGACTGTATGAACTGACGAGCAACCAGGAGGGTCTCACCGAGGTTGCGTACCAGCGCGGTGTTGCGGCGAACAAGCGCGGGGAAATGGAGGCGGCGGAGCGCTTTCTGCGCGAGGCGCTTCGGACCGCGCAGATGACGCGGAATATTCAGCAGGAGATTCGCGCTAAGTTGCAATTGGCGAACACGGCCTCCCTCTCCGGCGACGCAGAATCAGCCGGACGTTACGCGCAGGACGCCATCGATACCGCGCAATCTAACCGCATCGAAAGCCTGGCCACGCGGGGCCTGCTGCAATTGGGCGATGCGTTCATGGGCAAGGAGGACTTTGAGCAGGCCGGGAAGTACTACGAAAGAGGGCTGCGGCTGGCGCGAGAAGACGACTCCAGACGCCTAGTAGCCTTGGCTCTGCTTAGCCTGGCGGGCTTGCACGAACAAGAAAGTAATATCGATAAATGGGTGCCTGAGGCTCAGGAAGCACTCGCCTTCTTTCAAGCAAACAACTTTGCGCGCGAAACTATGCAGTGCCAGGTGTTGCTGGGTCGGGCTAAGGTGTACCAAGGCCAATACGATGCTGCGTTGGGATTCTTCCGGCCAGCGCTGCAGGTAGCAGAGAAGCTGCAGGACCGTTTTCTGATGATGCTTGCTCAAGAGGCGATGGGCGACGCGCTGCTGTACGAAGAGCAATTCCCTGAGGCGCTCGAACATTTTGAGAAGCAGTTGGAACTTAGTGCCGCGCTTCACGACGTTGAGCATATCGGCTATGCCGCTCTCCAATGCGGCGCCGCTCTATGGCCCTTGGGGCGTTATACTGAGGCACGTGCGCGGTTCCACCGAGCGGAGACGGCGGCGGCGAAGTTCGAGGACTTGAAGCTGGCGATCAGCCAGGGGCGGGCAGAGATAGCTCTCAGCGAGGGCAAATATCCTGAAGCGGTCGCGACATGCAACCGCCTGCTCTCTCACACCAAGCAGGACCAGCCGCTTGCAGTCCTGAATCGGCTGTTGGGCCTGGCCCTGATCCGCTCGGGCCGCAAGCAGGAAGGGCGGCAGCACTGCGAACGCTCGTTCGCAGTGGCAGCGGCGGTGCCGGACGTGGGCGTGCTCCTGGCGTCCACCTTGGCTGTGGCCGAGGCGCGCCTGGAAACCGGCGATTGGAGGGGGGTACTGGCCGCCGTTCAGCCTGTGGAGGACCGTTTATCCAAGCTGCCGGACTCGAACTGGCAAGCAAAGGCCCTGGAGGCCCGCGCGAGCGAGGCGCTGCGGGACCGAGACGCAGCTCTGCGGTT
>OCZU010001347.1_pt1 | contig 16221 bp, 18 predicted proteins | sample 1539001 | NCBI WGS metagenome assembly OCZU01 (sample SAMEA3539306, study PRJEB22396) | soil metagenome | biome: tundra; feature: field; material: soil | place: USA | collected 2010-05 | depth 0.15 m | reverse complement strand
AGGGCCCGCGCGGTCCTGGCCGGCGGCGCCGACAGCGCCCATCCGGCGCGGAACCGCGCGCCCCCCCACCCCGTGGGGTCACTCCCAGAACCAGGCGGGCCCCCGAGAACCACCTGGACGCTCGATGAGAGCGAGCCCGCAGGCCAGCGTTAGCTGACCCGCCCTGGACCATATTCGGCCCAGTCAGGGTCTTCAGCACAGATGACCGAAACCTCCGTGAAACCCGAGGCCAATCCCTCACTCCGGCTGATTACCCTTCGTACTCATACGATGTCACATCGTTGTCAAAAAGTGAATACCCAGGTCAGAAGCATACCCAGCATCTTAGAACTGTGGATAGCGGCATCTGGTGAACTCTCAACTGACGCTGGCTGGCCTGATTTAGGCGACTCTGAATATTCGAAAGAGCTGTCTCTCAAGCGTGTCCGGCCGCCCGCTACGGTGGAGCCATGGCACGAGACCGAAGCGAGACACCGGTGGTTCTCTCCCGCATTTACACCCGTACTGGCGACGACGGGACCACCGGACTCGGCGACGCCAGCCGGGCCGCCAAGACCGACCCCAGGCTTGCCGCCTACGCGGATGTCGACGAGGCTAACTCCGCGATAGGGGTCGCCGTCACCATGGGCGGGCTGCCTGACGGCATTACCAGGCTGCTGATCCGCATCCAGAACGAGCTCTTCGACGTGGGCGCTGACCTGTGCACGCCCGTGACGGAGAATCCCGCCTACCCGCCCATGCGCATCGACGACAGCTACGTGACCGGGCTAGAGCGTGAGTGCGACGCCCACAACGAGGGGCTGCCCACGCTGCGCAGCTTCGTGCTGCCGGGCGGCACGGCGGGCGCGGCGCTGCTGCATACGGCGCGCACGATCGTGCGGCGGGCCGAGCGGAGCACATGGGCGGCCATCGAGGCGCATGGCGACGCCGTGCGCCCGCTGCCCGCCAGGTATCTCAACAGGCTTTCCGACCTGCTGTTCATCCTGGCCCGCCGGGCCAATGAGCCGGCCGGCGATCTGCTCTGGAAACCGGGCGGGGAACGCTGACTCAGCGCGGGCTGTTGCCGCGTCCCGGCGGAGCGGATTCCAGCCATGCGAGGAAGCCGGTTAGCGCGGCCTCGCTCATGGCCAGTTCCACCGGCGCCGGGCACTCGCCCGCACGGCACTCCACGATCACCAGGCCGTGACCCAGGCTGGCGGATTCCCAGCCGTCGGCGGGCCGCCGTGAGGTGACGCTCAGCGCCTGCCTGTCGAACACCGCGCGAGGTCTCAGCAGCACCCCGAAGGCGTCGTACCAGCGCAACTCGGCGGGCTGATACGCGGCGAGACCGAGGCGCCAGCCCTGGCCTGGACCGCGGCGCAGGCCGCACTCGACGGTCCCGCCGCCACGCTCGAGCAGGATCCTGCGGATCGCGATACCCGCCGCCGCGAGCACGGCCAGCGCCAGCAGGGCTGCCAGGACCCAGGCCGCGCCGATCTCCAGCGCCGCTGCCACCCAGCCCTCCGAGCCGGTCCTCGTCAGGCCTGGTCGCTAGCGGCCCTGAGCAGCGCTCTGAAGTATCGGATGTCCGATGTTTCCTCGCCGCCCGGCCCGGCAGATTCCAGCGCGGCGTCGAGGGCAGCTTGCCCCCCCGCCTGGTCAACCTCGGTGCCGAGCTGCGCCTGCCGGGCCAGGATCGACACCCGGTCATCCGCGACGGACAGGAATCCCCCGCCGATCGCGGCGAGCATCTCGCCGCCGGCCCCCCGGCCGTCCTCGGGCAGGATCCGCACCACACTGCCCTCCGCCAGTATGCCGAGCACGGGCGTGTGCCCGGTCAGTACGCCGATGTCCCCGTCCAGGGTCTTGGCGATGACTCGCTGGGCATCGCCAGCCCAGATCTCGCCTTCGGGAACGACTAGCTCTACATGCAGCGTCACGGCGTCGCCTCGCGCGCCCGGCTCACGACGCTGACCTCGCGCGGCTCCATCACGGCCGCTCCAGGTCCTTGGCCTTCTTTTCCACGTCCTCGATGCCGCCGCACATGAAAAAGGCCTGCTCCGGGACCTGGTCGTACTTGCCCTCGCTGATGGCCTTGAACGAGGAGATCGTCTCGTCCAGCGGGACCGTCACGCCTGGCTGCCCGGTGAACTGCTCGGCCACGAACATGGGGTGGGACAGGAAGCGCTCGATCCGCCGCGCGCGCTGAACGGTGACCCGGTCTTCCTCGGATAGCTCATCGATACCAAGGATCGCGATGATGTCCTGCAGCTCTTTGTAGCGTTGCAGGATCCGCTGCACCTCGCGGGCAACGTCGTAGTGCTCCTGACCGACATACTTTGCATCCAGGATCCGCGAGGTCGAGTCGAGCGGGTCCACCGCCGGGAAGATCCCCTTCTGGGTGATCTCACGGGAGAGCACCGTGGTGGCATCGAGGTGGGCGAAGGTGGTGTGCGGCGCGGGGTCGGTGATGTCGTCCGCTGGCACGTAGATCGCCTGCATCGAGGTGATCGAGTGGCCGCGAGTGGAGGTGATCCGCTCCTGCAGCTGGCCCATCTCATCGGCCAGCGTCGGCTGGTAGCCGACCGCCGACGGCATGCGCCCGAGCAGCGTCGAGACCTCGGAGCCCGCCTGGGTAAACCGGAAGATGTTGTCGATGAACAGCAGCACATCCTGACTCTGCACGTCGCGGAAGTACTCAGCCATGGTCAGCGCGGCCAGTCCGACCCGCAGGCGCGTTCCCGGCGGCTCGTCCATCTGGCCGAAGACGAGCGCGGTGTCCTTGATGACGTTGGAATCCGTCATCTCGATGAACAGGTCGTTGCCCTCGCGGGTGCGCTCGCCCACTCCGGCGAACACTGAGACGCCCGCCGTCCTTGCCACCCGGGTGATCATCTCCTGGATGAGCACGGTCTTGCCCACGCCGGCACCGCCGAATAGGCCGATCTTGCCGCCCTTGACGTAGGGGGTGAGCAGGTCGAGCACCTTGATCCCGGTCTCCAGGATCTCCGTCCGCGCCTCCAGCTGGTCGAAGGGCGGCGGATCCCGGTGGATCTCCCAGCGCTCGGTAACCTTCAGCGAGGCAGTCGGAACGTCGAGAGTCTCGCCCAGGACGTTGAACACGTGACCCTTGGTGACATCGCCGACGGGCACGGAGATCGCCGCCCCGGTGTCGGTTACCTCAGCACCACGCACGAGCCCGTCCGTCTGCTGCATGGAGATGGCACGGACCACGTTGTCGCCGATGTCCTGCGCTACCTCCATGGTCAGCGTCCTGACTTCACCGTCCAGCGTCGCGTTCACATGCAGAGCGTTGTAGATACCGGGAATCTCGTCGGCGGGGAACTCCACGTCAACGACGGGACCGATGACCCGCACGACGCGGCCGGTGCCAGCTTTGGCGGCATCCCCGTCTTCAGCGGCGGGGTTTTCTACGGTTGCAGTCATGTTGATGCTCACTTACTCCCTGCGATCGTCTCGGCCAGGGCGTTGGCACCGCCGACGATCTCGCTGATTTCCTGGGTGATCTCTGCCTGCCGAGCCTTGTTCGCCTCACGGGTGAGCGCATCAAGCAGGTCATTCGCGTTATCCGTCGCTGATTTCATCGCCCGGCGCCGGGCGGCGATCTCCGCCGCCGCCGATTCGAGTAGCGCATAGAAGATCCTGCTCTCCACGTACCAGGGCAAGAGCGCATTCAGAACGGCTTCAGGGGACGGCTCGAATTCGTACACCGGCACCGGCCCGGTAGGCGGCTCATCGGTCGTTTCCTCGATTTCCAGCGGCAGCAGCCGACGAATGACGGGGCGCTGGGTAAGCATCGACACGAACTCCGTGTACACGACGTGGATCTCGTCGACGCCGCCCTCGTCGGCCGGCTTGCCGAACGCATCGAGCAGCACGGCCGTGATCTCGCTGGCATTCGCGTGCGCGGGCATGTCGGAGAACCCGCTCCACTCCCCAGCCATCTCGCGGTCGCGGAACCGGTGCCACACCATGCCCTTACGGCCTACAACGAACGGCACGGCCTCGATGCCGCGCCCATCAAGCAGCATGCGCAGACCTTGGGCCTCGCGCAGCAGGCTGGCGTTGAAGCCGCCACAGAAGCCACGGTCGCTGGTCAGGATGAGCACCGCAGCGCGCGTCGGATTCTGCGGCTCCGTCGTGAGCGGATGGCGGATCTGCCCAGACCGGCTGACCACGGCCTCCACCGCCCGGGTAATCTCCCGCGCGTAAGGCCCGGCCGCGCGGACCCGCTGCTGCGCCTTGATAATCCGCGATGACGCGATCAGCTCCTGGGCACGCGTGATCTTGGCGGTGGACTGGACCGCCCGGATTCGTTGCCTGACCACGCGAAGCTGCGCTCCCATCCTGTGCCTTCCCGCCCTAGTTCTTCTCGGTCTTCGCTGGACTGGCCTTCTCTGGGCTGGCCTTCTCTGGGCTGGCCTTCTCTGGCGCGGGCACGTATTTGCTGATCTTCTCCTGGCCCACGCTTTCCTCGTTGACGGCCTCAGCCGGCTCCTCGGACACCAGCAACTCGCCGCCGGATTTCTCGAACCCACGCCTGAACTGGTCGATGGCCTCCTTGAGCGCTGTCACCGTGTCCTCCGACAGTTCGCCCGTCTCCCTGATCGCGTCGTAGATCCCGGCATGCTCCCGCTGCAGCTCGTCGAGGAACCCGGTCTCGAAGCGACCGATGTCCTCGACCGGCACATCATCGAGCAGCCCGGATGTGCCCGCCCACACTGAGACGACCTGCCGCTCGACCGGCAGCGGGCTGTACTGCGGTTGCTTGAGTAGCTCCACCAGGCGCGCTCCCCGGTCAAGCTGGGCGCGTGACACGGCGTCTAGATCGGACGAGAATGAGGCAAACGCCTCCAGGTCACGATACTGCGACAGCGCGAGCTTCAGGCCGCCGGCGACCTTCTTCATAGCCTTGATCTGCGCGTCACCACCCACCCGGGAGACCGACTGGCCCACGTTGATGGCCGGGCGTACGCCCGAATTGAACAGGTCAGTTTCCAGGAAAATCTGCCCATCGGTGATGGAGATGACGTTGGTCGGAATGTAGGCGGAGATGTCGTTGGCCTTGGTCTCCACGATCGGCAGTCCCGTGAGCGAGCCGCCGCCGAGATCATCCGACAGCTTCGCGCAGCGCTCCAGCATCCGCGAATGCAGGTAGAAGACGTCGCCGGGATAGGCCTCGCGGCCCGGCGGCCTGCGCAGCAGCAGCGAGACTGCCCGGTAGGCCTCTGCCTGCTTGGTAAGGTCATCAAAGACAATCAGCACGTGCTGGCCCGCATACATCCAGTGCTGGCCGATGGCAGATCCAGTAAACGGGGCGATGTACTTGAAGCCCGCGGGATCAGAGGCAGGAGCCGCCACGATCGCGGTATACTGCAGCGCGCCCGCGTCCTCTAGCGACTGGCGGACCTGCGCGATCGTTGAACCCTTCTGCCCGATGGCCACGTAAACGCATTTGACCTGCCGGGCCGCGTCACCGGAATCCCAGTTGTCCTTCTGGTTGATGATCGTGTCGACCGCAATAGCCGTCTTGCCGGTCTGCCGGTCGCCGATGATCAGCTCACGCTGGCCACGCCCGATCGGGGTTATCGCGTCGATCGCCTTGATCCCGGTCTGCAGCGGCTCATTCACCTTCTGGCGCTCTACCACGGAAGGCGCCTGCAGCTCCAGCGCGCGCAGCTCGGTCCCCTCAATCGGGCCCTTGCCGTCCATCGGCTCGCCGAGCGGGTCTACCACGCGGCCAAGGAAGCCATCGCCGACGGGAACGGACAGCACCTCGCCCGTCCGACGGACCCGCTGGCCCTCGTCGATCTTGCTGAAATCACCAAGGACGACGACGCCGATCTCGCGTACGTCGAGGTTCAGCGCGAGGCCCCTGGTGCCGTCCTCGAACTCGAGCAGCTCGTTGGCCATGGCCGAGGGCAGACCCTCGACCCTGGCGATGCCATCGCCGCACTCCGCGACAGTGCCGACCTCCTCGGCGGAGGCGGCCTCCGGCTCATACGCCCGGACAAATTCCGCCAGCGCCTGCCGGATCTCATCGGGCCGGATAGTCAGCTCCGCCATTGTCCTCGTGTCTCTCTCGTCTGGATCATGTGTCTGTCAGCATCCCTTGCGGCGCTGCGCCGCGGTCAGGCGGCCAGCTTGCGCCGGAGCGCCGCCAGGCGGGTCGCCAGGCTTCCGTCGATGAGCTCGTCGGCGATCCGGACTGACATCCCGCCGATGACGTCCGGATCGAGCACGACATTGAGATGGACCTCGTGCCCGTAGGCAGCGCCAAGCGCCGCGGCCAGCCTGCTGCGCTGTTCCCCGCTGAGCTCGACCGCCACGTGCACCTCGGCAACCAGCCGCTCGCGCCGCTGTGCCGCCAGGCCCGCGTACTCGTACAGGATCGCGTTCAGGCTACGTCCCCGGGGATGGAACGCCGCCTCGGCGATCAGGCGCAGCGCCGGCGGGGTGACCTTCCCGGCCAGCAGCGCGTGAAGCAGGTGCTGCTTGCGCTCAGGATCGACGAACGGGCTGGAAAGCGCCACCCGCAGGTCGGGCTCGGCGTCGACGATCCGGCCGAACCTGAAGAGCTCATCCTCCAGCTCATCCAGCGTGCCCTCGTCGTCCGCGCTTTCCACGACCGCCAGCACGGCGAGCTGCTCGGCTGCATCCGCCAGGTCCCCGGGAGCAGACCAGCGGCTCCTGGCGAGGCCCGCGACTACCTCGAGCGTCGCGGCTGACACCTTCCCGCTGAGCACGGCGTCGGCCAGCCCGGCCTTCGCGTCCGCCTGGCGTGACGGGTCAGAGAGCATCCGGCGGAGCCCGGCCTCCCTGTCCAGCACCGTGACCACGCCGAAGAGCTCATCGCCGAGCTGGCCGGCAATTTCGCCGCTTGCGGCAGCGGACAGCCGTGCCCTGGCCTCGGCAAGAGATGCCCTGCTCGCGCCTCTCATGATCTCGCGCCTCTCATGGCGTGGCCCTGGCTCCGGCCGTGCTCCCGGACTGCTCTTCCAGCTGCGCAAGGAACCGGTCGACGGTCCGGAGCTGCCGGGCCTCATCTGCCAGGGACTCACCGACGATGCGGCTGGCCAGCTCGACCGCGAGGGCGCCGACCTCGGCGCGCAGCGACGTGAGCGCCTGCTGGCGGTCGGCCTCGAGCTGGGCGTGGGCCGCCTCCACGATGCGCTGCCGCTCCGCTTCCCCGTCGGCCCGCAGTTCCGCCTTAATCTGGGCGCCCTGCTCCTTGGCCTCTTCGCGGAGCCGCGAAGCCTCATGCCTGGCGTCGGCAAGCTGCGCGCGGTACTGCTCGAGCGTCCGGCTCGCCTCTTCCTGGGCCTCAGCCGCGCGGTGCAGCCCGCCCTCGATCGCGTCGGTACGCTCGGCCAGGGTCTTGGAGATCCGCGGCATGAGGACCCTGGCGAGCATGCCGAAGACAATGAGGAACGCGATCGTCCCGATGATCAGCTCGGTGAGGTCGGGGGCCAGCGGGCCGAGCCCCGATGCCGCGAGATGCTTCATCGTCCTGCTCCCTCTCTGGACACGATCGTCAGTACTTGAAGATGAACGGGACCACGAGCCCGATCAGGGCCAGCGCCTCGGTCAGCGCGAAGCCGATGTACATGTTGGACCGGATCAGGCCGGCTGCCTCGGGCTGCCGGGCCATCGCCTCGACGCCGTGGCCGAAGATCAGGCCGATGCCGATGCCGGGGCCGATGGCGGCCAGGCCGTACGCGACCGCGCCGATGTTGATGCTGATGATGCTCTTGGTCGGGGCAGCGGCAGCAAGGTGGATGAGGTCAAGCATGTGTGCTTTCCTTTGCGTTCGAGCCGGCGGATCTCCCCCGGCGGTTCCATTGCGGAAGATCCCGTGCCCCCGCCGGGGGCGCCGGCCTGACTGTCTGGCGGCAGGTCATCTCAGTGCCCTGCTTCCAGCGAGCCGCCGATGTACTGGGCGGTCAGGATCGTGAAGATGTAGGCCTGCAGCGCCTGGATCAGCAACTCGAAGGCGGTCAGCGCGATGACGAACACGAACGAGGTCGCGCTGAACAGCAGGTCGACACCGATGCTGAAGAGATACCAGGTCGCGAACGTGAACACCGCGATGAGGATGTGCCCGGCGAACATGTTCGCGAAGAGCCGGACCGCGAGGGTGAACGGCCGGACGATGAGGTACTGGGCGACCTCCACCGGGGCGAGAATGAGCAGGATCGGGCCCGGCACGCCCTTCGGGACCATGTTGGCGAAGTAGCCGCCAAGGCCCATGTGCCTGATCCCCACCACCGTGTAGGTGAGGTACACCATCAGCATCAGCGCGACCGGGAAGGCGATTCTCGACATCGCGGGGAACTGGGCAAGCGGGATGATCTCCATCACGTTCATCACCCAGATGAAGAAGAACAGCGACACCAGGAAGGGCAGGTAGCCATCGCCGTTCTTGCCCATCATCGGCCGCAGAATCTGGTCGCGGACGAACAGGATCCCCAGCTCGCCCAGGTTCTGTGCGCCCCTGGGGACCAGTTTCGGCCTTGCGAACGCCGTCCAGAAGAACGCGACGACAAGCCCGGCGCAGATCAGGGCAAGCAGCATCGGCTTGGTGAAGGAGTGGCCGCCGATCGTGAAGATCGGCGGAAACTTGAAGCTGTGCAGGCCCGGTGCCGGGAAGCCGCAGCCCGGGACCGAGTGAATATGGCACCCGCTCCCGGCAACCGCCTGAATCTCACCGGCCAACGCGGTCTCCTCCAGCCTCGCGCCTGCGCCCGCCAGCCGCTGCGGGCGTCACGCGGATGTCTGTTGCACGGCGCCTAGAAGCGCCTGCCGTCACTCGGAGCACAGCGACCGCTGATGCCGCCCCGCTGCCGCCCGGCCTGGCTCCAGCTCCTGCGTGCTTAGCGTCGGTCAGGACCTGCCGTACCGGTAGATGATCAAGACTATGGCGAGGACGAGCCCGGTCAGCATGCCCACCGGGAAGATCAGCGCGACGTGCGTCCAGCGGCCGATGAGCCAGCCGATCGCACCGTAGACGGCCATCCCGGAGATGAGATAGCTGAAGACGGACCAGCCCTGGTTCTCCTCGCCGGGGCTGTCGGGCTGCCCAGGCTCGGCGCGCCCGGCAGGCCGGCCTCCGGGAATCACGCCGCGCCACCGCTGGCCGCGGCTCGCGGCATGCGGCCATGCCGGTAGCAGCGCCGGTGACGGCGCTGAGCCCGGGCCGCGATCCGCCGGCCGGTCGTCGGGTTGCCACCACGCGTCACCGTTCTCCGTCCGGCTCGACATACGGGATCTTGAGCCGGAGTGACCAGGTGACCTGTGACGCGCTCCATACCAGGATGCAGACGATCGCGGTCAGGCCGAAGATCTTAGGGTTGAAGGCCGTCGAGTTGCTGAAGCGGACGACGAAGAAGAGCAGCACAAGGATCTTGGCCACGTAGGTAACCATCGCCGTTATCATCATGGCCTGCGGGCTCACCCTTGCCGCTGCCCCGACCGCGATCACGCTGACAGCGAAGAAGGCGGTAACCAGGGCCGTGCCGAGCAATGCCCCGAGTGCCCCCTTGCCGCCCGCGATGGCGGCGCTCAGCGCGACCACGACCACCGCCACGGCGGCCGTTGTGACGGCCGACCGGCGGACGATCCCGGCATAGTTCGCCAGCATCTAGAGGACTCCGGGGGACTCGACGGCGAATTGGCTGACCTGCGGAAATGACCAGCTGGTTACCTCAGCACCCAGGTGCCACCAAGCGGCCGCGCCACGACAGCGACGCGGCTCCGCCGCCAGGTGAGCGAAAGGTATCACGTGTAACTCACTCATCTTCCAGCAGGGTGCTCGTGAAAGATATCACAAGCTCCCCGACGATAACCTCAGCGGGTCACTTACTGTGACGAAGTAACCCAACGCTAACGAACAGTAGGCAACGCGCGTTCACGCTAGCCGCGCCGCGGCCACCCGGAGGGGCCTGCGCGCGTCGCACTGCGTGCACGTTACGCCGACGACTTACCCGCATGGGCGCGCAGCCAAAAGCCCGGCTGGCAATCGGTCCCGGCCCGGCCGCGAAGAGATACCGCCACCTCCGGCGCCTGGGCCCGGTTAGCCGGGGACCGGCCGCCGAGCCCCGCACAACCAGCCAGGCCGGGTGCAGGATCCGGTTAGCCAGGCCGGGCGGAAACCCCGGGCCTTGGCATCGTCTCATCGGCGGCCTGCGGAGAGCTGGCATGGTGAGCTCCGCGCGCTGCCGGGCGGCGCCGCCCCCACCACCGGAGCCTGGGCATCGACATCAGCAGCAGCATAAGCACGGCGGCCACGGTCACAACCGCCAGCACGAACAGCCGTGTCGTCGCGATCGACAGCCAGACCACCGTGCCGGAGAACAGCGTCGCCCATAGGTACATGATCAGCACGCTGGAGCGATGCGAGTGGCCGATGTCCAGCAGCCGGTGATGCAGGTGCTTGCGGTCCGGCACGAACGGCGACTTGCCCGCCCTGGTCCGGCGAATGACGGCGAGCAGCAAGTCCGAGTACGGGATGACCAGGATCGCGGCGGGCAGCATCAGCGGCAGGATCTCGGCGAACCGGTTGACGGTGCCCACCCGGTAAGCCGCCCGGGTTGTCAGGCTCTGGTAGTCAAGCGAGGCGATGCTGGATATCGGCGCGTAGGCCAGCAGCAGGCCGAGCAGCATGGCGCCGGTGTCGCCCATGAAGATCCTGGCCGGGTAGAAGTTGTGCGGCACGAAGCCGAAGCAGATGCCGGCCAGCACAGCCGACGCCAGGGCAGGGCCGGTCTGGTCGTCCAGCCCCAGCCTCTTGGTGAGCGTGTAGTAGTAGAGAAAGAAGGCCGTTGCGCCGATCCCGACGATTCCGGCAGCCAGGCCGTCCAGCCCGTCGATGAAGTTGACGGCGTTGATCGTGGCCACCACGACGAGGATGGTCAGCGCCGTGGCCTGGTCGTAGGTAAGGACAAGCGTCACGCCGCCCGGCTCCGGCAGCCAGCTCACCTGGGCGCCGCTCCAGACTAGGACGGCGCCCGCGGCCACCTGGCCTGCCAGCTTGCTGACCGCGTTCAGCCCCCAGCGGTCGTCAACAAAACCGACCACGACGATGAGTCCGCCGGCCAGCAGCAGGCCGGCTTCCACCCGGCTGCCAGTGAACACGTCGCGCAGCGGCTCGATCTGGGCGGCCACCAGCAAGCCGACAACCAGGCCGCCGTACATGGCCAGCCCGCCGAGCAACGGCACGGGCTCGACGTGCACATCCCGGTCCCGGCCGGCGTGCATTGCGCCGACCGCGATGGCGCCGCGGCGCACGAGCGGCGTGAGCAGATAAGTGACAGCGGCCGTCACCAGCACCGTGAGCACATACTCGCGCACGGCGGTTCACCAGGTCCGGACGGGAATTACGAGCATTACGGCAACTCTAGAGCACCAGGCGCGGCACCGGGCCCGGAGCGATGCCTGGCCCGCAGCCACGCCGGCCTGCTGGCATCCGGTTCCCCGGCAGGCGGCTTCCCGGCGCGCAGCCAGCCGCACAGCGGCAGCCGGGCCGGGCGCCCCGTCACGGCTGCGGCGCGGCGTCTTCACCGGCGGTAACGGCTGCCACTTCGCGGAGCCGCTCTACCGAGATCACGCCTTTACGCAGCAGTCGTGGCAGCCCCCCGGTCAGGTCCACGATCGTGGAAGCCAGTGCGCTCGCGCACTCGCCGCCGTCCAGGTAGACGGCCACCGACTCGCCCAGCTGCTGCTCGGCTTCCGCCGCCGTGGTGGCGGAAGCCGAGCCGGAGCTGTTCGCGCTGCTCACCGCGAGCGGGCCGGTCTCCTTGAGCAGTTCGAGTGCGACCGGATGCAGTGGCATCCGGACGGCGACAGTGCCGCGGGTGTCACCAAGATCCCAGTGCAGGGTGGGGGTGGCATGGCAGACGAGGGTCAGGCCGCCCGGCCAGAACTCGTCCGCGAGGTCCTTGCCGTACGGGCCGAGATCGTCGATGAGGGCGGCGGCGGCGCGGACGGTGCCCACGAGCACCGGCGGCGGCATGTCCCTGCCCCGGCCCTTGGCCGCGAGCAGGCCGGTCACCGCGGCTGGGTTGAAGGCGTCGGCGCCGACGCCGTAGACCGTGTCCGTCGGCAGCACCACGAGCTCGCCCTGGCGGACAGCGGCCACGGCATCGGCTAGTCCCGCCGCCCGCGCCGACGCATCGGCGCAGTCATACCGTCGGCTCATGGCCGCTCATCCTGCCACGTGCCGCGCCGCAACCGGCACCCGGCTGCCCCGCCGCAGCGGCCCGGTCACGCCCGCACGGCCGTGACGAACCGGTCGCGGCCGGCCAGGTCCTTGTGATTGCGGGTCTCCCGCCAGCCACTTTCCTCCGGGAAGATCCAGTAGACCGCGGCGCCCTGCGGCGCGCCATGCTCGACGGCCACCAGGCCCCTGGACCGGAGCAGCCTGCTCGCCACCGTCTCGATCGTCCGCACCGCATCGAGCCCGTCCGTCCCGCCCCAGAGTGCGGTGGCCGGATCGTACTCGCCCACCTCGGGCGGCACCCACGCGCCGGCCGGAATGTACGGCGGATTGCTGATCACCAGGTCGGCCATCCCGTCCAGGTCGCCGAGCGCGGTGCGGAAGTCGCCGCCGTGCAGCGTCACCCGGCCCGCCGTGTGCGGTGCCGATGCCGCGCACCTGGCGACATTCCGCGCTGCCCACTGCCGGGCCAGCGGATCGGCCTCGACCGCATGCACCCGGGCCCGCGGCACCTCTTGCGCGATGGCCAGCGCGATCGCGCCCGAGCCGGTGCCTAGATCGGCGACAACCGGCTCAGCTACGTCCATCGCGGTGAGCCGCTCGATCGCCCAGCCGGCCATCACCTCGGTCTCCTGGCGCGGCACGAAGACGCCGGGGCCTACCTCAAGGTCCAGGTAGCGGAAGTACGCGTGCCCGGTGATGTGCTGCAGTGGCTCGCGCGCCTCGCGCCTCGCTACCTCATCCCAGAACCGCGCGTCGAAGCATGCATCCTGCACCGTGGGCAGCGCGCCGCGGGGCACGCCGTGCACGTGGGCCGCGATCAGCTCGGCATCAGTCCGCGGCGACTCCACGCCTGCCTCGGCCAGCCGCACGGTCGCGACGGCGATCTCGTCAAGCAGCAGGCTCATCGCGCCGGGTCGGGCTCAGGCAGCACCGCTGGCCGCCATCTTCTCCGCCCGGTCCGCCATGGTCAGCGCGCTGATGACGGCATCCAGATCCCCGTCGATGACCTGGTCGAGGTTGTACGCCTTGTAGCCGACCCGGTGGTCAGAGATGCGGTTCTCCGGGAAGTTGTAGGTGCGGACTCGCTGGGAGCGGTCCACGGTTGGGACCTGGCTGCGCCGATCGGCAGCTGCCTGCGCGTCCGCTTCTTCCTGCGCCTGGGCCAGCAGCCGGGCTCGCAGGATTCGCAGTGCCTGCTCCTTGTTCTGTAGCTGGCTCTTCTCGTTCTGGCAGGAGACCACGATGCCGGTGGGCAGGTGGGTGATCCGCACCGCCGAGTCGGTGGTATTCACGCTCTGGCCGCCGGGGCCTGACGAGCGGAACACGTCCACCCGCAGCTCATTGGCATCGAGGGTCACCTCGACCGGGTCAGCCTCCGGCATGACGAGGACCCCGGCCGCGGAGGTATGGATGCGGCCCTGTGATTCGGTGACCGGCACCCGCTGAACCCGGTGCACGCCGCCCTCGTATTTCAGCCTCGCCCAGGCGCCCGCCCGGCCGGCACCGCCGGCCGGGCCGCGGCCGCCGGACTTGACCGCGACGGTGACGTCCTTGTACCCGCCCAGGCCGGTCACCGTGGCGTCGAGCACCTCCGTCTTCCAGCCCTGCCGCTCGGCGTAGCGCAGGTACATGCGGAGCAGGTCGCCGGCGAACAGGGCGGACTCCTCGCCGCCCTCGCCGGCCTTGACCTCGAGGATCACGTCCTTCGCGTCGTTGCCATCGCGGGGCACGAGCAGCTGCTGCAGCTGCAGCTCGAGCGCAGCACGGCGGCGCCCGAGCTGCTCGGCCTCGGCCGCGAAGGCCGGGTCCTCCTCGCCGAGTTCCCGCGCGGCCGACTCGTCGCCCGCGGTCTGCTGCCACGCCTGGTAGGCGTGCACGATCGAGCCGAGCTCGCGGTAGCGCCGGCCAAGGGCCCTGGCGCGCTCAGGGTCAGCATGCACCGCCGCGCCGGAGAGCTCACGCTCCAGCGCAGCGTGCTCGCTCGCAAGCTCCGCAAGCCGCTCGAACACCGCGTTCCTCCCCAGACGCCCCGTTAGGCGTCCGCGGACGAAACGGGGCAGGGTCCAGCATGATAGTGGTTACGTTCTTGCACGCTATGGCGTGCAAGAACGTAACCACTCTTTAGACGGCCTGCCGGCCTGCCGGGCAGACTGGGCGTGCCTACTTGTCAGCCGTGCCGGACTCGCCGGCCGCCGGCTTCTTGCCGAAGCGCCGCTCGAACCTGGCGACCCGGCCGCCGGTGTCCATGATCTTCTGCTTGCCCGTGTAGAACGGGTGGCAGTTCGAGCAGATGTCAGCGTGGATCACGCCATTCTTGGCGGTGCTCCGCGTGACAAAGGTGCTCCCGCACGTGCAGGTCACCGTCGTCACCACGTAATCGGGGTGAATATTCGCCTTCATGTCAGACTCCTGGTTCTGGCGGCCGCCGGGTCGCCGCAGGCAAGCTCTCGCGAGCCTGTGACGTGAACCGGTACCGCGCTATTTTTCGGCTTACCAGTGTGCCAGACCGTGCAACACCCGGCCGGGCCTGGCGATTCCCGATGCCCGCCCTAGACCATGCTGGTCGTGGTCTTCTGCACCTGCAGCAGGAACTCGGCGTTGCTCTTGGTCTTCCCCATCCGCTCCATCAGCACTTCAAGAGCCTGCTGCGGCTCTAGCGCATGCAGCACCCGCCGCAGCTGCCACACGATCCTGAGCTCGTCCGGCGTCATCAGCAGCTCTTCCTTGCGGGTGCTCGACGCGTCCACGTCAACCGCCGGGAAGATCCGCTTGTCGGCGAGCTCACGGCGCAGCCGCAGCTCCATGTTGCCGGTGCCCTTGAACTCCTCGAAGATGACCTCGTCCGCGCGGGAGCCGGTCTCGATCAGGGCCGTGGCCAGGATGGTGATCGAGCCGCCGTTCTCGATGTTCCGCGCGGCGCCGAAGAACCGCTTCGGCGGGTAGAGCGCGGTGGAGTCGACGCCGCCAGACATGATCCGGCCGCTGGCCGGGGCGGACAGGTTGTAGGCGCGGCCGAGCCGCGTGATCGAGTCGAGCAGCACGACTACGTCGTGGCCCATCTCGGCCAGCCGCTTGGCCCGCTCGATGGCCAGCTCGGCCACGGTGGTGTGGTCCTCCGACGGCCGGTCGAAGGTCGAGTAGATGACCTCGCCCTTCACCGAGCGCTGCATGTCGGTGACTTCCTCGGGCCGCTCGTCCACCAGGACCACCATGAGGTGGCACTCCGGGTTGTTCTTGGTGATCGCGTTGGCGATCGCCTGCATGATCATCGTCTTGCCCGCCTTGGACGGCGACACGATCAGGCCGCGCTGGCCCTTGCCGATCGGGGCGATGAGGTCGATGATCCGCGTGGTCATGATGGTCGGATCGGTCTCCAGCCGCAGCCTGTCCTGCGGGTACAGCGGGACGAGCTTGGAGAATTCCGGCCGCAGCCTGGACTGCTCCGGATCCAGGCCGTTGATCTTGTCGAGGCGGACCAGCGCGTTGAACTTCTCCCTGCGCTCGCCTTCCTTGGGCTGCCGGACGGCGCCCTCGACGACATCCCCCTTGCGCAGGCCGTACTTGCGCACCTGGGACAACGAGACGTAGACGTCGTTGGATCCGGGCAGGTATCCGGTCGTCCGGACGAACGCGTAGTTGTCCAGCACGTCGAGGATGCCGGCGATCGGGACGAGCACGTCATCCTCGGCGATCACGGGCTCGGCCTCGCTACCCCGCTCGCGGCGCCTGTTGTTGTTGTTGTTGCGGTTACGGAACCGGTCCCTGTTCCGGCGGCCGCCGGGGCCGTCGCGGTCATCGTCGCGGCCGCCCTGCTGATCCCCGCCCTGACTATTCCTGCCGCCCTGGTCCCGGCCCTGGCTGTCGCGGCCCTGGTCGCGGTGCTGGTCCGAGCTATCACCGGCCGAGCGCGCCTGTTCATCGCGCCTGACGTTGCCGCGGCGCCTGCGCTCGCCGCGAGGCCCGTCGCCGCCCCGGGTTCGCGCTCACGCTCAATTATCTCCCGC
>OCZU010001346.1_pt1 | contig 16231 bp, 16 predicted proteins | sample 1539001 | NCBI WGS metagenome assembly OCZU01 (sample SAMEA3539306, study PRJEB22396) | soil metagenome | biome: tundra; feature: field; material: soil | place: USA | collected 2010-05 | depth 0.15 m | reverse complement strand
CTCGTGGCGTGCCGCCCGCATGAGCGGCCACCCGGCGACTGCCGGGACGCCATCCTGCTGGTGGACCGCCCGCTGCCGTCCCTGGCCCCGCTGCTGTTCGCGGCGCGCGGCGTCATGGCCCGGGCCGGTGCGGCCGGCTCGCATCTGGCTGAGGTGGCCCGCAGCCTCGGCGTGCCGATGGTGATCGGCTGCCACCCCGAACCGGTGATGGGCCAGCGCCTCGCGGGCGGGGACTGGATCGCCGCCATTGACGGCTCAACCGGCGAAGCCGCGCTGCTCGCTGGGTGAAGAGACCCGTCCGATGGCTTAACAAGAATCGACAACACAGGTGGCGAGCATGGTGCGATGGGGAATTGTCGGGCTGGGCCGGATCGCGGACACTGAGATCGCCCCGGCCATCAACGCCAGCCAGCACGGGGTCCTGCAGGCAGTGGTCAGCCGCGATCAGGGGCGGGCGGACAGCTTCGCGCAGCGCCACCATGCGGTGCACGGGCTCACCAGCTACGGCGGGATGCTGGCTGACCCGGAGGTGGACGCGGTCTACATCGCGACCCCGAACGCCCTGCACGCCGACCAGGTGGTGGAGGCCGCGCAGGCAGGCAAGCACGTTATGTGCGACAAGCCGCTGGCCACCAGTACCGCCGAGGCCCGGCGGGCGGTGGCCGCGTGCGAGGCGGCCGGGGTCCGGCTGGGGATCACCTTCCAGACGCGGTTCCACGACGCCTTCATCCCGTGCCGGGAGGCGATCCAGGGTGGCTCGCTGGGAGACATCCGGGTGGTGCAGGTGGAGATGAGCTCAGGCCGGACCTTGCTGAAGGGGTGGCGCACGGACCCGGCGCTCGCCGGGCTTGGCACCATCAACAACATCGGCGTGCACGCCTTCGACCTGATCCGCTACCTGCTCCGGGCCGAGGTGACCGAGGTGACGGCAATGGTCGGGCACGAAGCCGGCCTGGACCCGGAGACACTCGCGCTCGTGCTGCTCCGTTATGACAATGGGGCGCTCGCCTACGTCAACGTCAACCAGTCTGTGTCCTACCCCCAGGCGGACATCACCATCTACGGCACGAAGGGCCGGGTGGTCGGACGATCCTGCACCCGGATGAACATGACCGGGACGCTGAGCATCCTGACCGAAGCGGGGGAGACGACGGTCGAGACATCCAGTTACGACGCCTACTGCAAGGCTGTCGCCGCCTTCGAGGAGGCCGTCCGGGAGGGCCGCGAGCCCAGCCCGTCCGGGCGCGATGGGTTGCGCAGCGTCGAACTGACCGCCGCCGTCGCGGAGTCGGCCAGCGCCGGGCGCACGGTGGCGCTGGCCGCGTAGGCGGCTCCGGCTTACGTCGTGTCGCTGCCGAACGCGGTGCGCCGGATGCATCTCTCCCCGCGACCGGGGCCGAGCACCTATGCTGAGGACCGCGGCGAGCCGTAGACCCGCTCGAGTGGCTCGACGATGTCAAACGACAGCTGCTCGAGCCGGGTCAGGAACGCATCGGCCTCCTGCAGGCCGAGACGCTGCCGCACCGCGCTTTCCGCCGCCGGGTCTAGCCTGAACACGCGCGACACCTACCTTGGGCCGGCCGCCTGCTGTGAGTGATCAAGGTCCGTCACCGTCCTCCCGATCCTGGCATGACCAGGATGAATCGTTTTTCCGGCCGGTGGGTCTAACGGGGTGATGGATCCGAAAGAAAGGACCAGACCGATGCGCAACGCACGAGCCAGGACTGACGCGGGCTCAGCAGCAGATATCCAGAAGCCCGATGAGCAGTGGCGCCAGGAGCTGACTCCCCAGCAGTACAGCGTGCTGCGCCAGGGTCACACCGAGCGGCCCTTCACCGGCGAGTACGTCCGTAACCACGAGGACGGTTCCTACCGCTGTGCAGGCTGCGGGAGTGAGCTGTTCCGGTCCGACGCCAAGTTTGATTCGGGTACCGGCTGGCCGAGCTTCTACGAGCCGGCTGTTGCTCAGGCCGTCGAGCTGCGGCCGGACAACAGCCTGTTCATGCGCCGTACCGAGGTGGTGTGCCGGCGTTGCGGCGGCCATCTTGGCCATGTCTTCCCCGACGGGCCCGCCCCGACCGGTGACCGGTACTGCGTCAACTCCTGCTCGCTGGCCTTCGAGCCCGCGACGGCGAACACGGACCAGGGCTGATCCACTAGCGTGACTACGGCATGCCGTAGTCACGCTAGAGCAGCGATAGGGGACGTCATGAGCCTGCTGCGGCGAACCGATGATCATCAGTGGTCGCAGCAGCATCTCTCCCACTACGTCGAAGGGGACCTGGGCCGCCGCGCTTACCGGCGTCTGAGCCGGCACGCCCAGAATTGTGCTGATTGCGGGCGCGGCATTCTCGCGATGCGGGCCCTCGTGCGCATGATCCAGGGACTTGACGGACTGGGTGGAGTTCGCGCTCCGGCGGGGGTCTTCGACCGGGTCCGTGCCAGCGGTGCAGGAAACTGAGGCCAGCCTGGTCGCTCGGGCCAGGGCCGGGGACGTCGGGGCATTCGAGCAGTTGGCCGGCGCACACGCCGACCGCTTGTTCGCTGTCCTGCTGCGAATGCTCGGCGATCGGAGCGAGGCTGGAGACGTGGCCCAGGAGGTAATGCTGCGCGCCTGGCAGGGCATTGGCCGCTTCGAGGGCCGGTCCGACTTCTTCACCTGGCTCTACCGGATCGCGGTGAACGAAGCCAATCGCGCACTGGAGAAGAGGTCCCGCAGGTCGGCCGACTTTCCGATCGATGCCGAGGCATCGCAGCTACCCGCCTCCGCCCGCGATGAGCCCACCCAGCAGGCGGAGAACAACGAGCTGCGCACGGCCCTTGATAAGGCCCTGGCCGACCTGCCGCCGCCCTACCGGACCGCGATCGTGCTGCGTGACGTCGAGGGCCTGTCCACCCACGAGGCCGCGGAGATCGCCGGCGTCAGTGAGGCCGCGTTCAAGAGCCGCCTGCACCAAGCGCGCCTAAAGGTTCGCGCCGCGATCGGTGACGAAGCATTGATCACCGCCGCCGGATAATCCGGCGTCAGCTGGCCTGGGCGCTTCAGAGCAGTTCGCGCAACTGAATGGCAGTGAGGCCGACAGAACGGCAAATTGAGGCGAGCGTTCCGGCTGGCACAGGCCGGTTACCATGAACCGGAACGCTGACGTGGTGGCCGTCAGGGTGCCGCATGACGTGATGGCTACCGCTGACCCGCTCGATCTCCCAGCCGTTCTTGGCTAACGCTTTGACGATTTCCTTTCCTGAGAGCCGGATCGGCATCAGGCGGCGTCACCGATAGTGACGGCGATTTCCCTAGTCAGCTCGTCGGGGATAGGACCGTCTCCGAGCACGGCGCGGACGCCCTCGTTGAGATCGCCGAGGGCCTCGTCAAGGGTGTCACCCATACCGTAAGCGCTGATGTGCTCGGGAAGCCCGACCGCGCGGACGCCCCAAGGGCAGGCGTCCGGTTCGGAATCTGGATGCGGACGGCTGGGGTCGTCCAAGATCTCGTAGCGCACATGGATGGTGGGCATCTGCGGCCTTCCTCTCTCTTACCATGATGCCAAACGGCGGACGGGTCCGCGACGAGAGTATTCAGCGAAGGCGTCAGGCGGGCGCCAGCGGGATGAGCAGGTGGGAGTCGAAACGGCCGCCAGTGTGGATCACATGCGGGCCGTGGTTGACGGAGTCGTCGTGGAACGTCTGCATGAGCGGCCGCGGCTGGCGGTAGATATCGGTGCCCGCGACGACGAGGCGCAGCGTTTCGCCGGGACCGAATCTGGTCCCCGAGGGCAGGATCTCGATGTCCAGCGGGACGGTCGTGCCGCGCCCGGGCTTGCGTTCCCGCTGGTGCGCGAGAACCGGCTGCCACGGCGTCGACTGCTGCTCGTCGAGTTCACGGTGCGAAGCCCGGATCCAGCCCAGGGCGACCGGCCCGTCGGTGAACACCGCGTAATAGGGGAAACCGACCAGATCACCGTAGCGGTCCAGTTTCTGCACGGCCACGAAGACGTCCATGTCGTCGGCTTCGGGGGCGGACATCCAGACCCGGAGCTTGGCGTTGCCGACGAGTTCGGCGGCGGCATCGAAGCGCAGATCGAAGGTGGCCCGGCCGCGGGCCTGGCCGGTCCGCTCGCTGTCGTAGGCCACGGTCGCCTCGGCCGCCGGGGCCTCCCGCCTGAGCAGCCCTGACCCGGCGTCCAGGAACAGCCGTTCATACTCCGTGCCGGGCAGTGGCCAGTCCGTGGCGGACTTCCTGCTGCCGGTGAAGGCGCGGTCACGGACCTCGTAGCGCACCCGCGACCACCGGGTCACCTCGGTGTCCAGGCCCTTGAGGAAGTGGTCGAAGAACGCCTGCTGCCGCCGCAGGCTCTCCGGGCTGTAGTAGTAACCCCACTTCTTGCCCCCGTGGGCGTCGAGCCACTTCTGCGCTGAGCTGATCTTCTTGAACCCCTCGAACGTCCCGCGCGTGTGCAGTCCCTGGTCGGACCAGCTGGCCACGACGAAGGCCGGCGCGGTGATCCGGGACAGGTCGGCGGCCTTGGCCGCCCAGAAGTCGTCGAGCAGCGGGTGCTCGGCCGTCTCGGCCGCGAGATCCTCGACCAGGTTCGTGCCATAGCCCCACCGTTGCCCGATGTACGGCCAGAAGTACGTTTCCGGGATCCCGCCGTGCCTGACCACCTCCCGGTAGGTGTCGCTCCAGCCCTCCCACGGGTTGATGGCGGCCAGATGCGGGGGATTGGTGGCCGCGATAGACCACTGCGCGGAAGCCAGGTAGGAGACGCCGGTCAGGCCCGCCCGGCCGTTGCTCCAGGGCTGGGCCGCGGCCCATTCGACCAGGTCGTAGCCGCAGGCTGCCTCCTCGGGGGACAGGAAGGTGGCGTCACCCCCCGAATGCCACGTCCCGGGGATGTCGACGCTGACGACGGCGTAGCCCCGCGCCGTCCAGTACACCGGGTCGGGTGACTCGAACGCTGTGTACTCAGACAGCTGGCCGGGCGCGACACCACTGTCCGGATACAGCCGGGTCACCGGCGCATCCGCGTGCTTGCCGTACGGGCTCCACGCGATGAGCGGGGGAGCAGGGCGCTCATCGGCAGGCCGGAAGACATCGGCGAAGATCGTTATCCCGCCACGGACCGGCACCGCGACATCCCGCTCGATGATCATGCCATCGGCAGCCGTCCGCCGGTATTGCGGCGGAGCCGCGCCGCGGTCTTCCGGCCGGCCGGTGGGGGCACGGAAGCGGTAGGTCACGGCGCGTCGCTGGAGAACGCCGCGTCAAAGGACGCCTGCGGCGGCTCGAAGTCGAACCGCCGCAGATAGCTGACCGCCTCCGCCGCCCCGGCCAGCCGGTCCATCCCCGCATCCTCCCACTCGACCGAGATGGGGCCGCGGTAACCGATCGCGTTCAGCATCCGGAAGATATCTTCCCAACGGATGTCCCCGCGGCCTGCCGACACAAAGTCCCAGCCGCGCCGCGGATCCCCCCAGGGCAGGTGCGAGCCGAGGCGGCCGTTGCGCCCGTCGAGCCGTTTACGGGCTTCCTTGCAGTCCACGTGGTAGATCCGGTCCGGGTATGCGGCCAGGAACGCGACGGGATCGAGGTCCTGCCACACGAAGTGACTCGGGTCGAAGTTCAGCCCGAACGCGGGCCGGCGGGCCACGGCTTCCAGGGCCCGCTGGGTGGTCCAGAAGTCGTAGGCGATCTCGCTGGGGTGAACCTCATGCGCGAAGCGCACCCCTTCGGTGTCGAAGACATCCAGGATCGGGTTCCAGCGCTCGGCGAAGTCGGCGTAACCACGATCGATCATGGCGGCCGGGACCGGCGGGAACATCGCTACCGTGTGCCAGATCGACGACCCGGTGAATCCCACCACCGTGTCCACCCCGAACGCGGCGGCGGCCCGCGCGGTGTCGGCCATCTCCGCCGCCGCCCGGCGCCGTACTCCCTCGGGCTCACCGTCGGCCCAGATGCGGGCGGGCAGGATGCCGCGGTGCCGCTCGTCGATTGGATGGTCGCAGACGGCCTGCCCGACGAGGTGATTCGAGATGGCCCAGCATCGCAGGCCGTGTTTCGCCAGCAACGCGCGCTGCCCGGACAGGTAGCCGTCTTCGCCCAGCGCGCGGCTGACATCGAAGTGATCTCCCCAGCAGGCGAGTTCGAGGCCGTCATAGCCCCACTCGCTGGCCAGCCGGCAGACCTCAACGAGGGGCAGGTCGGCCCACTGGCCGGTGAACAAAGTGAAGGGTCGGGACATCGAGCGCTCCCTTTCGTTGGGGCTGAAAATCAGCTCGCGGGTGGCGGGACCGGTGTCCATCTGGACTCATTCGCGGCACTGCGGCATACGGCGGCCAGCACCCGCTGCACCTGCAGGCCGTCGGCGAAGGACGGCCGCGGATCGGTGCCCTCGGCGATGGCAGTGACCAGATCCCGGACCTGATGGGTGAACGCGACATCCCAGCCGAGCACGTGACCTGGCGGCCACCAGCCGGACAGGTACGGATGGCCGGGCTCGGTCACCAGTACGCGCCGGAAACCGGCCGTCATCGCGTCATCGGTGTGGTCGTAGAACTGCAGCTCGTTGAGCCGCTCCAGATCGAACGTGAGGCTGCCACGGTCGCCGTTGATTTCCATCCGGAGCGCGTTCTTGCGGCCGGCCGCGAACCGTGTCGCCTCGAATGAGGCCAGTGCCCCGGAGCCGAGCCGCGCGGTGAACAGGGCCGCGTCATCCACGGTGACCGCCCCGGAGCGCTGCTCGTGGCCGGCCGGGCCGGGCAGCGGGCGCTCGCCGACGAAGGTGGCGGTGGCACCCGAGACGCCCACGATCAGTTCCCCGGTCAGGTACTGGGCCAGGTCCACGATGTGCGCGCCCAGATCGCCGAGCGCGCCTGAGCCCGCGTGTTCCCGCCGCAGCCGCCAGGTCAGCGGGAACGACGGGTCCACCAGCCAGTCTTGCAAGTAGCTGGCGCGGACATGACGGACGGCGCCGATCCGGCCGTCGGCGACTACCTGGCGGCCCAGGGCGATCGCCGGGACACGGCGGTAGTTGAAGCCGACCATCGAGCGGACACCGCGCGCGGAGGCCATGGTGGCCGCGGCCACCATGGCCTCCGCCTCTTCCACCGTGTTGGCCAGCGGTTTCTCGCACAGCACGTGCTGGCCGGCGTCGAGGGCGGCGATGGCGATCTCAGCGTGCAGATCGCCTGGTGTACATATGTCGACGAGCTGCACGTCGGGGCGGCTGATCAGGTCGTGCCAGTCGGTCTCCGCCGCCATCCAGCCGTGCCGCCTGGCCGCGCTGCGTACCGCTGCCGCGTCACGGCCAGCCAGCGCCACCATGCGGGGCTGCAGCGGCAGGTCGAACACTCGCGGCGCGGTGCGCCAGGCCTGCGAGTGGGCCGCGCCCATGAACGCGTAGCCGATCATGCCCACGCCCAGGGTCGGCTGAGCCGCCTGCTGGTCCACACGCCCTCCCGGTGAAAGCTCAAGCCATCATGGTCCGCGCGTACGGATCCCAGTCCGCTTCCAGCGCGTCCGGAGCGCGGAAGGTCGTCCGCACCGGCTCGAACGACCCCCCGGAGATGGACCGCTCGATGGCTTCCATGATCTCCAGGACATGCAGCGCGATCTCGCCGGACGCGCGATGCGGCCCTCCACAGCGCAGGGCGCGGGCCAGATCCAGCACCCCGATGCCGCGCCCGGCGGTGGTCCCCTTAGCTGGTATCGCAGTCCAGTCGTCGGCGCCCGTCGCGCGGATACGGACGTCGCCGTCGAAGTTGTTGGGGTCGGGCAGGGCGAGCGTGGCCTCGGTGCCGGTGATCTCGACGAAGCCGTGCCGCCGCAGCGGCGAATCGAAGCTCAGGACCAGCGAGGCGGCCTGGCCTCCCGCGTAACCGACCAGCGCGGCCACGTGGGTGGGCACATCGACATCGAACTCGGTTCCGGCCCGGGGCCCGCTGCCGATGACCCGGCGGTCGCGGCTGCGGCGGCCGACGGCCGCGACCGCCGTAGCCGGGCCGAACAGCATGGCCAGCGCGGTCAGGTAATACGGCCCCACGTCGAACAGCGGGCCGCCGCCGCGCTGGAAGAGGAACTCCGGGTCCGGGTGCCAGCGCTCGGGTCCCGGGTTCTGCATCAGCGCCAGCGCGGTCTGCGGCACGCCGATGGCATCGGCGCCAATGACCCGCCGCACCGTCTGGAGTCCGGCGCCCAGCACGGTGTCGGGCGCGCAGCCGATCCGGACGCCAGCATCATCGGCAGCGGTGAGCAGCCGGCGTCCGGATTCGGTGTCAAGGGCGAGTGGCTTCTCGATCCAGACGCTCTTGCCCGCGGCTATCGCCGCCGCGGCCGTCTCGGCGTGCGCGGCGGGCACGGTCAGGTTGACGACGAGTTCCACGCCCGGATGCTCGAGTGCTTGGGCCGTGCTGCCTGCCGCGGCCACACCGTACCTCGCGGCCTGCGCCTCGGCCCGCTCGGCGTCGAGGTCCGCGCAGAAGAGCACCTTCAGGTCGGGGAACGACGTCATATTGCGCAGATAGGCACTGCTGATGGTGCCGCAGCCGACCACGGCCACGCCGACTGGCTCACCAGCCGCCATCGTCAGGCACCGGGGCGGCGCGCGACCGGCTGGGCCAGGCCGTGGGCGGCCAGCCAGGCCAGGCTCTCCGCGACGGCCGTCATCATGTCGGTCGCGCACTGGTCCAGTTCGACGACGTGCCACTCGGCGGACGAGGCCGCGGCCAGGATCTCGGCGACCGGCATCCGCCCCGCCCCGACCGCGGTCTGCGGGTCCTCCCTGGTCATGGGGCCGTCCTTAACATGGAGATAGCGCACACGGTCGCCCAGCCGGCCCAGCAGCGCGGAGACGTCCTGCCCGCCGACCGCGGCCCAGTACGTGTCGACTTCGAGCAGCACCCCGCCGTCCACCCCGCCATCCACCGGGTCGTCCAGCGCGCCAGCGAGCACCTCAAGCGCGGGCCGGCCGTCCACGATCGAGGCCAGCTCGAAATCGTGGTTGTGATAGCCGAGCCGAAGGCCCTGGTCAGCGGCCCGGAGCGCGAGCTCGTTCAGTTCGCTGGCCAGGGCTTGGACGCTGGCGCGGTCGGTGAAGCGGGCCGGCGGCATGTACGGGACGATGATGGTGCGCGCGCCCAGCGTCCTGGCCGCACGCAGCAACGGCTCGGCCTGCTCGCCGGACGGTGTCGCATGGACGCTGCACGTGAGAAGGCCAGCAGCGTCGAGGTCGGCGCGCAACCCTTCTGGGTCGCCCAGGATGTTGAACGGCTCCACTGCCCCGTAGCCAAAACTGGCCAGCCTGGCCAGGATTCCCTTCCGGTCGCCCGCCAACTGCTCGCGGACCGTGTAGAGCTGCAGGGCCGGTGGGTTTGTCATAGTCACGCTTCTCGGGCTCCTCGCCCACCGCTGATCGCGACGGCGGTTTCGAAAGACGTTCGCTTCACAGGCAGGCTAAAGTGGCAGTGGCCTTGGGTCAATAGCTGTGTGTCTTATTCAAAGTTCGCGTTATTCAAACTACCCTCAGTGGTCACCGTGGGCCTGACCTGCACCGACCGCTCACCCGGACCCTACGGGTCCGGGTTCGACAGCCGGTTTTGAATAACGCTCCGTGATTCGCCTAGCATTGGGCACTTGGTGCGACGGCGCTCTCCGCCTGCCGTCCGGTGAAAGTTTCGAAAAGGAGCCGCCGTGGCGCCTGGCACCCGCCGCAACACCCTGGCCGGCATCGCGGCCGAGGCCGGGGTGTCCGTCTCAGCCGTGTCCAAGGTTCTCAACGGGCGGACCGACGTCGCGGCGGACACCCGTGCGCGCATATCCCTGCTGCTGCTGCAGCATGGATATCAGGTCACGTCACGGCTGGGCTTCGGGGTGGTGGACCTGCTTATCGGGAGCCTGCACAGTCCCTGGGCCGAGGAACTGATCCGCGGGGCGGTCGAAGCCGCCGTCGAGGCCGGGGCCAGCGTGGTCGTGACCACCGTGGATTCCCCCGACGAGTTCACCCGCTGGCTCGACCGGGCGACGGCCCGGGGCACCGGTGGCGCGCTCTGCGTCCTGCACCTGCCGCGCAGCCATGAACTTCAGCGGCTGGCGGCCGCCCGGATCCCGCTGATAGTGATTGATCCGCCCGAGGAGCCCGGCGACGGAATCCGGTCGGTCGGCACGACCAACTGGCAGGGCGGAATGATGGCGACCCGCCATCTCATCGAGCTTGGTCACCGTCGTATCGGCGTCATCGGCGGCCCAGAGGAGTTGTGGTCGGGCCGGGCCCGGCTGGCCGGTTACCGCGCTGCGCTGCTGGCCGCCGGGCTGCCCGTAGACGAGGCGCTGGTGCTGCGGGACAAGTTCTGCGCGCCAGGGGGGAGGCGTCAGGCCCGGCAGCTGCTCACGCTGCCCGAGCCGCCGACCGCGATCGTCGCCGGGAACGACAGCCAGGCGTTCGGCGTGCTCCAGGCGCTGGGCGAGCGCGGGCTGCGGGCCCCCGACGACATGAGTGTCATCGGTTTCGACGATGTCCCCGTGGCAACGTGGGCGACGCCCGCCCTGACGACGGTCCGCCAGCCGCTCGCGGCGATGGCGGCGACCGCCTTCCGCATGCTGCGGTCGCAGACGACGGCCGGCATCGCTGAGCCGCACCACATCGAACTGGCCACCACGCTGGTGATCCGGGACAGCACGGGCCCTCCGCGCGGCTGAGCCGCCGCCGCCCGCGCGGGCCCAGCGTGATCGCCGGGCCCGGTGCACGCGGCGGGGGCCAGCCCGGCGGATAATGAGCTGGTGGGAGTCCAGGCTGCCGCTGATTCCGTCCGCCGCCGGATCGGCGCGTCGATATTCGAGCGGGTGGCCGGGTCCGAGGGACCGGCCCGCCGCCGGGCGATCCGCGGGGCCGGAGCGGAGCGGTGGTTCGCCGAGGACCGCCCGATCCGCCGGGTGCACGGGGACTCGTCGATGTTCGTGGGCGGTATCCGCGCCGTGCTGCTGCAGTCGCTGCACCCGCTGGCGATGGCGGGTGTGGCCGGGCATTCGGGCTACCGCGGCGACCCGTGGGGGCGGCTGCAGCGGACCAGTTACTTCCTCGCCGTTACCACGTTCGGCCAGGCCGGCGACGCGCAAGCCGCCATTGAACGGGTGAAAGCGATCCACAAGCGGGTTACCGGGACGGCGCCGGACGGGCGGCCGTACGCGGCCTCGGATCCGCACCTGCTGACCTGGATTCACATCGCCGAAGCGGACAGCTTCCTGCGCGCGCACACCCGCTTCGGAGCCCAGTCCCTGGATCAGGCCGGACGTGACGGGTACGTCGCCGACCTGGCCCGGATCGGCGCCGAGCTCGGTGTGCCCGACCCGCCCCGGACCGAAGCCGAGCTCACCGACCGGATAAGCCAATACCGAACGGAACTTCACGGCACTGCCGAAGCCCGCTCGGCGGCGCGTTTCCTGCTGCTCAAGCCGCCGTTGCCGGTGATTGCCCGGGCACCCTACGGGGTGCTCGCCGCCGCGGCGACGTCGCTCCTGCCGGGATGGGCCCGCCGCCCGCTTTACCTTCCCCAGCTGCCACTGACCGAGACCGCCCTGGTCCGTCCGGCCGCCCACGCGGTCATCCACGGAATCCGCTGGGCCCTCACCCCGCCGCCTGCCACTGAGGCCAGCTAACTGGCGGACCACGCTGTCACCCGGATCCCCACCGGCCTGCTTGGGCCGGCGCCACCCCGCGCCTGACGAAACTGCTGCTAAACCGACATCATTTAATAGGGCGCAACGACGCGCGTCCGGCGCGGCCGAGTATGTGCGCAACGGGGTTGGCAGAGCCTTGTATACCCAGTAGCATGCTCAGCATGATACGTGATCGGATGATTTCATGAGTGTCCGGCATGCCCTGCTGGCGCTGCTCAGTGAGGGGCCTAAGTACGGGCTGCAGCTGCGTGAGGAGTTCGAGGCGCGGACGGGCGAGGTATGGCCGCTGAACGTGGGCCAGGTCTACACCACGCTGCAGCGGCTCGAACGTGACGGGCTGGCGGAGTCCGACGGCGCTGACGAGGACGGCCCGCAGAAGGGCTTCCGGATCACCGCCGACGGCGAGCAGGAGCTGGCCGGGTGGCTGCGCACGCCGCCGGACCTGGCCTCCCCGCCCCGCGATGAGCTGGTGATGAAGGTGCTGGTGGCGGCGCGGGTACCCGGCATCGACGTGCATGAGGTGATCCAGGTGCACCGCCGGTACCTGGTGGAGCTGATGCAGCAGTGGACGCGGATCAAAGAAGACGAAGCCGAGTTCGACCTGGGCCTGGCGCTGGTGGTGGACGCCGAGTTGTTCCGGCTCGATGCAGTCATCCGGTGGCTGGACACCGCCGACGGCCGCCTCAAGCGCGCCGCCGCCGATCCTCCCCGGCCGGTTCCCGTCGCCTTGCCGAGGCTGCGGCGCAGAGTGGGGGTGCGGCGATGAGCGTGCTGGAGCTGCGGGGCGTGTCGAAGACTTACGGGGCCGGGGCAGCCGAGGTGCACGCGCTCCGCGGTGTCGACCTGTCGGTCGAGGCGGGGGCAATGGTGGCGGTGATGGGCCCAAGTGGCTCGGGCAAGTCCACGCTGCTGACGATCGCCGGGAGCCTGGAGGACCCGACCAGCGGAGAGGTGCTGGTTGGCGGCACGGCGCTGTCGGGGATGTCGCGTAACGCCAAGGCCCGGCTGCGGCGCCGCTCGGTCGGGTTCGTGTTCCAGGCGTTTAACTTGCTGCCCGGGCTGACCGCGGCCGAGAACGTGTCCCTGCCGCTGGAGCTGGACGGCATGGCCGCCAAGGCGGCCCGCGCGGCCGGGATGCGGGCACTGGAAGGACTTGGCCTCGGCGAGCGGGCGTCCCGGTTCCCCGATGAGCTGTCCGGCGGGGAACGCCAGCGGGTGGCGATCGCCCGCGCGGTGGTGGGGGAGCGGCGCCTGCTGCTGGCTGATGAGCCGTCGGGCGCGCTGGACTCGGTGAACGCGGAGGAAGTAATGCGCCTGCTCCATGAGGCGTGCAAGCGGGGCGTGGCCGCCGTGGTGGTGACGCACGACGCGCAGCTCGCCTCGTGGGCCGACCGGGTGGTGTTCCTGCGCGATGGGCAGGTGACCGACCAGACCATGCCGCCGCCGGGTCCCGAGTCGCTCCTCGGTGTTGCCCCGGGGGGACCGCCCCCCGGATCCCCCCGGGCTGCCCCGGGGGGACGGCCCCCCGGATCCCCCCGCGTGCCGGGGCCGGGCCGGTGAGCACGGCGCTGCGCGAACGCCCGGCCCCGGCGGGAACCGGTAACGGGGGCGTTCCCGCGCGCCGGGCCGTGATCCGCTGGGCGTGGCGGCTGTTCCGCCGGGAGTGGCGCCAGCAGCTGCTGGTCCTGGCGCTGATCGTGGTCGCCGTGGCGGCCACCCTCCTCGGGGCGGCCGTAGCCACCGACACGCCGCCGCCGGCTGGCGCGGGCTTCGGCACCGCCCAGGACATGGCCACGCTCGGCGGCGGCCCGCGACTGGCCAGCCAGATCGCCGAGCTGCAGCAGCATTTCGGCCGCGTCGACGTCATCGAGAACCAGACCGTCGCCATCCCCGGCTCGATCAACACCTACGACCTGCGGGCCCAGAACCCCCGCGGCCCGTTCGGGCAGCCCATGCTCACCTTGCTCAGCGGGCACTATCCCATCGGTCCGGGCCAGGTGGCCGTGACCAACGGGGTGGCATCCGCCTTCAAGCTGGAGATCGGGGACGTCTGGCACCAGGACGGAAAGGCCCGGCGCGTGGTCGGCATCGTCGAGAACCCGCAGAGCCTGCTTGACGAGTTCGCCCTCGTCGCGCCGGGTCAGGTCAGCACGCCAAGCCAGGTCACCGTGCTGTTCACCGCGCCGCCCGGTACGACCGCCGCCTCACTCGGCTCCCTCAGCCAGGACGTGGTGACCCGGCATGATGCGGTGGCCAGCAACCCGCTTAACCCCGAGACGATCGTGCTGGCGCTGGCTACGGTCGGCATGCTGCTCATCGCCCTGGTCGCGGTGGGCGGCTTCACGGTGCTGGCGCAGCGCCGGCTGCGCTCGCTCGGCATGCTCGGCGCCCTGGGCGCCACCGACAGGAACATCCGTCTGGTGGTCCGGGTCAACGGCGTCCTGGTGGGTGTCGTTGGCGCGGTGGCCGGGGCGCTCTTGGGCCTGGCCGGATGGCTGGCCTACCGGCCGCACCTAGAATCCAGTGCGCATCACCTGATCGGCGCGTTCCAGCTGCCGTGGATCGTGATCGGCCCGGCGATGGCGCTGGCCGTCGTGGCCACCTACTTCGCCGCCTCGCGCCCGGCCCGATCCATCACCAGGCTGCCCATCGTGGCGGCCCTGTCCGGACGACCTGCTCCGCCGAAGCGGGTCCACCGCTCGGCGGTGCCGGGCATCGTCCTTCTCGTGATCGCCGCGTTCCTGTTCTGGTACACCGGCAAGAGCAGCAACGGTGGCGGAGCACCCGAGCTCGTCCTCGGCTTCGTCGCCCTCATCGCGGCCGTGATCCTGCTGTCCCCCCTGTTCCTGGCCACACTGGCCAGAGTTGGCCGGCGCGCCCCGATCGCAGTGCGGCTGGCCCTGCGCGACCTGGCCCGCTACCAGGCCCGCTCCGGCTCCGCCCTCGCCGCCATCAGCCTCGGTGTGCTGATCGCCGTCCTCGTCTGTGTTCTGTCCGCGCAGCGGTTTGGGAACGTCCTCGACTACGCCGGGCCCAACCTGGCCTCGAACCAGCTCATCGTCTACACGCCCAACGGGCAGGGTGGTGGTCCGGGCTTCGGACCGGGCGACCATCCCAGCGCGCCGGTGACGGGCAATAGCCTGCGGTCGATGGCGGCGAGCGCGCGTGGCATCGCTGCCGCGCTGGGCTCCCACGACGTCGTCCAGCTCGACTCGACCAGCGCCTCGCTCCAGCACGCAGCGGCGGGACGCCAGTTCTCCGGGCAGGTGTACGTCGCCACCCCACAGCTCCTCCGGGCCTTCGGGATCAAGGCATCCCAGGTAGATCCCACAGCCGACATCCTGACCATGCGGCCCGGACTGTCCAGCCTCTCCAAGATGCAGCTCACCTACGGCAACGTCAAGGTCGGCGGCCCGGGCAGCGGCCCCGGCGGCGGCGGCCCGGGCGGCGGCCAGCAAACATTCCCCTGCCGGAAGAGCAGCTGCCTGGCCAACCCGGTGATCCAGGAGATCAGTGCCCTGCCGTCCGGCACGTCGGCGCCCAACACCGTGATCACTGAGCACGCCATCCGCCAGCTCGGCTTGAGTACCAGCCCGCAAGGCTGGCTCATCCAGGCCCCGCACCCGCCCACCGCCGCGCAGATCAGGAACGCCCAGTCCACCGCCGGGGCGGCGGGCATGACCGTCGAGACCAGGAACAGCATCCCGACGTCGGCGGAGATCATCAACTGGGCCACCGTCTTCGGCGTCCTCCTGGCGCTGGGCATCCTGGCCATGGCCGTCGGCCTCATCCGCAGCGAAACCGCCAGCGACCTGCGCACGCTGGCCGCCACCGGGGCGAGCAGCCCGACCCGCCGCACGCTCACCGCCGCCACCGCCGGCGCTCTCGGCCTGCTCGGCGCGGTGCTCGGCACGGTGGCGGCCTATGTCGCCGCGATCGGCTATGCCTGGGACAACCCGCTCGACGGCCTCTCCTCCCTTTCCAGCGTCCCCACCGGGAACCTGCTCATCATCCTCGTCGGCATGCCGCTGATCGCGGCGGTCGCTGGCTGGCTGCTCGCGGGACGTGAACCACCCGCCATCGCGCACCAGCCGATCGAGTGACTCAGCGCCGCCGCGTGGTCGAAGCTGGTAGCCCTGATTCGGGTAGCCAGAATTCCTGTGCGTGGCTGAAGCGAGTCCGGCGCCGGTCCCCTCGCTGAGGGCGTCATGGTGGTGCGCGGCGTCGTCCTGATCATGCGCCGCCCGTCCGAGAAGGTCAGCGCGCCGGGATCGGCCCGCTGGTCTGCGCCCGGTCAGGGGCGGCCGTCGATGAGTGCGGTGAGGCCGTCGAGCAGGCACTGCAGTCCGAACTCGAACAGGTTCTCCAGATTGAAATCGTAATCGGTGGCGGTGAGGCGTTCGAAGACCGGGAAGCGGCCCGCCTCCACGATTGACCGTATGGCCGATCCCTGGGTATCCAGCCACTCTTCGCTGTTCAAGCCGCTGGCCGCTTCGGCGTCCGCCTCGAGTTCGAGGTTCACGGCGGTGCCGCGCACGTAGTTGACCAGCGTGATGTGGA
>OCZU010001344.1_pt1 | contig 16236 bp, 10 predicted proteins | sample 1539001 | NCBI WGS metagenome assembly OCZU01 (sample SAMEA3539306, study PRJEB22396) | soil metagenome | biome: tundra; feature: field; material: soil | place: USA | collected 2010-05 | depth 0.15 m | reverse complement strand
GCGTCATACCCGTATATCCGCCGAACTGGTTAACTTGGCTGGATGTCGACTCCACGTGAAGACAGGTGCCGTCTTCGAGCGCTTGTTGAATGGCTGCATCGATCACTGCCGGGTGCGCCGAACAAACTGCGTAACTGCCGACAGTCGCACCTGCGCGATTTTGTTGGACGACTCTTCGCAGAGATTCACTCGGCCCCTCGGCCACCGTGGGGCGATCCGTTTCGACAGGATTACGCCTCTCATCCATCGCTTTCGCATTATAGATTCTTGAGCCGAGTATTCGCTTCACTGAGGTTTCTGCGAAGAATGTAATTGACCCTACTACTGCTTCCAGTCTTCTATAGGCACCCATCCACTCCCCGAACTGCAGTTTCCCTGAGGGCAGACCTCAAATTTATAAATCGCGTGTACTTCCCAAAGAGAAGAGCGGGCGGGGTCACTGGCACCCGTTGTTGTCACTGGCTTCCCGTTCACACACGGAGTGTGGCTTGAGTCAAACATGAGTTGACCTGTAACCCGGACAGGCAGCTTTGCTGTTCCAGCCGCATTGACGAGATCGGGTGTCCAGGAAGCTGGTCGATGATGCGGTATCATCTCAACCACCACGCCAGTGCATTCCTGATCCGTCGGACTTGCAACAATGGAAATATGAATGTCGTGATCGGCGGGATTGTTTGGAACGTTATCCCCGCAATTGACGCTCTCAGCTCCTTCCTGGCGTGAAATCTTAACGAACCCAGTCAGGACTACCTCATCGCCTTCACCCAATGCTTGTAGCGGCTTGCGGTCCTTCGCTGGCCCCGGCGTGTTCGTTAGTGGATGCAATTCGGAATTTCCGAACGGGATGCTCGTATCCTTCTCGACCTGCGCCTGGAGGCTAACCATCCCAGCAATTGTCATCAGTTTGGCACCAGAGGCGCAGAAGCTATTCTTCGCTTCATTCTGCGTAGCCTCATCACCTCCGCTGCCTTGCGGACCACAGCTAGAGTCAATCGCTGTCGGGGTAGCAGTTGGATAATTCGGATGCGGACATGACTGACCGAAGGCGTTTCCGGAGACAGAGGCAAAGAAGATCGGGAGTAGCAGGCAAATACAAAAGCTGCGGCGAGATACTCGGGAGCCCTTATTTTCAAAAGCAGCCATCGTGGATACCACGACCCCATTGACGGCAGTTTGACCCATAGCTGTGCCTCCTCAAGTCGCCAACCTGTGCGCGGGTTTTGCTGAAGCTCAATATGGCGGCGCAGCTCGCGCCGCCATACCGACTCAGATCCTAAGTGCCCGTCCTCTTCGCATGCGCCGGTGGAGGAACGCCCAACGCAATTGCTACCTGAATCCCGATCGGTGATCCAAGCCCAGTGCATGCGTCCCATCCAGGACCGGCTGAATAGGCGCCGTTATTGCCAGAGGTGATGTCATTGAAATCCGCCGCCGTACTCGCGCTCTTGTAGAGCAATGGGTTGATAAAGCCAGCTGACTTTCCAATGCTCTCGTTGATGAGCGCGATCAGTCCAGCCCACAATGGAGCAACAGCACTCGTCCCCCCAATCACGTCCGGGTTCCCATCCACCAGAGTGACGTAGCCGGTAGTCGGGTCGGCATCGCCGGCCACATCCGGAACACCTCGACCAACATTGTGATTTGGATTGGCAGAAGGTGGCACGCCAGCCCCAGTCTGCCAACTGGGAAGGGGAAAGGCGTCGCTGATGCCGCCTCCCGTTGCGCCTTCATTATTTGCGAGTTCGTTCCACACGGTTTCGCTGGTAATAGCATTCCCTGAGGCGACCAACTCAGTGCCTCCACATGCCAGCACATTAGGACTCGATGCCGGGAAATCCACATGGTTCAGGCCATCGGTTACGCCGTCAGTCGAGCCGTCGTCTCCAGCTGCTACGCAAACTGTTACACCCATTGCAGCCGCGGACTGGAATGCCTCATCCATGGACGTCATGGCCTGCTGTGTCCATGAGGATTCGGGACCACCCCAACTGATGGAGACCACAGACGGGTTGTTCGTGCTGTCATGTACGGCGGTTGTAATCGCGTTCAGAAAGCCGGCGTCCGTATTCTCCGCAAAATAGACAACGATCTTTGCTGCCGGCGCGATCGACCCGGACACTTCGATATCCAACATTACTTCGCCATCCGGGCCGTTCGGGTCTCCCGTGGGATTGTTGCTCCCGTTTCCGACCGAAACGGCCGACACGGTGGGCGTCTCGGGCAGTTTGAGTTGGCTCCAGTAATTGCTCAGATCTGTAACGTTGTAGCCACCACCCAATTCGATCAGCGCGATACATTCTCCGGCTCCATCCACGCCAGTGGGAAAGTTGTAAAGCGCAGCGACTTGAATGGGCGTGTAGGACAAGCTCACGGCAGCGGCACGGACGCCACCGCGCCCCTGCCGCCTACGAAAATGTGGCTTGGCTTGCGGGCGATTATCCAGGCCAAAGACACCTTCGACTATGTTGTGAAGTTCCGCAGGAAGGTGGACCAGCCCCGTGCGCCCGCGGTATCGGCCGCTTGGGTGTTCGTATTCCTTCAGTTCGACGCCAAACGCCTCGTTCATGGCAGAAACGGGGCCGGAGAGAATGACGGTCCGGCGCGCTGGGCTCTCTTCCTTCACCAAAAGTTTGTGTTGCCGGGCAAACGACTCGACGAGAGCAATGCTGTCAGGGTCCGCACCGTGGCGTTGTTCGAATTCTTTGCGACTCAAGATGATTCGTTTCTCAATCGGTTTCGTGAATTCAGCAGCGTTGACAATCGGCTTCTTCCCTGCGCGAGAGCGCAAACGGATTGTCACGTCCACAGTTTCGTTGGGATTAGCTGGGCCTATCTCTCGTGCTCCTTCTAGCGGAACGCGCTCACTACCGGCCAGTGGAAGTTGTTTCTTCGGAGCAGACATAGATCTCCTTTCAGTTGGGCCGAGTCAAATGTCGAAGAGAGCAGGACAGCGTCACCACAGGAGTACTTTCGCGAAACTCCACCCAGGAAAGGAGCCAAGCTCTCTGTAGTTTCCGAGTCGTGCTGGCCCGTTTGATGGATGGAAAGTAGCAGCAGACCGATAACAACGCAAGCTGTTTCTTACGCCTGTTACGAAAACCGGACAGTGTTGTTCGTGTGCCAGCCCGCGCGCGCCCCCAGCGGTTGCGCTCAAACGTCGGAGCATCGCAGGGCTTCAACAGGTCGGACGCTGCACTCACATCCCTCATCCCCGGATTGAGCCATAGGTGCAAAGGGCATCTTCCAAGGTGCCCGGCTCGCTTCAATTCATTCACGGAGAAAAGGAATGAGCGAGAGACTTACGGAGTGGTCGTCCATTGGGGCAGCGGTTGGGGATTCATCCATTGCGAAAGTTTGAACGACCGACGCATATTCGTACCCAGAACCATGAAAGGCGGTCACGATTTTGTGCACCGAGGCGCATAAGGTCTAATTTGAAGTACTGGGACCAACTTGTCCGGTTACCCGACTTACCAGGAGCCAGGGACCACTGATCCGAGCACCCTGCTAAACCGCAGGGCGTTCACCGCATTTCCTCCAGGGTCACTTCCTTCGTGATTTTCTCATGGCCCCGTATCACTGTCACCATCACCTTACCTTCTCGCCCTCGTGGTAGGCATAGCGAAGTCTGTCGTAGTCAACGGGGTTGTCGATTTTCCGCCCGCCGTACTGGATCAACACATCGCCGGATTTGAATCCTGCCTTGCCCGCGGGACCACTCTCGGCGACTTCAGCAAATTTCATACCACCGTGTTCCTGCTGGTAATCCGGCTCGACGCCAAAATCGGGAGGAAGCATGCTGGTATGACCGAACGCGATTTTCCAACCCCCTGGCGTTTTCACCAGGATGAAGCTCTCCACGTAGGTCCCACGCCACGCGCTCCCTCCCAGCATGGCCCGGCCGCCGGAGTATCGGCTGTCCAGGTGCTGTGCAACGTCACGGTGACCCATGCAAAATTGCCCCGCACCTCGGCCACTGCGTCTTGGGGATGATAGTCGATGCGGATGCCTGCGTCCTTGTAGGGTTGAAAGTCTCGGCGTTCGGCGGGTTCGATTGGGTGCGGATAGGACTCCTCGATCCCACGCCCGTCCGGCGTGTGCAGAGAATCCACCTTGTCGAAATCGTACGTCTGGACTGCTTGCTCGTGCGCCAGAACTACATTTATGGCCGCCGTCTTGTCGTCCTCTTCCGGCGCGGTGCGCGTTCTGCAAGCAGTCAGCACAAAAAAGATCAGAACCGTCGTCGCGAAATGCACCCCGGCTCGTCGTTGCATGTTGGTCTTTCCGGGCAAGCGCACTGAATTAAGCACCAAAGTAAAGTGTGTCCAAACAAAACCACCACTTGAGTTCTCGGACAGCTGTATACATTGTATGCAATGACACTATGAGGGACGAGCGGCCTTCAACAGAAAAATCTTATTAAAGTAGTGATGCCGGATGTAATCCATTGAAATATAAGTCGGTAGTACAAAAATCTACAACGCGTGAAATCAGCTTGTGCCCGCCTCCGCACCGATTTTCCTTGACATCATAGATGCATATGGAGCTTTGATGCGCGGAGCACGATCAGGGGACCTACGCTCAGTAGATGGGAGTCGGTGCCGCCTATTGAAGGGAGAAAAAGGTGAACATACATCATCGCTCCGAAGCAACTCGGAAATGTCTTGTTGATCTTGGGAGACTTGCCCGTTGGCTGGCTTTTCTGCTGATCGCCGTTTCATTTTCTAACACTGCAATTTCGCAAACCATCACCGTGTCTGTATCTCCGGGAGTTGCGTCCGTGGCCACAGGGAGATCACTGAGCGTAAGTGCCACTGTACGAAACGACTCCACGAATGAGGGCGTGACTTGGGTGCTCACCGGAGACGGAATCAGTGAAAGCGCACCAGGTTGTTCCGGTTCCACCTGTGGAACGCTGACCAATGTTGGCACCTTCTCGGTTACCTACGTGGCGCCCTCAACGGTGCCCAGCCCTGCCACCGTAACGTTGACGGCTTATTCAAAAGCCAGCAACACCAGCTCCTCCTCGGTGAACATCGTGGTCACTTCAGGCTCGCTAAATGTGTGGATATCGCCGACCGGCGCAACTATGTCGACTGATAAATCGCAGCAGTTCGCCGCGATTGTGTCGGGAAATTCCAATACGGCGGTGACCTGGGAAGTGAATGGCGTGACGGGAGGCAACTCGACTGTGGGCACGATTTCAACCTCCGGCTTATACACGGCTCCCGCGATTGTTCCCAGTTCTGGAACTGTGACAGTCACGGCCTTCTCACAAGCAAACACCGCAATATCGGCCTCGGTCACGGTTGCCATCATCTCTCCGTACGCATCGATAGCCGCGACGCCTCCTTGGATCCCTCTGCCTCTGCATGGCGCGACCGTGGCCGACTTCAGCTTTTCGGGCGCGGTGCAGGATGTCAGGGTTACGAGCTACCTCGACGAGGTGCTTACTTCCTTGAATAATCTCACGGACCAGCCTACGGTTAGACTCACGTTCACGCTTTGCGCCGTCGGCGACGACGGCTCCTGCTCGTCACCATCTGCTGCCAGCGCCTACACATCGGCCATACAGACGCTCAAGTCACAAACGCGCCCGCCATTTCTACTCGGCGAAGTGCTCGATTCCAGTTACCAGGGTTGCTTCACCCCAACCACCGCTGAGGCACGCTGGAAGGATTATGTTTCTACGCTGGGCCCCTACGTGGACCTCTGGGAGGTGGGCAATGAAATCAACGGCAACTGGTTAGACAGCGCGGACGCTGGTGGTATAGGTAAGATTAGCTGTCCGTGGACGACGCCGAAAACAACGGATGCAAACGTCGTCACGGACATGATCAATGCGTACAACATCGTCAAGGCCGCGGGCAAGCTTGCGGAGATGACGCTGTATTATCCGGGTGCCGGATCAAACTGCGATAGTCCGGCGGCGTTCGATCCCATCACCTGGACGGAGGCCAACGTGCCACCGAACATGAGGAACGGCATGGATTATGTGCTCGTCAGCTACTACCACCAGGACTGCACCGGCGGCACTGACCCCAGCGCGGTCTCTTGGGGCACTTTCTTTACGCAAGTGCAAAACCTGTTCCCGAACGCGAAGATTGGATTTGGGGAGTGGGGCTATAGCACCAAGAAACTGACAGGCTCCAAGTTGGACACGTTACTGAGCGAAGGCTATAGCATGGACCCCTATCCGTTGCCCTTCTCGGCTAACTGGGTGAGCGGTGTGTTCTTTTGGGAGTGGGCGGACCTTGCTGTGCCCTATAACTCAAGCTCTGGTTCCGTCTGGGAAGAGGTCAACACGGACATGCAGAGCCAGCCGTAAGAGCGAACTACAATCCGCCGAAAGGGGCCAGCCAGACGGTTGGCCCTTCTCTGGCTTCACGAACGCGAACCATAACCTCCCGATTGCCGCGTCAGTTCTTGCGCACAGAGATTACTGAAGCCGTGTAGCGATCGCCGCGCAGCAATGAGAGACTATATTCGATGGCTACGTTCTGAGCATCATAAGTTGTCTCGCGGATCATGAGAAGCGCATTTCCAGCAGACGTTTCAAGTATCTTAGCTTCCTCTTCTCCGGCAACCACAGCTCCGATCACTTCTTCTGCGCAGAGCAGCTTGCGCTTGTAGCTGTGCTCGAAAATGGAATAGAGAGACTGTTTCTCCAGGTCTTGTTTGTCGATCCCCGCAAAGATGCGAGCGGGAAGGTAACTCGTTACGACGGCCACCGGTTCGCCGTTGACGGAGCGGAGGCGCCTGGCCCGGTATACGCGCTCTCCAGGAGTAAGTTTCAAGGCCTGCGCCACTTCCAGGTCAGGATCTTCCAGGCCGATGCTCAACAGGCAGGCTGACGGATTAAGTCCACGCCTCCGCATCTCTTCGCTGAAGCCACGAAGCTGCTGAAAATTCCAGGGCACGCGCCCGGAACCCACCACAGGCCGCTTACCCTTCGCAATCACCAACAGTCCCTCGGATCTCAATTTTTGAAATGCCTGGCGGACAGGCATCTTGCTGATCTTCAGCGCTTGGGCAATTTCGCCCTCTGAACAGAAAGTCTGGCCTTCTCTCAACTTTTTTTTCTTGATCAGCTCGCGCACATGATCCACGATCTGCATGTAGTAGGGCACGAAGCTGTTGCTGTCGATGGTGAGATCCAGTCTCTCCACCGAGACGGAATCAGGTACTCCAGTAGTAGTTTGCGGCAAGATTCCTCCCCAGAAAACATAGCATACAACGTATATATCATAATTTTCAATGAGCATCATAGACGGATCGATGCGATAGATTTCCAAAGATATACTCTTACGTAAACACTGTTTTATCAACCATTTACTGGAGTATGACGGGTCGATTCTGGAGCAGGAAAATGTTCGCGTTATAAGAATGTTCTTGACACCATATATGCATACGAGGTTCATATGCTTTTGTACAGGAGATGGCCTCATTGGTCGCCAAGATCGCCGTTCACGAGAATCAAGAACGTGTGCGCTTCATTTCTTCCCAGAACATAGCTCGCGTCATCGGGATTATTTTCCTGTTGTGTGCCTGCACCGTGGAAGGTCAAGTGGAGTCGGGGAAAATTGTTGGGACTGTCAAGGACGCTTCCGGCGCTGTGGTTTCTAACGCGGCGGTCAAGGTTACCGAAATCCAGACCAACGTCGCGAAGACGACGAAAACCGATAGCAACGGCGAGTATGTGGTGACCGAACTGAAGTCTGGCGAATACACCGTGGCCGTGGAGCATCAGGGATTCAAGAAAGCGCTGCAAGCCGCTTTCAAGCTGGATGTGAATCAAGTAGTGCGTGTCGATATTACCTTGGCCGTCGGATCGATTAGCGAAGAGATGGTTGTCACCGCTGCGGCGCCGCTCATCGAGTCAGAGACATCTTCTCTTGGACAAGTGATCGAGCAGAGCCGGGTACAAGATATGCCCTTGGATGGGCGCGACTTCGTGGAATTGGCGTATCTCACGCCGGGCGTCAATTCAGGACCAAACTCCGGTTACACCGTGCAGCAGGGAGGCATACCAGAAGACCAGCGGGGCAATGCATCCATTCAGGTCAATGGGCTGACTGCCACCAACAACAATTTTCTTCTGAACGGCTTTGACAATAACGAACAACAAATCGGAATTGAAGTAATTCAACCCTCCATCGATGCCATTCAGGAATTCAAAGTTCAGACCAGCGATTTCGGCGCGGACATTGGCAGAGGAGGAGCCGTGGTCAATGTGGTCTTGAAGTCGGGCACCAACCAATTTCATGGCAGCCTGTTTGAGTTCCTGCGCAATTCGGCTTTCGACGCTAAGAACTACTTCGATGATCCCACGCTCCCAATTGCGCCCTTCAAGCAAAACCAGTTTGGCGGAACCATCGGTGGCCCGATCATCAAAGACAGGACGTTCTTCTTTTTCGACTATCAGGGAACTCGCATCCGGCAGGCACAGACCGACATCTCGGTAGTCCCGCCGGCCCTATCTACTTCATCTACTTCGGGTGAGAGGACGGGTAATTTCAGCGACCTTCTAACGGGGCAGAAGTCCCTCACACCGTGCCCCGATGCTAAAGGTCCCTCCTTTGATCCGGGGACGATTTTCGATCCCTTCACCAACTATAGCTACACCTGTGCGGACGGCACCGGCATTACCCTTCGGAAGCCGATTCCGGGCAATGTGATTCCGCCGTGCAGTGGCGCAACCGACGGAGCATGCCTGGATCCGGCTGCTCTCCAACTGGTGGGGCTCTTTCCCAATCCCAATCGCTCACTGTCTGCTGGCAACTATTTATCGAACCCGGTGGCCCGCAACAATCAGGACTCATTCGACATTCGAGGAGATCATCAGCTCACCAGCAAAGACAGTCTCTCTCTAACATTCAGTTTCAACAACGTGCAAGCTTTTGCTCCTGATCCTTTTCCCGGCGAAGCCGGAGGGGGAAACTTTACCGGTAACATCACAAATTTGGCGAGATCAGCCGGAATCAGCGATGTGCATACCTTCACATCCAACAAAATCAACGAACTCAAGATCGGCTACTCCCGCTATGTGGTGCGAGCCGTGCAGAACTTTGCCGGCCAGCCACTTTCTCAGCAATTCAACATCCCTGGCATTTTTAATCCCAACAACGCGTTGGCGACCGGAGGCTTGCCTAATATCCAGTTCTCCAGTCTGAGCCCACTCGGAAGTACGGATTGGTTTCCGGAGTTCTTGAATGAGAACAATTACCAATATGTGGACGCCTTCACTTACGTACGCGGTCGCCATTCGTTGAAAGCCGGCGTTGATGTGCGCCGGCGGCTGCACGGATTTTTCCAGACCCAAAATGCGCGTGGCGATATGGCTTTTAACGAATTGTTCACCTCCGACCTGTCTACGGATACCGGAGGAAGCGCCCTGGCGAGCTTCATGATGGGTTATCCAGATACGGCGAGCCGTGACGGCCAAAAGGGATCTTTCGGGATGCGCTGGACGGAATTCAGCGTGTACCTCATGGATGATTTCCGCGCTACTCCCAAACTGACGCTGAACCTTGGCCTGCGCTACGATCTCTTTACCCCGCCCGTTGAACAGGAAAATCGCCTGGCCAATTTTGATTTTGCAACGGGACTATTTATCTCGCCGCAGATGCCGGGCGTCAGCGCTTCGGGCAATGTAAAGACGGATTACAACAACTTCGGTCCACGGATTGGATTTGCCTGGACGCCATGGAACGACAAGACCGTGGTGCGGGGAGGATTTGGCATTTTCTATGATGTTCAGGCGGATCAGAACGACGCTGAATTGGCCTATAATTCCACCGGCCTGATCTTCAGCCAGACCTATTTTCCGGCAGCCACGGCGAGGCCCACATTGCGAATTTCGACCGGTTACCCCGCTCCAGTCTATGCAACGGTGTCGAACCCCGCGGGACGGGCCAGCGCGGCTTTCTTCAACAACCGCACTACCTACATTGAAGAGTGGAATCTGAACATAGAGCGAGCGCTCTCCCCGAGCATGGCCCTCCAGGTCGCCTATGTCGGGACGCGCGGCGTCAAGCTTGAGTTTCTCAGTAATCGCAATCAGCCGACCCAGCCTCTGGACACTAACTTTGAATCCTGCCCACCGCTCACTGACCCGTCTTGCGCAACCGGCGCCCCGACAAATTATGGCCGGCTTTATTACAGTACGGTGCCCAATGTCGGCGAAATCCGCACGTTGGCCGATGAAGCCTGGTCGATTTCCCACGGATTGCAGGTCAAGTTCGAGAAGAGATTCTCGGCCAACTGGAGCATGCTGAACGCCTACACTTGGCAGCACACGATTGGACAGACCGAGGAAAACGAATATCTGGAGCCGCAAGACACCTACAACCTGAAGGCGGAGCGCGGCGATAACGCTCCTGACTATCGCCATCAGTTTTCTTCCGCTTGGTCCTACATCCTCCCTATTGGGCCAAAACAGCGGTTTTGGAACGGCGCGGGACCGCTCCACTGGCTGACCGAGGGCTGGCAACTGAACGGGATCGTCGCCATCCACTCTGGAGAGGCCTTTACGCCGCTGCTTTCCAGCGATTACACCAACACGGATTCAGGCGCACCGCGGCCGGACATTATCGGGAATCCTTACGATTTTTCCAGCGCTGCCAGCGTGGGGTGCCCGCCGAACCGTCAGACGATTGAGTGCTGGTACAATCCTGCGGCTTTCACCATTCCGGCACTCGCTCCTGGGCAAACCTTTTCGCATGAGTACGGCGATGCTCGGCGCGGTTCTCTGCGCGGTCCGGCGGAATACAACGCGGACGCTTCATTGTTCAAGAATTTCAGCCTCACCGAGAAGTCGAAGCTGCAGTTCCGCGTGGAAGCCTTCAACTTGTTCAACACTCCCGAATTCTCGCTCCCCTATGCCGCCGTGGATCAGACGGGCGCGCCCGCCAGCTCAGGGACGCCGATGGTTCCCAGCCTTGCCGGGTCGATCACCAGCACGGTACATGCTTCGCGGGAGATTCAACTGGCGCTCAAGTTCACGTTCTAGAATTGATGCCGAAATGTGCTTCACCCTCAAGACGAATGCGTGATGAACATGGCCAACAACACGAGATGGTTTCCCGAGCGTCTGCTGCCGGTTGTGCTGATGTTGGTTTGTGTTTGCACCCAGGTGACAATCGCGGAAGACACGGCTCAGCAGGCAAAATCGACACAACAAGTCTCAGCCACCGGCAATTCCAGCGGAACCGAACTGTCCGGTGTGCATCTCGATGGCAATTACTTCTCACACGATGGCCATCGTTTTATCCCTATGGGCGCCAACTGGGTGCCGGCGAAGGCGGCCATGCAATGGCCCACGCAATGGGATGCGAAAGCGATCGAGGCTGATTTCGCGCGCATGCACGAACTCGGCTTCAACACCATTCGCCTTGACTTTGTTTGGGCTTGGATTGAGCCTCGCCCCGGCGACTACAATCCAGAAGCATTTCGCGCGCTGGATTTCCTGATCTCGCTGGCTCACCGTTATCACATCTATCTGCATCCCAGTCTCTTGATCGGCGGGGAGGTGGGTGAAGCGTATTGGGACGTGCCCTACCGTCAGGGCCGGCATCCTCATTCCGACCCCGACATGCTGCGCATCGAGACCGACCACGTAGCCGAGCTGGCGCGTCGCTATGGAAAAGAAACTGCAATTCTCGGCTGGGATTTGACCGACGAGCCCCCGTTTTGGATTGTGCCCGATAGCACCACAGACGCAATGGCGATTAACTGGACGCGGCTGCTCTCCTGGTCGATCCGGCGCCACGATTCGCTGCACCCGATCGTGGTCGGGACCAGCATGGAGGATGTAGGGCGCGGTCCGTTCCGCCCCGATAATCTCCGCGAAGAAGTCGATTTCTTTAGTGTTCACCCTTATTCCATTTATTCCCCGAAGCTTTTCCCCGACGCCATGCTTTCCGAGCGCGGCACCTATGGATCGGCTTTTGAGACCGCGCTGTCAGGCGGCGCTGGCCGTCCGGTCATGGTGCAAGAAATCGGGGCTTCGTCGGCCCAATACGATCCCGACCAAATCGCGAAGTTCTTGCGCACAAGCCTTTACTCGGGCCTGGGCGCCGGAGCAAACGGATTCCTTCTCTGGTGCTATACCGATGCCGCGCCGGAACAGTTCCACAAAGTCCCCTACCTCCGCTCTCCTCATGAAACCCAGTTCGGCCTGACCACCTGGGAGGGTAAAAATCGGCCTTCCGCAAAAATATTTAAGGAGTTTGAGGACACGGTAGGCCGGCTGGATCTCACCGGAATTGAGCCAGGGCCAGCCGAGGCCGGGATCATCGTTCCCCATGAGTGGTCAAAGCCGCATGGTGACTTCTCTCGCTTTGGCTTGACCGGGCCGGAAGTTGTTCCTTACACCACGACGGATGAAGGCGCCAATGTAGCGGGACAATCGCAGCCGACTTTTAGCGAAGAAAACCTCTGGATCACCGGTTCGTGGTTATCATCTTTTGTGCTGGCGCGGCGCGCGGGCATGAAGGCAGATTTCCCAAGGGAGTACGACGATTGGCAGACGCGCCCGATGGTGCTGATGCCCTCACCATTGACCAGCACCGATAGTTTTCTGGTCCATGTGCACTCGGACTTCTGGGAAAAAGCGAAACAGTATGTCGCGAAGGGAGGCTCGCTCTACGCGTCGGTTGCTGCCGACGCTGCGATACCCGAGATGGAGTCGTTGTTTGGAGCAAGGATGGTCGATGCTAACCCGAAAGACGAGATCACTTTGAAGGTAGTCACCCCGTTCGGTGGCCTGAAAGTAGGCGACACCTTTCATTATTCGGTACCTTCTGCGACACCGCGTTCATGGGGTGCGATTCTCGAGGTCAAGGGCGGCACGGTCATCGCGGTTGACCAGGACGGTAGGCCCGCCTTGGTTACCAACAGTGTAGGTTCGGGCAAGACGCTGCTGAGTGCATATCCTTTGGAGAACTATCTCGCAAATCTGCCAGCGGCCTTTGACAAGCCCGAGACGACACATCGAATCTACGAAGCATTTCGCGAATGGTCTGGCGTCAAACCACTGTTCCACAGCGACCAGTCTTCGGTTGAGGTCTGCGCCTTGAACGGCGGGACTCGCGGGTACGCGGTCGTAACGAACCACGGTTCGGAACCGCAAAGCGTAACCATCACTGCGGCTGGACCATTGCATTCGGTCACTAGAATTACGCCGCAAGGGTCGACCCCACTCCAAATTGCCGGCGCCACCTTCAAGGTCGATATAGGAGCTTATGAGGGTGAAGTGTTCGAGTGGAAGTAACCGGAAGTCAAGCACGAGGAATAGGAGAAGCCGTTGATTGGCGCGGTGGATATTGGTGGAACCAAGATCGCGGTCGGGATGATTGACCGCGATGGCAAGGTGTCGGCGCGCCTGGAATGCCCAACGGACGCTGATCGCGGTTATCCCGAAGCGTTACGGCGCATCGTTGAGATGCTCCGAGCGACCGCCCAGACCGCAAACGCAACAATCTCTGGTATTGGAATTGGATCTACCGGACCGGTCTATCCACTGACGGGCGAGATCGGCGATGTCAACTTCTTTCCTCACTGGAAAGGAGAGAATCCGGTCCAAGAGCTGAGCCGGATCTTTCAAGTGAGGGTGGCCATGGAGAACGATGCCGATGCCGCGGCTCTGGGAGAAGCAGGTTGGGGCGCCGGCAGGAACAAGAGCAGGCTGATCTATGTGACGGTCGGAACCGGCATCGGGGCTGGACTCATTCTTGGCGGCCACGTCTACCGTGGCGTGGATCAGTCTCATCCGGAAATTGGCCACCATGTCATCGATCCTTCCGGTCCACTCTGTTTGTGTGGCTTCACCGGCTGTTGGGAATCTCTGGCGGCAGGTCCGGCCATGGTTACATGGATCGAGAGTAATGCACCACCTGACTATTCTCACCGTGATGGACTCACGGCCAAGAAAATTTGCGAACTGGCTCAGCAAGGTGACGCTTGGGCGAAGCGTGCCGTCGAGCGCGAAAGCCGCTACCTTGGTCTCGGCCTCGCCAATCTCGTTTCGATGTTTGTTCCAGAAGTCATCGTGCTCGGCGGCAGCGTGATGAAGAGCGCAGTCCTTTTTCTGGAGGACATTCGGAAGGTCATTGCGGCCAGTTGCCGCTTCGTCCCCTACGAAAAGACCGAATTGGCCCTGGCCTCGCTGGGCGAAGACTCAAACTTGATTGGAGCTGCCAGAGTCTGGTACCACCGCTTCGGCTCGGAGGTGGGGACTCGTGCCATCTGATTTCTCCGTCATCGAAGGCGCCTATCTTCGCGATATCCTCGATCAACCCCGCGCACTCGACGAAACGCTAGCCGGGCTTGAGGTCCCGAAGACTCTGCATCAGCTCGCAGTCCGCCTTCAGGAAGGCAAGTTCAAGACGGTTGTCCTCACCGGCATGGGCTCTTCTTTCCACGCCCTCCATCCCCTCAACATCGAGCTGGTCAATCACGGTTTCACCGCGATGATGGTGGAGACTTCAGAACTCTTGCACTACCGAAGCCGCCTTTTCGATCCCAAAACATTGATCGTCGCGGTTTCTCAATCCGGGCAGAGCGCCGAAGTTGTTCGTCTGCTGGAGATTAATCGGGGCAAGTCATCCGTCATTGCCATAACCAATACACCCGGCAGTCCCTTGGCGGAGCGAGCTGACGTTACGATCCTCAGCCAGGCAGGCCAAGAGTTTTCGGTTTCCTGTAAGACCTACGTTACAGCTCTGATGGCTTTGCAATGGTTTGGTGCTGTCGTGTGCAAGCGTGATCTGCAGCGTACCCGGCAGGAACTTGAAACTGCCGGCTCAGCGGTTCGAGATTACTTGGGCCACTGGAAAGAACATGTGCACGACCTGGCGCAAATGCTTAAAGGCACTCGACATCTGTTTCTCGTTGGCCGAGGAGCCTCGCTGGCCGCGGTCGGAACCGGTGCTCTCATCGTTAAAGAGTCGGACCATTTCCACGCAGAAGGCATGAGCAGTGCAGCGTTTCGCCATGGCCCGTTTGAAATGCTGAGCGACGAGACTTTCGTCCTCGTCTTTGCCGGTGAACATAAGACTCGCGATCTCAACCAGCGCCTTTTCGAGGATGTTCGGGAAGAACGGGGCCGGGCCGAGTTGGTAAGCGAAGGCGCGGCGTCTCCGTCCTGCGCCCTGCCTTCCGCACCGCGGTTCATACATTCGATCCTCGAGATCCTGCCTGTGCAGATGGTTACTTTGGCTCTGGCTGCGCAAGCGGGACGTGAACCAGGCCGTTTTGAACTGGCCTCAAAAGTTACCACCAAGGAATAGCCAATGATGTCACGGTCCACGCCAAGAAACCGATACATGGTGGCCATCGTATTTCTGACGTTTTTTGTGATGTCACTGCTTACCAATATTCTCGGCCCGATCGTGCCCGACATTATCAATAGCTTCAGTGTAAGCCTGGCGGCTGCCGCTTTCTTGCCCTTCTCCTTCTTTATCGCTTATGGAGTGATGTCAATTCCCGCTGGTTTTCTTGTGGAACGCTTTGGCGAGAAGCCGGTCATGATCGTGGCGTTCCTGGCGGGTACGGCGGGATCGCTTAGTTTTGCGTTTCACCCGACCTATCGGGTGGCGGTTTTCTCGCTATTCGTGATGGGGTCGGGAATGGCCTCGCTGCAGACTGCGATCAATCCGCTGTTGCGGGTTTCCGGGGGCGAAGAGCATTTCGCGTTTAATTCTGCTTTTGCCCAACTCGTCTTCGGCAGCGCCTCTTTTCTAAGTCCATACATGTATTCGTATTTGGTCCTGAACCTGGGTAACGAGCACGGCAGCAGAAATTGGCTGCTCGATGTCTTGGCCAGGCTCACTCCTCCGGCCCTTCCCTGGGCTTCCATGTATTGGATTTTCGCTGTCTTCACCCTGGCGATGGTCGCGGTCCTCTTCTTCAGCCGCTTTCCCCGCGTGGAGCTTACCGCCGACGAACAGGCCGGTTCTCTGGAGATATACGGCAGCCTCTTTCGCAAGCCGATGGTCTGGGCGTTTTTCCTTTGCGTTTTTGCCTACGTCGGCTCAGAGCAGGGGACGGCCGATTGGATCTCCAAGTTCCTTTCCCAATACCACGGCTACGATCCGCACACTACTGGCGCAGCGGCAGTCTCATGGTTCTGGGGTCTGCTCACGGCGGGCTGCTTTATCGGCATGTTGCTTCTGAAGATCTTCGACAGCCGCTACGTCCTGATCGGCACTTGTCTGGGAGCACTTTTGTGTTTGA
>OCZU010001343.1_pt1 | contig 16237 bp, 15 predicted proteins | sample 1539001 | NCBI WGS metagenome assembly OCZU01 (sample SAMEA3539306, study PRJEB22396) | soil metagenome | biome: tundra; feature: field; material: soil | place: USA | collected 2010-05 | depth 0.15 m | reverse complement strand
GACGGACAGGTACTCGGCGTCATCGACCGAGACGTCAACGTGCAGCTTCGCACTGGTCGGCACGGCACGCTGAGCAACATCCTCGATCATGTCGGCCCGTGCGACCACGGTCCGGGTGCCAGGGCTGTCTGTCCAGGTACGGCGCAGCAACCTGTCCATCAGGGGCTTGAACGTGCTCCACGCCGACTGCAGCTCTGCCACCATGCCCGGCGTCACGTCCTGAGCTGCCGAGAGCGCGGCAAGCCCGGACTGCAACGCATCCAGCTGCAGTTCTGCCGCCATGCCCGGCGTCACGTCCTGAGCAGTCGAGGGCGCGGCTAGCCCGGACTGCAACGTATCCAACCACCGCCTGGATTCGCTGCCGTCAAGCTCACGCGCTGGCTCCCGCACCGGACCTACCCAGTGCTGACGGAGCGTCTCCCTGACGGCGGCCGCCTTCGTCACCGCCAGGTCTGCCAGGCACTGTTGCAGCTCTGGTGGCAGATGCCGCCGCTCTGCAACGGGAAGTTTCGGCGGATACAGCTCGGTAATAAACCCCATGAGCATGGCCAGGTCATTCACTGGCTGGGGCCAATCCACGCCGATGGACATCCTCGCCGGTGCAGGATGCGTGCCTGCGCTCGTGCGCGACTCGGCGAGGGAGACCCCGTCGGGCAGATGCAGCCGCACCTGCCGGTCGGCCTCGGCGGAAGGCAGCAGCAGATCTATCTCAAGATGCGCGCGGGGCCGCAGGACCACCAGGTCATTGGGTCGAAGAGTCGCCTGGTGCGGGGAGGAGGGTCCAGCCGACGAGTCGGTACGCGTACGGTCAGCACGGTCGGCGCCGACTCGCGGGCGACGGGAACCACCACGATGACGGACTGAGCAACCGCCTCAAGCACCATGACGGCACGGCGTACCAGTTCAGGAGCGAACCGCGGCGCCTCCGGGTCGGCAGCCGCCGACCCTGGCTGCGTCGTGCCAGGATGCCCGTCGCCGTCGCTGGGCTCTGCATGGCCGCCGCCGCTGCGCGGTAGGCCGCTGGCCAGCAGCAAGTCACCATACGACTTGAGCAGTTTACCTAGCTGCTCCTTGGCCTTCTCGATCCGCGGCGGCTCGGCGCGGCCATAGCCGGCCGACAATCCGGCACCGTCCTGCGAAGGGCTGGCGGCCTGGCCGGTCGTGCCTGGCAGCATCGTCGGCTCGGGATGCAGCAGCCGGTAGATGGCAGCCGCCAGCAGCAGCCTCTGGTCGCGAGTGGCGGTCGGTCGCTCGTCCTCGGGGCCTGGCCAGCGGGCGACGGCTATGTTGACGATGATCTCGGCGATAGCGGCGGAAATCTGATGCCGCACATCGGCCTGAGGGAGCATCGGAAGCAAGCCGCCGGCGGCGTCTGTCACCGTCGTGAAAGGATCTGGCTCCGGTCGGCTTGCGGGCAAGATCATCGGCTTGTTGTTTTTTTCTGGCGCCGGTGGCGGAAGCACGATTACCGGCAGCCACATGCGACCGGTTCTGCCGCGGTACTCCTCATGCGTAATCTGGTCGAGATCGATGTCAATACTGATCGTCGTGTCCACGGCATCGCAGCGGCTGACATTGACTATCTCGGCGGTGGCGCGAACCCACTCATGGTGAGCGATCAGGAACAACAATTCGCGGCCACGCCGGGAATCAATATCATAGTGAGATTCTTGCCAGCGGAACTCCTGCGATGTTACCCGCTGGGCTGTGGCCCGAACCTCGGCGGCTCTGGCCAGCAACCGGCTCAGCGGCACTCCATGATCTGACCTAACCCTGGCCGGTTGCTTCATGTCGGCCGGAGTTGCCTTCCGCCAGCCAAGGCGAGCAACGAACCCGGTCGAGACTGAACTACCTCGCATGGCCCCCCTGCCCGCGTGCATGACGCGCTACGCACCGCCCACCAGCAGGGCGCCATTTAGTATAACGGCGTGCATACAAGCGTGATTGGGTTTGATTGGCCCACATGGCTCAGGAGTCATGGCCGGTGCGGAGGATCGCGTGATGCAAGGCGGCATAGACGCTGCCGGTCAGGTTCAGGTACCTGACCTGGTCGGCATGACCGTTCCGGCTGCCCGGCGGGCGGGTCATGAGGCTGGCATTGTCGTCATCTCCGCTGATCCCGATGGGCCGCCTCTCGGGGGTATGACATGGCCCGGGATCTGGATCGTGACCAGCCAGCGCCCGTTGCCCGGCCACCGGATAGGTCGCTGGGACAACGTCGTGATCGGGTTCGAGGAACAGCGCGGCGGCGAGGGTGCCGGGGATCGTGCCGCGGTCTCCGCTGCCGGACACAGGAGCGCTGGCCAGCGAGCTGGAACCACCGGTTGTGCCCAACCGCCATGATCCTGGCGGCGCCGGGGATCTTAGTCCGCCGGGGATGAGCCGTTAATGCACGCGACTGCCTCGACCTCTACGAGCTGGCCGTCGTAGCCGAGCGCGCTGACTCCGAGCAGGGTGCTCGGGGCGTCATGCCCACCGAACGCGGCCCGGACGATGTCCCAGACGGCGACCAGGTCAGCGCGATCGCCCGACGCGACGTACACCGTCGTCTTCAGTACATCCGCCATGCCCGCGCCCGCAGCGGCCAGGGCTTGTTCCAGGTTCGCGACCACCTGCCGGGCCTGGTGGCGCACATCGCCAGGGCCGACGACCACCCCCTGCTCATCGAGCGGACACGCGCCGGCGCTGAATACCAGCTGACCCGGCCCGCAGGCCGAGGCATAGGCATAGGGAACCCCGCCGAACAAGCGGTCAGCGCGGACTAGGCGAACGGCCACGGCGGCGGTCAGGGACGCTGCTTTTTGTCAAGTCCGAGTGCCTCGCCGACGGCAGCGATGCCGGCGGTGTCGGCGAAGGCGAAGCTGAAGATCACTTCGTCGGCGCCGGCCTCGATGTGACCGGCGACCATGCCGGGAATCTCGTGCGGCTGGCCGACGGTGAACCCGGCGGTCTCCTCGGCGGAACTGGCCGCCGCCAGGATCTCACGCATCTCCGCCGTGTTCTGCTCCGACGTGGTCAAGATCAGCGGCGTCATCCAGGTCACGCCGACCTCGGCCGGGTCACGGCCGATCTCGGCGCAGTGACGGTGCAGTACATCGACCTTGCGGGCCAGCGTGGCGACGTCGCCGGTGACGTTGCACATGTCCGCGTAGCGGGCCACCAGCCGCAGCGTCCGCTTCTCGCCGCCGCCGCCAATCATGATCTTCGGGCCGCCGGCCTGCACGGGCCGGGGCAGGTTGCGGGCGTGGTCGAGCCGGAAGTGGGTACCGGTGAAGCTCACGTCATCGCCGGTGAACATGGCCCGGCAGACCTGGACCGCCTCTTCCAGCATGTCCAGGCGCACCCGGTCGGCGGGGTAGTCGACACCCAGGCCCTGGTGCTCGACGTCGTACCAGGCACCGCCGATGCCGAGAATGGCCCGGCCCCGCGAGATGACGTCCAGCGTCGTGACGATCTTTGCCAGGATGCTGGGGTTGCGATAGGTCACGCCGGTGACCAGCGTGCCGAGCTGCACCCGCCAGGTACGGGCAGCCAGCGCACCGAGCAGCGTGTAGGCCTCCAGCATCGGCTGGTCCGGCCCGCCCAGCGGCGGCAGCTGGAAGAAGTGGTCCATCACCCACACCGAATCGAACCCGGCATCCTCCGCCGCGGTCGCCAGGCCCGCGACGTGATCGAACAAGTCCGCCGGGTCAAATCCTGAGAAGTTGGGCAGCTGCACGCCGAATTTCGTCATAGCGCCCACCGTAGCGATCACCAGGCATCGCCCGCCGCCGGCCCTGCGACGAGGACGGCCGAGAGGCCAGGCGCAGACTACCGGTCAGCGTGACCCGAGCCTGGTCCGGCCGTCGAGCAGTTCCCTGGCGATGTCAAGGTGACCGGCATGCCGCGCGGTCTCCTCGATCATGTGCAGCACGACCCAGCGCACGTCCGGCGGTTCGTACTTGCCGTGCTTGCCGAGCGGCAGCGCCGACAGCGGTGTCGCCGCCAGCACCGCATCCGAACTCGCGCACTGATCCCGGTAGAAGCCGATGATCTCCGCTGAGGGCAGGTCACTGACGAACGCTGCCATCGGGTCATACGGAGGCAGATCCTCATCCCCGGGCTGCGGCTCTGGCTTGACGCCCGCCACGACCCCCTGAAACCAGTGCCACTCGGCGCCGCCCAAGTGCTCGACCAGCCCAGCCGGCGTCCAGCCCGACGGCACGATCGAGCGGTGCCACGCCTCCTCGTCCAGCCCCGCCACGATGGACAGCACCGCGCCGCGCTGAGCGGCGAGGAAGGCCAGCAGACCCTGGTCCTCCGTGTCTTCACTCCGATTGCCGGTCATGTCCATCCTCCGGGTACTTGTCGTGGTGACGTAACTCGCTTCCCTGTGGCGAATACCGCGGGAAGGTCCAGCTCATCCGCTGCCGGAATGGATCGAACTTGGTGACCGGCACGCGGGATACCGTCGCGAACGAGGTGTTGCGGGCACGCAGACTCCTGTCATGGACCTTGGCGACGATCTCCACGAGATTGCCGTCCGGATCGCGCAGCAGGGCGGCCCGGTTGCTGTTGCCGACATTGTGAGGCGGCTGAAGCACGTCTACCCCCGCCGCCGCTAGTTCTTCGCAGGCGTGGTCGACGTCGTCGGTCCACACAACCAGGGCCATGGCCGGGCTGCCAGGTGCGGCCTCGACGCCGTGCACCTTGCTGGCTGCCTCGACAGTGCCAGGCCCACCGTGAATCCGTTCAGCTGAAGTTCGACATGATCAGGGATGCCATCGGCCGGGGTGCGGAACGTCTCCGTGAAGCCGAGAAGATCCCGGTAGAAGTGCAACCCGGCCTCGATGTCGCGGGTGTAAAGGTTTACCAGGCCTGTGACAAACATGGTCACCAAATATAGCGGTTAGGTGGGTGGCATGCGTGATCTCAAACCCGGCTCATCCTGCCCGACCTGGACCCGGCCAGCTCTGACAACTTGCATAATTCGGGCTCGAACGGCTGGGGCCTGAGCTTGGAGGTCAGTCCAGTAGCTTCAGGAACTCGGCTGGGTTCAGGGCCGCCTGCCGCAGGATCGAAGCTAGAGTGCCGCGCTTGACGGTGCCGTGCTCCGGCATTACCACGACCCGCCCGCCGGAGTTGCGATAGACCGCATGGCTGCCCTTGGTGCGCACGTACGCGAACCCTACGGATTCCAGCGCACGGGGTCACTTTGCGGACAGGAAGGTCCGGCTGAGCCGGGCTCACGCAGCGCCAGGCAGCAGGAACGACGTCACCAAGGGCGTGCTGCTGATGTGCCGGGCTGGGTCATCTACCTCGTCCAGGTACAGCTCGACCGCCTCAGCGAGATTGGCTAGCGCCTCGTCGATCGTGGGACCCTGGCTGGCAACGTCGACTTCCAGGCACTGCGCGACATACCAGTCCTCTTCCCTGTGCACGACGACGGTGAGATTCAGAGAAGCAGCCATAGGGCCAGCGTAGTCCGGCATGGCCACCGCCGCAGGGTCGGCGCCGCAGGGTCTTGATCCGTACCCTGGCGTACGCGCCGGCCAGTCCGGTGGGCAACGGACATCGGCCGTCAGGCCGACGCGGCACTAGCTTCCGCTGGTGACTAGGAGTGGCAAGGTCAGAATGGCAGGCTCATCGGCGGGATCTGGAAGGATCTGCTCATGACCGAGGATTTCCCGGCTGAGTACCTGGCCGGCTTAACTGACGCTGACCGGGTGGCGCTGGCACGGGTGAACGGGCCGGGCCTGGCGGCGCTGCGCCGGTACCTGGCAGCGGGGGATGCGGTGGCGTTCCTGGGGGCCGGCGTGTCAGCTCCGCTTTACCCGTTGTGGGGCGGGCTGATCGGGGATCTGGTGGACGCCGCTTCGGGCCGGCTCACTGAGCGGGAGGCTGCGACGTGCGTGGCGCTGGCACGGGAGAGCCCGGAGGAAGTGGTGGAAATCGTCCGCCGGGGCCTGGGTGCCGGAGCCTACCGGGAGGTGCTGCGCGAGGTGCTGCGTGTCCGGACTGATCCGGTGTCGGGTCGGTCCTGGACGGCGGCTCAGGAACTGGTATGCCGGTGCGCGTTCCGGGCGGTGGTGACCACGAACTATGACCCGGGGATCGTGGATGCCCGGATGCGGGTCCGGCCGGCCGCGTCGGCCACCGGGTTCACGACGTGGGACGACGAGCTGGGGCTGGACCGGTGGCGAACCGGCGATGTGTTCGGCGAGGCGGAGCTGCCGGTGCTTTTCGCGCACGGCCAGCACAACCGGCCGGACACGATCGTGCTGGCGACTGCGGAATACCGGCGCGCGTACGCGGGCAAGCTGCCGCAAGTCCTAGGCACCCTGGTGGATGGCGGGCACCTAGCGTGGATCGGGTTCAGTTTCGCCGATCAGCGGATCGCCGCGGTCCTGCGGGAGATCGCCGACCGGTCAGGCACCCGCATCGACCCGGGCGCGGAGCCGCGTCACGTCGCGGTCATGCCCTGGGACCCTGCCGGGGGCCATTACCCTGGCGTGCTCGCTCAGCGGGCTGAGATCGGCTATGGCGCGCAAGTGGTGCTGTACCCAGCGCCTGACGGCGATCACGCCGCGCTGTCCGTGCTGCTGTCGGCGCTGACCGATCCGCGGTTCCCGCCCGCCCCGGACCTGCCCGCTCGGCCCGTCGCTCTGCCCGCACGAGCCGACGGGCCACCCGCACAGGCCGACGTACCGCTGGCCGGGCCGGGGCGGGGCGCGGATGCGGCCAGACCCGGATCTGAGGTTCCGGTGCGGTGGGTGCCGGCGGCCGAGTTGGTCGAGGTGTTCACCGGGCGGGCCGAGGAACTGGCGCGGCTGGACCGGTGGGCGGCTGATCCGCAGGTGGCGCTGGTGGGGGTGACCGCGTGGGGCGGTGCGGGGAAGACCGCACTGGTGACCCGCTGGGTGCAGGAGGCGGCCGGGCTGTCGCGGCGACCGGGCTTGCTCGGGGTGTTCGGATGGAGTTTTTACGCCGATCCCTCCGCCGAGCACTGGGCCGCCGGGCTGCTGGACTGGGCGAGCAAGGAACTCGGGATCGGAGTGACCGGCCGCGGCCGGCCGGCGGCGGCGGTGCTGGCGGTCCTTCGGGCGGTGCCGCTGCTACTGGTACTTGACGGCCTGGAGGTGGTACAGGAAGGCCCGGCCGGGGACGGGTTCGGCCGGCTGCTCGACGGCACGCTGCGCGAGGTGCTGACCGGCGCCTGCCAGCAGCCGCACCACGGCTTGGTGGTGTTGACCAGCCGGTTCCCGTTCGCCGACCTGGAACCCTTCGACGGCGGCAGCGCCCGCATGCTGGACGTGCCGCCGCTGACTCCGGCCGCGGGCTCAGAACTGCTCGCCGCGGTCGGCGCAGACTGGATCAGCGGCGCCGAGCGGGAAAACCTGGTCGCTGCGGTGGACGGGCATGCGCTGGCGGTCGCCGTGCTGGCCGGGCTGCTGGCCGACCGGCCGCCCGCCAGCGACCTGGCGGCACTGCGCGCCGAACTGGCCGAGCAAACGCGAACCAGCGCCCGTGTGCGCCGCGTTCTGGAGTTCTATTCCGCTCGGCTGAGCGAGCCCGACCGCTACCTGCTCGCCGCGATCTCCCTCTTCGCCCGACCTGTTCCCGCCGAGGCGGCGCTGACGGTCGCCGGGCATGACGCGTTCGGTGGGTGGCTGACCGGGTGGACGCCGACCATGGCGGAGGCAGCGGTGCGGGACCGGCTTGGCGGGCTGGCCAGCTGGCATCCCGACGGGACTATCTCCGCGCATCCCCTGGTGCGCGGCACCTTCCGGCCGCTGGTCATGGACGCGGCCACGGTGGCCGCAGAGACGGCCCTGACCGGGATCCCCGAGGGGCTGGTGACCAGCCAGGCGGATGCACAGCAGGTCGTCGAGGCCATCGAGTTGCTCATCGACGCCGACCAATGGGACGCCGCAAACAGCATGTACCAGGCACGGAGCGCCAGCAGCAACAGCAAGGTGGTGTGGAAGCATCTGCCAGCGGCGCGCCTCGGCCAACGAGCAGCCACCGCGTTCGCGGGTACGCCCGCCCGCCGTGACGCGTGCGCCGTCAGCCTCGGCCCTGATCGCATGGGCCGTTACATGAACGATGTCGGCCTCTTCGCAATGAACGCGGGTGATCTGGCCACGGCTCGAGAGCAGTTGACCATCACTGCGCAGTATGCCCGTGACGCCGGGAATATGACCAGCCTGTTCGCAAGATTGGCGAACCTGGCCGAATGCCTTGGGCACCTCGGCGAGATCAGCGCGGCCCAGGCGGCCGCGTCGGAGGCGCATCGCGCCGCTCAGAGCACTGATGAGTGGCCTGGCATCCAGTACACTCACACGTACCTGGGGTGGCTGGCCGCGCTCAGCGGCGACGCTGCGCATGCCGAGGAGCAGTTCACCGCTGCCGACCAGATCGCTGTCGCCAACCAGCAGGACAGTGAGCACCTATGCAGTTTGTATGGCAGCCAGTGGGCGGAGTGGCTGGCCAGCACCGGCCGACCAGGACCTGCCCGAGCGTTGACCGGCCGCAACCTGGAAATCTGCCGCCGGTTCGGCTGGAACGCGGATGTGGCCCGCTGCGAGCGGGTGCTCGGCCGCCTCGCCCTTGCGACCGGGGACACCGCAGCAGCCGACGAGCACCTCACCGCGGCCGCCGACTGCTTCCGGGACGGCGACTACCTCACCGAACTCGCCAGCACCCTGGCTGACCTCGCCGATCACGCCCGCGTGACGGGTGATCTGGCCGCAGCCGATCGACATGCGGACGAGGCGATCACCATCGCCGCCCCCCGCCAGATGGTAGGCACCCACTCAGCCACTCTCGCTGCCCGAGCCCGGATCCACGCTAGCCGGACGACTCTGGCCGCCAGTCTCGATCACCTTGCCCAGGGCCGGGACGCGGCCGACGCCGCGCTGCGGCTCGCCGCACGCCACCACCTCGCCTGGCACGAACTCGCCGCGCTGCATGCCCACGCCGACCTCGACCAAGCCGAGGGCACCGACCACGGCTGGGCCGCCAAGGCCAGCGCCCTGCAAGCCCGGCTCATCCCGCCCGGCCTAGACCCCGACCCGCTGGCCACGGTCGAACGCCTCGTCGCCGCCGAGAAGCCTGCGAAATAGGCCGCCGCACGTCCGCACGCCTACGACGAACGCTCACTCGCTACCCTGCGGCGCGCTAAGCGCACTGCGCCGGCTCTGGCGCGTGCCGCTTACCGCGGCAGCGGGGAGGCTAGAGCAGGTCGAAGTCGCCGGATGTGACGGCGTTGACGAACGAGTGCCATGCGGCCGACGGGACGGTCAGCGACGGGCCGGCGGCGTCCTTGGAGTCTCGGACGGCCACGATCTCTGGCAGGTTGCGCGCCACCTCGACGCACGTCGGACCGCCGTTACCCGAATAACTGCTCTTACGCCACTGAGCGCTGGTCAGGTCCATGATTCCTGCACTTTCGCTATGAACTCCAGCGAGGCGCGCACCGGCAGCGCCTCTGCTCTCAGTGTGTCATATTGCAGCGCGATCGAGGCCACGTCCTCGTGCCGCTCAACAAGCTGGCCCTCCAGCGCTGTGTCTAGATACGCCAGGTCAGGCCCGCTGTCGAAGCTGGCGATCACCATTGGTCCGGCCGTGCCCGGATGCGGCCCTGCGTCCATGGGCACCACCTGGAGGACGATCTTCGGCCGCTGCGCGAACTCAAGCAACTGCCCGAGCTGATCGTGCATGACCTTCGGACCGACGACCGGCCTACGCAGCGCTCCCTCGTCGAACACGGCGATCAGCATCGGCGGATCGTCACCGTCCAGGAGTCGCTGACGGTCCATCCTGGTCTGCACTAGCTGCTCGATCTGGGCAGCGGACTTGCCAGGCTGGCCCCGCCTGAGCACCTCGCGGGCATACTCGCTGGTCTGCAGCAGCCCAGGAAGCAGCAGCGGTTCCCACCAGAGCAGCGTCCTGGCTCGGCGCTCGATCTTTTCCCAGGCTTGCAGCCAGCCGGGCGTCGCCTGGTAGTTCAGGTACTCCTTCAGCGCCTCGCGCAGGCGTGTCAGCGCTCCGCGAGTGTCGACCTGTGGCGTCGCGTCAAGGGCGGCGGTCAGCTCCTCGGTCGGCACTCGCTGGCCGTTCTCGATCTTGCTGATCAGGTCGCCCGAGCAGTACACCAGGGCGCCGAGTTGCTCTTGGGACATCTGCGCGGTCAGGCGGTAATGCCGTAGCTCGGCGCCGAATACCCGCAGCGGGCTCGTCGCCGGGTCGAAGTCTCGCGAGGCCATATCCCGCTCCCTACACGCTCACGACTTACCACCGACACGCAATTGCCATCGCGATACGAACAACCGACGTCGACGGCAATCTTCTCCCGACCATAAACCCCCGGCTACAGGCTATGGAGGAACTCACAACCAATCGCGACGAAGCACGAGTGCAAATGCAACATGACACATTGAAGAAACCAATCGCAGTAGCCGCCCAATGACCATTCCCAGCTGCGGCACCCCGTCCGGCACCGGTAGCCTCTTTGCTGAACCGTCCGACAGCCAGCCACACCGCTGCTATTTAGCGATGCGAGCCCAGCCAGCCTCGGTCGGCCACGCCAGGCACGCGGTCAGGCACACACTGACCGTGTGGCGGCTCGACCAGATCACTGACGATACGCAACTCGTCGTCTCCGAACTGCTGACCAACGCCGTGCAAGCCGCCCGTACCACACCCGCGGCGGTGCAGATCGTCGCGCTCTACCTGGCCCTGGACTCAGGCCGCCTCTTCGTCCTGGTCTGGGACGCCTGCCCCCAACTGCCGGTGCACGACGGCCATGCGGACGACGACGCCGAGACTGGCCGCGGCCTGGACATAGTCAAGCTGGTCAGCGACCGCTGCGGCACAGTCACCCCAGTCGAAGGCGGCAAAGTCGTCTGGGCCCAGCTCAACGCGCAGACCTGCCCGTAGTCCGGCCGGCTGTCTGGGTCCGGGGTCGTCCGGCAAGCCGTTCAGGCGGCCGGGCGAGCCCTGACCCAGGCAGCCACCCCGCACTCAGTCCCCAAGCTCCGCCCGCCGACGCGTCACATACTCCTGCAGCTCGGCCCGCACCCCATCGTCCATCGGCGGCGCCACGTACTCCTCCAGCTTCTTCGCCACGATCTGACTAGCCCGTGCCGTCGTGTCCAGCCCGCCGAGCCGCAACCAGCGTTCGTAATTCGCCGTGGACGACAGCAATGGCCGGTAGAAGCACTCGCGAAACCGTTCCATGGTGTGCTGCGCGCCCAGGAAGTGACCGCCGTGCCCGACCTCCTCGTGCGCGCCGAACGCCAGCGACTCCTCATTGATCTCCAGCGGCGTGAACTGCACCCGCAGCATCCGCAGCAGCTCGATATCGACGATGAACTTCTCGTAGCAGGAGACCAGGCCGCCTTCCAGCCAGCCGGCCGAGTGCATCACGAAGTTGGTACCGGCCAGGAACGTCGGCAGCAGCGTCATCAGCGACTCATACGCCGCCTGGGCGTCGCAGGTCTGGCTGGAGTTGAGCCCGCCGCCGGTGCGGAACGGCAGCCCGAAGTGCCTGGCGAGCTGGCCGGTACAGAGCAAGCCAATCGCCGACTCCGGCGTGCCGAAGCTGGGCGAGCCCGACTGCATGTCGATGTTCGACAGGAACGAGCCGAAAATGACCGGGCAGCCCGGCCTGATTAGCTGGGCCAGCGCAATCCCGGACAGCGCCTCGGCGAGCTGCTGTACCAGCGCGGCCGGGATCGAGACCGGCGACATAGCACCCATCAGCAGGAACGGGGTCAGCACCACCGGCTGATTCGCCGCGCAGTACTCGAACTGGGCGTCCAGCATCCGGTCGTCCCAGCGCAGCGGTGAGTTGCAGTTGATCAGCGAGATGGTCGCCGGAGTGGCCTCGATCGCGGCCCGGCCGCCGAACAGGATCTCGGTCATCTTGATCGTGTCCGCTGCGTTCGGCCCGGAGACGACGTTGCCCATGTAGATCTTGTCGGTCACGGTCTGCAGCGCGTAGATCATGTCCAGGTGCCGGGAGTCCAGCGGCGCGTCGTTCGGCTCGCAGATCACTCCGCCGGCCGAGTCGAGTTCACCGAACGACTGGGCCAGCATGGCCATCTTGCGGAAGTCGTCCATCGTGGCTTCCCTGCGGACGTCACCCTCGCGGACGAACGGCGATCCGTAGACCGCGCCGAATACCATCTCGTTCCCGCCGATGTGCACGCTGTTGGCCGGGTTCCTGGCCTGGACGTCGAACTGGGCAGGCGCCTTGGCGACCTGCTCAAGGACGAAGTCAGGATCCAGCTTGACCACCTCGTCCTCGACCACCTGACCTGCCGCGCGGAACAGGTCAAGCGCCTGGGGCGTAGCGAACTGGACGCCGATCTCGCTGACGATCCGCCGCCAGCCTTTGTCCAGGACGGCGACGGCATCGTCGGAGAGGATCTCGTAGCGGGGCATCCGGTTCGCGAACATGGCACCTCAGCTGGGAAGTCTTGACCGTTATGGTCGCTCAAACTTAGACTCACATAGTAGAACTTGGTCCCGGAATATGGAACAGCGAGAAAGGGCCGAACGTGACCAGCCCGAACGGAACGCAGGCCATCGACCGGGCAGCGCAGTTGCTCACCCAGGTCATGCACGGCACCGGGCCGGCCACTTTTGCCGAGCTCACCGCTGCCAGCGGCCTGGCCAAGTCCACGACGTCCAGGCTGCTGATGGCGCTTGAGCGGCATCAGCTGGTCCGGCGGGATGACGGCGGGCGGTTCTGGCCGGGTGAGCTGTTCGTCAGATATGCGTGGCGCGGCACAGCGGCGACCGACCTGGTCGCGGTCGCCCAGCCGTTCCTTGACCGGCTCGGCGAGCAGACCGGCGAGACAATCAACCTGGGCATCGCTGGCGGCATCGCTGGCGGCGGCGTGGTCGAGCAGATCGCCCAGGTGGACAGCCGGTACATGATCGGCGGGACGAACTGGGTCGGACTGGCCGTGCCGCTGCACTGCTCGGCGCTCGGCAAGGTGCTGCTCGCGTTCGGCGCCGCCGAACTGCCGCCAGGCCGACTGCAGCAGCGCACCGCCAGGACGATCACGACCCGCCAGGGACTGCAGGCCGAGCTAGCAGCCGTTCGCGATCGCGGCTACGCGCTGACCGACCAGGAGCTTGAGCCAGGCCTGGTCGCCGTCGCCGCGCCGGTCTTCGCCGACGGGCTGGCAGCGGTAGCGGCGATCTCGGTCTCCGCACCGGCGACGCGCCTGACCGCCGACCAGATTCCGGCCGTCGCCGCGCAGTGCGCCCGGGCCGCCAGTGACTTGTCTGCAATTCTCGGTTGCTCCCGGACGGAAGGTGCCGCATGACCAACGACGAGCTGCTCCGGCAGCTATACGACCTGACCCTGGTCGGCAACGGCCCGGCCGTCCGGGACCTGACCAACGCCGGCCTAGCGGCCGGGCTCGGCCCGGAGACCCTGCTGTATGAGGCGCTGATTCCGTCTCTGGAGGAAGTCGGCGCCAGGTTCGAGCGGGGCGACTTCTTCGTGCCTGAGATGCTGATCGCGGGCAAGGCGATGGCCGGCGCGCTGGAGATACTGCGACCGCTGCTGGCCGAGACCGGCGCGGAGCCAATCGGCACGGTGGTGATGGGCACGGTCAAGGGCGACGTGCACGACATCGGCAAGAACCTGGTGAACATCATGTTCGAGGGCGCCGGCTTCCAGGTGATTGACCTGGGCGTGCAGGTCGCGCCGGAGAAGTTCATCGCCGCGATCCAGGAGCATCAGCCGGACATCGTCGGGTTCTCCGCGTTCCTGACCACGACGATGCCGATGTTCAAGGCGAACATCAACGCGCTGACCAAGGCCGGGCTGCGCGACAAGGTCATGGTCATGGTCGGGGGCGCCCCGGTGACGCAGGAGTACGCGGACGTGGTCGGCGCCGACGGTTACGCCGCCGACGCCTCGGCCGCCGTGGTCAAGGCCAAGCATCTGATCGCGACCCGCCGGGCCGCGATCCGGGCCGCCGCGCTGCCGGCCTGATCCGGGGTCCGCCGATGGACACCGTGCTGCGCTCGGCGCCTAGCGAGCGTCCGGCCAGGGAAGTAGTGATCGGGGCCGGACGGCCGTTCTGCGTCATCGGCGAGCGGATCAACCCGACCGGGCGGAAGATCTTCCAGCAGCAGTTGCGGCGCGGCGACCTGTCCAGGGTGCAGATCGACGTGGCGCAGCAGATCGCTGGCGGCGCGATGGTCCTGGACGTCAACATGGGCGCTCCGCTGGCCGACGAGGCCGAGCTGATGACGGCCGCGGTCAGGCTGATCCAGTCCATCACCGACCTGCCGCTCTGCCTGGATTCCTCGATCATCGAGGTGCTCGACGCCGGGCTGGCGGCCTACCAGGGCAAGGCACTCGTCAATTCGGTCACCGCCGAGGACGACCGGCTGCACGCGATCCTGCCGCTGGTCGCCAGGTACGGAGCCGCGGTGATCGGGCTGCCGAACGACGAGGAGGAGATCCCTGAGGACCCCCGACGTCGGCTTGAGCTGGCCAGCAAGATCATCGACGTGGCCACCGGCAAGTACCAGATCCCGATCTCCGACGTCCTGATCGACCCGCTGGCGATGCCGATCGGCGCCGACACGTCCGTAGTCGTCCGCACCCTGGAAACGCTCCAATTGCTCCGCGAAGAATTCGGCGTTAACACAACCCTCGGGGCATCCAACGTCTCCTTCGGAATGCCGGACCGGGGCGCGATCGTGGCCGCATTCCTGCCGATGGCCAGCGCCGCCGGACTGACCAGCGCGATCATGGATGCCCGCTCGCCCGAGCTGGTCCGGGCGGCACGAGCCGCTGACCTGCTGCTCAACCGCGACGACTGGGGCGCGACCTGGATCGCCGCGCACCGCGCACAGGCCGCGCAGGCGCACGCCGAACCGGCAGCGACCTGACCGTGGCCGAGGTGACCGTGCCGGTGACGCCGTCCGCGGAGCGCGGGCCGCTGGCCGGGGCAGAGCAGCCAGTGGTGGAGCAGGCCGGGGCGGATCACCCCGAGGCGGGATCCGGCTTGGCACAGCGAGTGGACCTGGTTTTCGTTCCGAATGAAAATCGAGTCCGGGTTCCGTCCGGCGTGACCATTTTCGACGCGGCCAGCTGGAACGGCATCGCGATCGACTCGACCTGCGGCGGCCACGGAACCTGCAAGAAATGCAAGATCCGAGTCATCGATGGCGACGTGCGCGCCTCGAAGGTGGACACGCGGGCATTCTCCCCCGACGAGCTGCGGGACGGCTGGCGGCTGGCCTGCCGAGCGCTGGCGACCGCCGATCTGCGGATCGAGGTGCCGCCGCTGACCACCAGGCCGAAGGCCGCGACGGTCGGCATCGGCCGGCGAGTGATCCTGCGGCCCGCCGTGCAGAAGCGGTACCTGGAGCTCACCGAGCCGTCGCTGTCCGACCAGCGCAGTGACATCGAGCGGGTGCTGGCCGGGCTCGATGACCTGGAACTGCGGGTCGACCTCGCGGTGCTCCGCTGCGTCGGCCGGGTACTGCGCGCGGCTGACTACCAGGTGACCGCGGTAATCGTCGATGACGTGCTGATCGACGTGCAGGCCGGCGACACGACGGATCGGCGGTACGGCGTCGCGTTCGACCTCGGCACTACGACTGTGGTCGCGACGCTGCTCGACCTGTCCACCGGAACGCCGATGGCGGTGGCGTCGATGCTCAGCAAGCAGCAGCCGTTTGGCGCGGACGTGATCAGCCGGATCAGCTCGGTCATGCTGGAACCGGCGAACCTGCACAAGCTGATGACGCTGGCACATGAGTCGCTCAGCCAGCTAGTCGGCGAGATCTGCGAGCAGGCCGACGTCGACCCGCTGGACGTGTACGAGGTGGCGCTGGCCGGGAACGCGACGATGACGCACCTGGCGCTTGGGATCGATCCCGAGCCGCTGGGGGTCGCGCCGTTCATCTTGTCGGCCAGGCTGATGCCCGAGGTACTCGCTTCCGACATCGGGCTCGCAGTGCATCCGCGGGCCCGTGCCGTCGTATTCCCGGCGTTCGGGGCGTATGTCGGCGGCGACATCACCGCCGGGCTGCTGGCCTCGGGCATGAATCGTGACTTCCGGGTCAGGCTTTTCATCGACATCGGGACGAACTGCGAGATCGTGCTGGGGAGCCGGGAGTGGCTGCTGGCGACGGCAGCGCCGGCCGGGCCCGCGTTTGAGGGAGCCGCGATCCGGTGCGGGATGCGAGCCGCCGACGGCGCGATCGAGTCGGT
>OCZU010001342.1_pt1 | contig 16240 bp, 14 predicted proteins | sample 1539001 | NCBI WGS metagenome assembly OCZU01 (sample SAMEA3539306, study PRJEB22396) | soil metagenome | biome: tundra; feature: field; material: soil | place: USA | collected 2010-05 | depth 0.15 m | reverse complement strand
AATACGGCACGCCCGGCAACCTGGTAAACGGCGCCAACATCGGCGGCTTCCTGAAGGTAGCCAACGCCATGCTGGATCAGGGGCTTGTGTAGAGATTCGTCGAAGCGAAGATGAATCGGGTGTGAGAATGAAGCGGGTGCCCCGTCCTTGTCCCTGCGCATCTTGCAGGGACAGGGCGGTGATTTTGACTTTCATTTTTCCGATCGAAGTAAATCCGCCCGCTCGCGTCGTCAGGGACAACCCTTTTGCGAGTTGCACCACGAACCATGCAAGCGTGCTCCAAGGGCTTGATTCCGGGAGGTTTTCACGATTCAAGTGTTGTGCAAATAATGGTATGTATATTATTGATAATGGACCACATAAATGCTCTGCGTGAATCGGTTTAACTTGCCCGTGGAACGGTGCTGAGAAGCCATCGACCGAAGGGCTCGCTGAGGGCGAGGCACATCGCTTGTGCGGGGCTGGAAACCTCCGCGTGGGAAAAAAGTTGCCGCTCTCGGGCCGGAGATTCTAGTCGCCGCCGACCCGCCGGTGCGGCGCTCGGTAACCCAGCTGCATTGACACGTGCCGCGCCGCATCCTTCAATGCCTCAAGGATGCGCGGCATCGTCTGCGCATTCACCTGGTTGGTTGTGCCACTCAAACCGATGCTCGCCTCGATGGCCCCGCTCTGATTGAACACTGGCGCGCCCAGGCAGCGCGCACCCATGTTGTTCTCTTCGTCGTCGACCGCGTAGCCTTGTGCGCGCACCTTCTCCAAATCCTTCAGCAGCCGCGGCACGGTCGTAATGGTTTTCGGAGTTCTCTTCTCCATCCCACGGTCGGCAAGAATCTTCTCCAGTCTCTCCTGCGGAATATGCGCAACCAGGGCCTTGCCTACACTCGTTGCGTGGACGCGCATGCGTCGGCCCACCCAGGTGTCCATGCGGATAAATCCCTGCGGTTCCACTTTCTCAATGTAGACCGCTTCCGGCCCATCGAGAATCGCCAGGTGGCACGTGAGATTCGTCTTTTCCATCAGGTGGCGCATGATAGGCAGCGCCACTTCCCGCACGTCGATCCCGCTCAGCGCCCCCCGGCTCAGGCTCAAAATCTTCAATCCCACGCGGTATTTTCCCGTCTCCGCGTCGCGCTTCAGGTACGCCTGCTTCTCCATCGTGCGCAGGATGTAACTGGCAGAGCTCTTTGGAATCTGGAGCTTGCGGCTGATTTCGGCGTTGCTCAGGCCGTCCGGCTCCTGCGCTACCGCTTCCAGCATGGCCAGCGCCCGCTCCACGGCGACCGAAGGAGTTTCGTGATTAGGAGACATAGCCAAATCGTTATGGTAGCAAACCCGTGGTAGGCCAATAAAGTGAATATATGTTCGTTATATTGAACACTGCCATTGACCCGACCTTGCCAATCCCTTAGGATTGGCCAGCATTACGAATAGCAGTTCAGTATTGTGAACATCGAGCAATGCTCCAGGAGTCGAGAATTTAGCCCAGCTTAGGGAACCCACCCTTAGACGACAACAAAGAGAGAGAGAGAGAGAGATCAATTTTTCAGGAGAAATGCACATGTCAACCAACGGAAACGGACAAAGCAAGCAACCCTCAACTGCCCAACATGAGATCGACCCTTTGAGCGAGAAGGAACAGGTTTCGCAGTACTCTCTCGCCCAAGGCGCAATGAACCACGATTGGGCGACCAATCCGCGATGGAAGGGCGTCGAGCGTCCTTACACCTCGGAAGATGTGCTGCGCCTCCGCGGCTCGATTTTCATCGAGCACACGCTGGCCCGCATGGGCGCTGAACGTCTGTGGGAACTCCTGAAGACCGAGCCTTACATCAATGCACTGGGAGCCGTGACAGGAAATCAGGCCGTGCAGCAAGTTCAAGCAGGCCTGAAAGCGATCTACGTCAGTGGATGGCAAGTCGCCGCCGACGCCAACAATGCCGGCACTATGTATCCGGACCAGAGCCTGTACCCCGCCGACAGCGTTCCGAATCTTTGCCGGCGCATCAACAATGCGCTGCAGCGTGCAGACCAGGTTCACCATGCGGAGGGCAGGCTGGCCCCCGCCCAGACTTGGTTCGCACCGCTGGTAGCCGACGCCGAGGCGGGCTTTGGCGGCACATTGAATGCGTTCGAATTGATGAAAAGCATGATCGAAGCGGGCGCGGCCTGCGTTCACTTTGAAGATCAGCTTTCGTCCGCAAAAAAGTGCGGCCACCTCGGCGGCAAGGTTCTGGTTTCGACGACTGAAGCCATTCAGAAACTGGTGGCGGCGCGACTTGCATCCGACGTGACGGGCGTGCCTACGCTGATCATGGCTCGCACCGACGCCGACAGCGCTCACCTGCTCACCAGCGACATCGACGCGCGCGACCGGGCGTTTTGCACCGGCGAGCGCACGCCGGAAGGCTTCTTCTGCATTCGCAGCGGAATCGACTCGGCCATCGCCCGCGGCCTGGCCTATGCTCCTTATGCCGACCTGATCTGGTGCGAAACCTCGCACCCGGATCTGGAAGAAGCGCGCCGTTTTGCCGAAGCGATCCACGCCCAGTATCCGGAAAAGATGCTGGCCTACAACTGCTCGCCCAGCTTCAACTGGCGCAAGAACCTGGACGAAGCCACCATCGCGCGTTTCCAGCCCGAACTGGCGCGCATGGGATACAAATTCCAGTTCGTGACCCTGGCGGGTTTCCACGCCCTGAACCTCAGCATGTTCGAACTGGCGCGCGGATACAAACTGGCAGGCATGACCGCCTATTCGCGCCTGCAGGAAAAAGAGTTCAGCCGCGAAATCCAATACGGCTACGAAGCCGTCAAGCATCAGCGCTTTGTCGGGACGGGATACTTCGACCAGGTGCAACAGGTAATCAGTGGAGGGTTGGCGTCAACCATGGCGCTTGCCGAATCCACCGAAGCGGAGCAATTCATGGAAAGGAAACCGCTGACTAGGTCGGAACTTGGTCCCGATGCCGCCTGTCAGCCCATTCTCGGCGACTGTCCGCACACCCCGGTCAAAATCGACCTGGGTCCGGAAGAGATGCTGCTGCCGTCCGGCGACTAAGCGAGCGCAGTCATAGCGGCGAACAGGTGCCCACAACTGGCTGCCATGCGACCACTCCCGCGCCAGTGACAGGGCTCCACACGCAGAGCACGGCCATGTAGAGCCGGCTAAGAGATTAGAAGTCATCACATCAATGGCGGAGTGCTTGATTGGTTCGTGACCCGTCAATCTCTTCCCCGCATATCATTAATGTTTGCCGGGGCCGCAAGCACAGAAGCCGTATACTACCGACACCGCTCCTCATGAGACCATGCCTATCACCTCAAAAAGGCCCTCCCTTCCTTCGAACGATGAGTTGCTCCACGCACGCGTATGGGCAAATGCCGTTGCAAATCCGGCTAGTTTCTCCCGACGGCAAAGTGCTGGACGAAATTTGCCCGGAATCATTTTCCGGGAGACATGAGTAAAGCGCTGGTACTGGCCTGCGGGAATTCTCTGCGCGGCGACGACGGCGTGGCGCTCCAGGTTTTAAGTTGTTACTTGCGGAATGTTTTGTGTTATCCAGCGGCGGAATTTCATTGCCAGTAGCAGTGGACGCCCGACCTTGCCGAGCCGATCAGCCAGGCGGACATCGTCGTATTTGTCGACGCCGCCGTGGGCGCGCCGTCGGGTTTAATCGCGTGCCGGCAGTTGCAGCCAGCTGCAAGTGCCTGGCTGACCAGCACGCATATTACTTCTCCCGACTCTCTCTTGCTGCTCGCCAAGGAACTTTACGGGTAGAGCCCGGGCCGTGCCTATTGCCTCACCATCACGGGAGATTCGTTTGAATCGGAGGAAACTCTGTCCGATCCGGTTCGCGACGCCCTTCCCCGCTTGGGGGAACGCATCAAGGCACTGCTCTCCGAAGTCCCGATGCCGTCGGACTAGCGACTGTTTCGACAGGGTAGGATCTGTGGATCTTTCGGCCAGAAATCACCTCACTCGCGCTGGCGGGAAGCCCGGTGCCGTCGAATGCCAAACCACCCAGTTTTCCCGAAGTCGGCTCGTCGTTCGCCCGCAAAAGACTGCTAGTTGAAATTGGAGCACCAGGGCTGGTTCTAGTCTGTGCGAAAGGTCACAATGATCAGTGACGCGACCGGCTGTCTGTCAGCCTCCTTCATGCCGCTGAATCACTTTCGTGATTCGCTCAAAGGCCCAGTCAATCTCCTGACGACCGATGATGAGCGGTGGGGCAATGCGGAGTACTCGGTCATGCGTTTCTTTGCAGAGGATTCCTTCCTCCTTGAGCGCCTCACAACAGGGACGCGCTGGACTGCGGAGTTCGATGCCGATCCACAAGCCTTTGCCGCGCACATCTTTCAAATCTGAGCTGCGTAGCGTCTGCAACAGAGTCAGGAAGTAAGCGCCTAGCTCGGCGGAGCGTTCCACCATCTTCTCGTCGATAAGGACGCGCAGCGCGGTCCGCGCGATAGCGCAGCCCATTGGATTGCCGCCGAAGGTGCTGCCGTGGTCGCCCGGTTTGTACACCCCAAGAATTTCTCGAGACGCCAAAACGGCCGAGACCGGATAGAACCCGCCGGCGAGCGCCTTGCCAATAATCAACACATCGGGTGTAACTGCTTCGTGCATGTAGGCAAAGAGCTTGCCAGTTCGTCCCAGACCGGATTGAATCTCGTCCACCATCAGCAGGACGTTCTTCTGGCGGCAGATGTTCGCCGCCTCCCGGAGAAATCCTTCGGGCGGAATGACTATTCCAGCCTCGCCCTGGATGGGCTCTACCAGAAAAGCGCAAGTGTTGGGGGTGATGGCTTCGCGGAGGGCATGAGCATCTCCGAATGGAATGACTTTGAACCCTGGAGTGAAGGGGCCGAAGCCATCGCGATATTGTTCGTCGGTGGAAAAGCCTACGACAGTGACGGTGCGGCCATGGAAATTATTGGCGCAGACAATGATCTCGGCTTTGTCCTTGGGAATGCCCTTAATCTTGTAGCCCCACTTGCGAGCGGTTTTAATGGCCGTTTCGACGGCCTCCGCACCTGAGTTCATCGGAAGCACCATGTCGAAGCCGGTCAGATCATGAAGTTCCTTGCACAGCAGCGGGAGTTGCTCGTTACGGAAGGCGCGTGAGGTAAGGGTGACTTTTCGGGCCTGCTCCTCAAGAGTCCGCAGAATCTTGGGGTGACAGTGTCCTTGATTCACCGCGGAATACGCCGCCAGGCAATCGAGGTAACGTTTGCCTTCGACGTCATACACCCACACGCCTTCCGCACGCTCGATCACTACGTCAAGCGGACGATAGTTATGAGCTCCATATCGGTTTTCAAGCTCGACGAAGTCTTGTGTGTGTAAGGGCTGCTCTATGAATTGCGTTGTCATAAGTTCCTTTTCGCGCTTTGTCCTAATTTCTTCCACCACCGCTTTCTTACCAGGTATTCCCTACTGACCGCTCCTACTCCAACAGCATGGTCAACAGTGCCATCCGCACATAGAGCCCGTTCCTAGCCTGCCGGAAGTACATAGCTCGGGAATCGGCGTCGACTGACTTGTCTAACTCGACGGTGCGTGGCAACGGATGAAGGATCAGCGCGTCCGGCTTCATGCGCTGCACAACTTTCGAATCGATGGCATAACGCTTGATGCCGTTCACGTCCCGGACTCGCTCGGGCCGGATTCGAGTTTGGTAAACCACATCCACTTCGCTAATCACCCGGTCAATGTCGGACTCCAGTTCATACCGGACGTTATGCTCATCGAGATAAGCTAGGATGTCCGGTTTCATCTGGAGTTGCGGAGGACTGACGAAGAACAGTTTTACCCGTTCAAACTTGGCCAGCAGATATGCCAGCGATCGCGCCGTGCGCCCCTTGTCCAACTCGCCGATGATGGCCACGCTCAGGCCATCCAGTGGCCGCTGCCGGTAAATGGTGTAAAGGTCGAGCAAGGCTTGGGTTGGATGCTGCCCACCATTTCCATCCCCGGCGTTGATCACTGGCACTGAAGAGAGCTCCGCCGCTCGCCGCGCACCGTGATCTTCGGGGTGCCGGATCACGATCACGTCCGAATAACTGCTGACAATTCGGATGGAGTCCTCTACCTGTTCACCTTCGACCTCCGAAGAGAACGCACCCGCGTGTTCCGTGGATAACACCCTGCCGCCCAGGCGATGCATGGCAGCCTCGAACGAGAGTCGAGTGCGGGTAGAAGGGGCATAGAAAAGAGTGGCCATGATGCGGTTCTGGTAATCCAGGGAGCCTCCACGCGCCACCACGTTCTCCATCCCTCGCGTCCGCTCGAATAACTCCATCAGCAGAGGAACAGTGAATTGCTGAGACTCGACGACATGTCTCAACATCACGCCGTCTCTCAGGGCCGCTTCCGAAGTAGGAAACGGGACCAGCTTACGAGGGGTGATAGTCTGCTGTGGCATCAGCGCCCTCCCACCGGCAGTTCGAGCTCTGGGCTCAGCTCGATTTCCGCACGTTCGCAATCGGGAAACATGTGAGTACCGGCACATCCCACAACTGCCGGGCACAGGTTCTCGCAAGAAGTAATGATGGCTTCCTTTCCGCCACTGCGCAGAAAGCGCAGTACGGATTCGATTTTGGGGCCCATATTGCCGGCTGGAAAGTGGCCCGCCCTCGCGTACTCGTCCAACTCAGTCGCACCAACGCGATCCAGCGGACGCTGCGTAGGTTTCTTGTAATCCAGGTACACATAGTCGATGTCGGTCGATATAACAAATAGAGCAACGCCGAGGCGTGAAGCCAGCAACGCGGAAGCGCGATCCTTGTCGATGACAGCCTCGACGCCGTGCAGTCTTCCATTTTTCCAGACCACAGGAATCCCTCCGCCTCCGCACGCAATGACCAGCACGCCCTGCTCCACTAGATCTCGAATGACCTCGAGTTCAACAATGTCAACCGGTTCCGGCGACGGAACCACCCGGCGATAACCACGGGCCGCGTCCTCCACGATCTGCCATCCAAAACGGCGCCTGCGTTCCTCGGCATCAGCGCGCGAATAGAAACGACCGATCGGTTTGCTGGGGTGCTTCATCGAAGGATCGTCCGGTGACACCAGGCTCTGAGTCAGAACAGTGGTAACCGGCACGTGCAGACCCGCGTGCTGCAGTTCAGTTTGTAACGATTGCTCGAGAATGTATCCGATCTCGCCCTGGGTAGAGGCGCCACAAACGTCCAGCGGGTGCCCAGGAACTTGGCTCGCTCCTCGCTCCGAGCGCAAAAGCTCTGCTCCGACTTGCGGACCATTCCCATGCGTGAGCACGATCCGGTAGCCGGCATGGATCAGGCCGACGATCTGCACTGCTGTCCGCTGGGCGTTTGCCCGTTGCTCTGCGATCGTTCCCTTTTCTCCCGCGCGAATCAGGGAGTTTCCGCCAACGGCAAGGAGCATGGTCTTCATAAGTTGCAGCTGCTAGCCTGCACTCTTTCTACGCGTGCACCAACTCTTGCAGCTCGACAAGTCCCAGCAATTTGAGGAACTCGCCTTTCATCAACTCCAGCATGATGGCCTTTTGGGAGTGCAGCCGGTTCTCTGCCTGCTGATAGACGAGTGACCGTGGCGAATCGACAACGTCGTTGGTAACTTCTTCGCCGCGATGTGCGGGCAGGCAATGCAGGAAGATGGCATCGCGCTTGGCCCGCCGGAATAGGGTCGTATCCACTTGGTAAGGAAGGAAGACATGCTTGCGCGCCTCCGCTTCGGCCTCTTGTCCCATGCTTGTCCACACATCGGTGTAGACCACATCAGCGCCTGCGGCCGCCTCTTCCGGATCATTAGTCACAGTGCAAGTGCCACCCGTTTCCGCGCCGTGCTCGCGAGCCCACTGCACAGACTTTGCGTCGAGCTCATACCCTGGAGGTGTGGCCAGCCAGACATGCGCGCCTAGCTGGACTCCGGCAAACGTCAGTGAGCGCGCAACGTTGTTGCCATCACCCACAAACGCAATCTTCAACCCCTCCAGATTGCCTTTAGCCTCCCAAATCGTGAGGTAGTCAGCAATCGCCTGGCAGGGATGACTGTAGTCGGTGAGCCCATTAATGACAGGAATGCTGGCGTACCGTGCCATCTCCACAACTACTTCGTGGGAGAAGGTGCGGATCATGATGCCCTGCACCATGCGTTCCAGGTTCTTGGCCACGTCGTAGACGGACTCGCGTTCTCCCAGATTGATCTCAGCAGGAGAAAGGTAGAGAGAAAAGCCGCCCAGTTGCTGGATACCGACATCAAAAGTTACCCGGGTGCGTAAAGAAGGTTTCTCGAAGATCATGGCCAGGGTCTGGCGCCGGAGAGCCGTGCTATAGGCGGTCGGGTCGGCCTTAACTTGACGGCCAAGGATGAGTAGGTACTGGATCTCCGAGGGCGAGAAATCTCGAATCGAGAGAAAATCTTTGCCATTCATCTTCCGACTCCTGCCAGTACTGGCTCGTGCTCGTGACTGAACTTGGCGAGCAGTTCGGCCAGGCCGGGTTTGGTGAGTTCTTCTACTTCATAGGTCACGCGGAGATTCGGCTTGTCGAGTTTGATCACCCGCGCAAGGTCGATGGGAGTAGCGATCAACACGAGATCGCACGGAGTGCGGCGGATGGTTTCCTCCAGTTCGTGTCTTTGCATGGCGCTGTAACCCATGGCGGGCAACAGGTTCGTCAGGTGCGGATAACGCTCGTAGGTGCCGCGGATCGATCCCACGGCATAAGGCCGTGGGTCCACCAGTTCTGCCGCCTCGCATTGCCGCGCCGCTACCACGCCGGCGCCGTAGGGCATCTCCCCGTGAGTAAGTGTGGGACCGTCCTCCACCACCAGTACGCGCTGGCCTTTCACCACATACGGCTCAGCAACGGAGACTCGGCAGGCCATCTCAAAAACAGCTGCCTTTGGGTTGTGCACCCTTATGTTATGGCGAACCGTCTCAAGGTCGCGCTGATAGGCCGTGTCCACCTTGTTGATAACAATCACATCCGCGCGCCGCAGATTGACTTCACCAGGGAAGTAAGCCAGCTCGTGTCCCGCACGGTGCGGGTCTACCACCACGATTTCCAGGTCGGAGGCATAGAAGGAAGTGTCGTTGTTGCCTCCGTCCCACAAAAGTACATCCGCTTCCTTCTCGGCCCGCTCAAGAATCTTTTCGTAGTCCACTCCCGCATACACCACAGTCCCTTTGCTGATGTGCGGTTCATACTCTTCGCGTTCTTCGATGGTGCATTGCTGAAGGTCGAGATCCTCCATGGTGGCGAAGCGTTGCACAGCTTGCGCCGCAAGGTCTCCGTAGGGCATGGGGTGTCGAATGACCACTGGCCTTCGACCCTGCCGGCGTAACTCTTCGGCAACCAGGCGCGAGACCGGGCTCTTGCCGCAACCCGTTCGCACCGCGCACACGGAAATTACGGGCACCACGGACTTGAGTTGCGTGCGCCCGGTTCCCAGAAGCCAGAAATCGGCGTCCGCTGCCACGGCACGGGAGGCGAGATGCATCAAGTTCTGGTGAGAAATGTCACTGTAGGAAAACACCACGACGCCGATCTCGTATTCGACGACCAGATTTTCCATATCGTTCTCTTCGAGAATAGGAATGCCTTCGGGATACAGCACTCCTGCAAGCTCCGGCGGATACCGGCGCCCGGCAATATCAGGAATCTGCGCGGCAGTGAATGCAACTACGTGGTAGTCGGAATTATCACGAAACAAGACGTTAAAGTTATGGAAGTCCCTGCCTGCGGCACCAAGAATCAAAACTCTCTTCATGGCATACCTCCAGCGAAGATCGTTTTACTCTATATCTTCTCGCTGGTTGGCAGTGGCGGCTGTATTCCTGATCACATCTAAGGGTGACTTCTTGGCACACAAAAGCTGCTATGAAGAGGGTCCTACCGGGTAATGCTCTTGAGAAGGATGTCACGATAACGCGTGTCCAACATCACGGTTTGCTACCGGGAACGATGGGAGAATAAGGCAGCGGGGGCTTGGTATGTCCAGCAGGCCCAGTCCGAGCAGTTCTGCCGCACTCGAAGAAACTGCCGTCCAGTCACTCGATGCCACACGTCATGGCGATGCCACCAGGGAAATCGACGCATTCTTGCGCTCCAGAATCGTCGGGCAGGATGCCGCAGTGGATGCAGTTCTGGAACTTTACCAGATATTTCTAGTGGGCATGTCTCCGCCCGACCGGCCCGTGGGGAATCTGCTGTTTCTCGGGCCGACCGGCTCCGGAAAGACGTACGTGATCGAAGTCCTGGCCGAAGCGCTCTTCGGCAATCCACACGCCTTCATCAAAGTAGATTGTGCGGAATTTCAGGAACATCACGAAATCGCCAAGCTCATCGGCTCCCCGCCCGGCTACATCGGCCACATGCACACCCAGCCGATACTCACCCCAGAGGCCTTGACCCGCTGGCACACGGAGAAACTGAAACTCACGCTTCTGCTGTTCGATGAAGTCGAAAAGGCCTCGGAGTCGCTGTGGCAGCTTATGCTCGGAATCCTGGACAAGGCCACGCCCACGCTCGGCGACAACACGCACGTGGACCTTTCCCAGTGCATCATCTTCATGACCTCGAACGTGGGCGCGCCAGAAATGAGCCGGCTGGCCGAGGGCGGCCTCGGGTTCGCCGTGCAGGCGACCATCGAGGATGCGAACCTGGACGACAAAATCATGCGTACTGCAACGGAGGCGGCGCGGCGAAAGTTCTCGCCTGAGTTCATGAACCGGCTGGACAAGGTTGTCGTGTTCAAGACGCTTCGCCCGGACCAGCTCGAGCACATTCTTGAACTGGAACTCGAGAAGGTGCAGCGACGCATTGCGGGCGCTGTCGGCCAGAACCATTTCACCTTCTGCTGCACGCCCGAGATCAAACAATGGCTGCTGCGGGAAGGCACCGACCCCAAGTACGGCGCCCGTCACTTGAAGCGGGTGATTGAGAAAAACATCGTTTATGGGTTGGCAAACCTGGTTGCTACCGGCCAGGTCAAGGGCGGCGACTGCGTTTCGATCGGGATCAAACCCGATGGCGCTCTCACTTTCGCCAAAACCGCAGCCACGGCCTCCGAGGAATCAGCTGCGGTTGGGAGCATGCCATGAAGAACATTCTCGTCGTCGATGATAATGAAATCCTCTGCCGCTTGGCGTGTGACATCTTGCGTACGGAAGGCATTCGAGCCTGTAGAGTACGAGCATGTAACGCTTTGGCTTCCTAAAGAGTACCTCTTCCCGAAGCTATTGGAGAAGATTCGCTATTGCCTCGTTGGAGCCAAACAGGAAAGGGAGAAGATACCTGTTCAGACGGGCTAGCTCCGTTGAGAGCCAATGAACATGTCTGATGTTGCGACCAGAATCACGCGGAGATTTTAGGCAATTCGTCTTGTCATCAGTATTCAGATATGAGAGCGCCAAGAGCTGAGGTGGTGATGGATTTCGTCAACTGCTACGAGGATGTCAATCGTGCCAGCGCCTACGCCACGCTGGAGTTCGCCAATACCTATTACCTCGCCTACCGCGATCTTCCGGCGATCATGTCGGAGTATGTGACCGGCACTGACGCGCTCGATTTCGGTTGTGGCACCGGCCGATCCACGCGATTCCTGCGGAAGCTCGGGTTCCATGTGACTGGCGTCGACATTTCGAAGGACATGCTGCGTGTCGCACGCACTCTAGATCCTTCGGGCGATTACCGCATCGTCCCTGGCGACAATTTAGCCGAGTTCGCGCCCGAAACTTTCGACCTCATAGTTTCAGTTTTCACGTTCGACAACATTCCGAGTGCAGCAAGAGTCCGGATCTTCTCTGACCTCAGAAATCTCTTGCGTCCGGCCGGAACCATTGTCAGCGTCGTGTCATCCCCAGAGATCTACACGCATGAGTGGGCTTCGTTCACGACCGTGAACTTCCCGGAAAATGCCGCCGCTCGCAGCGGCGATGTCGTGCACATCGTCGTTACCGACCACCAAGATCGCAGGCCTGTCGAAGACATCCTCTGACCGACGAATCGTATCGGGACGTCTATAGTAAAGCGAGTCTGCAAGCCATCCAAGTCCTCAAGCCGCTGGCCAAGGGCGACGAGCCATACTCGTGGGTCAGCGAAACTAGGATCGCGCCGTGGGTAATTTACGTGTTGAGACGAAGCAGCGATCCGCGAGCCATGGCGGATGGCCGTAAGCTACCTGATGCATCATTTCGGGCGTGAGTGTCTGAAGCCGGGGTTTCTGAAACCCGACATCCCGTTCGTGCGCCAACTCAATCGGCCGAAGGTGGACACTCTCCTGCGCATGATGGAACAAGGCGTGAATTCACCTCTCACGTCCAGTTGCGGGCGTCTGTTCGATGCCGTGGCCGCGTTGATCGGAATTCGTCAAGAAGTCAATTACGAGGCCCAAGCAGCGATTGAACTAGAGATGACCATCGCGGCATCGGAGGACGAAACTGGCTATCCTCTGGAATTGGTGCCGGACGGTGATGGCTGGATCATCGGCACGCGTGCTTATTTGAAGCGCTGCTGGATGATCTCGGTCGGAATCTTACTGTGGCAGGGATCAGCCGGCGTTTCCACAACGGGTTGGTCGAGGGGTTCGTCCAGTTGGCAATGCTCCTGCGAAAGAAAACCGCTCTCCACCGTGTGTGCCTCAGTGGCGGAACCTTTCACAATATCTACCTGTCGCAACGGCTCGAAGCACGGCTGTCGCAAGCTGGATTGGAGGTGTTCATGCAGAAGGAAGTGCCATCCGGGGATGGCGGATTGAGTCTGGGACAGGCCTTGGTAGCGGCGGCAAGACTTCACGCATAGGGACGGCCGGTTGCCGTGCCTACCTCTCGCCCAGCAATCATGAATCCCAGCTTGCCGTCCGTGCTAATTTGGTGAGGCGTGCCGCTTTCGAGGCGTACACTTAATGTTGGTGATTCGGGAGTTGAACGAGTGGCACAGGCACCGGCGCTTCTGACGCTTGAACAGCTTGAAAGGCTCGTTCCGGCCCTGCACAGTCGTGGTTATCAGGTTGTTGGACCGACTGTGCGTGACGGAGCGATTGTTTATGACGTCGTCGAGAAACTCTCCGATCTCCCGGTGGGCTGGACGGACGAACAGGAAGCTGGACGCTATCGCTTGCGGCGCCGCAACGATGAGGCGCTGTTCGGCTATGTCGTCGGTCCTCAAAGCTGGAAGAAATACCTGCACCCTGCCGAAGTTCGTCTGCTGACCGCGGAGCGTAGCGGCCATACCTTTCGCATCTTGAACAATGAACCGGCTCCGCCGCGGCGTGCCTTCCTGGGTGTTCGAGCGTGTGAACTGGCCGCGATCGCCGTGCAGGACCGCGTTCTGCAGGGTGATCGATTTCGAGACCCCATCTATGCCGCACGCCGCGATGGAATTCTTATTGTGGCGGTGAACTGCACACAAGCGGCACCTACTTGTTTTTGCACATCCATGGGCACGGGACCGCGCGTGCGAGGAGCCTACGATCTGGCTCTGACGGAACTGGTCGGTCCGGGTAGGCATGAATTTGTGATCGAGGTGGGTAGCGACGCTGGTGCAGCGGTCTTGGCAGAATTGGTGCCGGCTTCGTCTGCGGCATCGGAAGCGGTATGCCAGGAGGCGGAAGCTGCAGTGGATCGCGCCGCTTCCCAGATTCAGCGCCGCATGGACACAACCGGCATTCGGGACTTGCTCTACAGCAACTTCGATCATCCCCGCTGGGACAACGTCGCCCAGCGTTGCCTCACTTGCGCTAACTGCACGATGGTTTGTCCGACCTGCTTCTGCACGACCGTGGAGGATGTCAGCGATGTGAACGGCACGCACGCCGAGCGCTGGCGCAAATGGGACTCTTGTTTCACGCAGAATTTCTCATACATTCACGGCGGCAGTGTCCGCAGCTCCGCCAAGTCACGGTACCGGCAGTGGATGACCCACAAGCTGGCTTCCTGGATTGACCAGTTTGGCAGCTCGGGTTGTGTGGGCTGCGGCCGTTGCATTACATGGTGCCCCGTGGGTATTGATATCACAGAGGAGGTCCGGACCATCCGGGAGTCGCCGGCCTCCTCTTCGGTAGTCTCTTCGAAGGAAAGCAGCCATGGAAACTCTTGAACGCATCATCGCCGACCACCCTTTCTTCGCCGATCTTGAGTCGTATTACACAAATCTGCTCACCGGATGCGCCTCCAACGTGCGCTTCGACGCAGGCACCTACATTTTTAAGGAGGGTGAGGAAGCCAACGAGTTCTACCTGATCCGCTCCGGCAAAGTTGCATTGGAGATCTTTGCGCCCCAGCGCAAGCCGATCATGTTGGCTACCCTGGGCGAGGGGGAGATTCTGGGCTGGTCGTGGTTGCTGCCGCCTTACCTGTGGAGGTTTCACGCGCACGCCGTCGAATCGACACATGCGATTGCTCTTGACGGCAAGTGTTTGCGTACGAAGTGCGAGCAGAACCACGATCTCGGTTATGAGATGTTGAAACGCTTTGCCCAGATCATGGAGCAGCGGTTGGAGGCGACACGTTTGCAGTTGCTCGACGTTTATGCAGTCGGACGATGACCATGGCCACAGCAGGCACTAGCGATCTCATGCTCCCGCAGCCGTGTTGCGTGCGACAAGTGGCGAAGGAGACTCCCGATACTTTTACGCTGACGTTGGAGGCGCCGAACGGCGGGAACCGGTTCCAGCCGGGCCAATTCAGCATGCTGTGGGTATTTGGCGTCGGCGAGTTGCCAATCTCCATCAGCGGCGACCCGGCTGAGCGCGACCGGCTGGTCTATACCGTGCGCTCCGTCGGCCAGGCAACCCAAGCGCTGGTGAGTCGCGAAGTGGGCGAAGCGGTTGGAGTTCGGGGTCCATTTGGGGCGGGCTGGCCGGTGGAGAAAGCCCAGGGCCGGGACGTGCTTGTGATCGCGGGTGGAATCGGTTTGGCCCCGCTCCGCCCGGTAATCTACGAGGTTCTGCATAGCCGCGAAAAGTATGGGCGGCTGGTGATTCTCTATGGCGCGCGCAGTCCTCGCGACCTGCTCTATCGTAAGGAACGGGCCGCCTGGGCCCGGCAACGCGAGACCCAAGTGCTGGTGACGGTTGACTATGGCGGGTTGAGCTGGCGCGGCAATGTGGGCGTGGTTACCACCCTGTTCAAGCATGTGCGGCTGCAACCCGCGCGTTCGCTGGCTTTTGCCTGCGGACCCGAGATCATGATGCGGTTTGTTGCCCGCGATCTGGAGACTCACGGCTTCGCCCGGGGGAATATCTACCTTTCCATGGAACGAAACATGAAGTGCGCGGTCGGCTTCTGCGGACACTGTCAGTATGGCCCGCACTTCATTTGCAAGGATGGCCCCATCTTTCCGTATGACCAGCTGCGGCCGCTACTGGAGAAATATGAGCTCTAAGGTCAGGCGCAAGCCACGCATCGCAGTCTTCAAGTTTGCTTCCTGCGACGGTTGTCAGCTGAGTTTGCTCGACGCGGAAGATGAACTTCTGGGCGTAGCAGGAGCCATTGACATCGCGTATTTTCCCGAAGCCTCTTCTTCCATGCTCAAGGGACCTTATGACATCGGATTAGTGGAAGGATCGATTACTACTTACCACGATGCCCAGCGCATCCAGGAAGTTCGGCGGCAGTCGAAGACGCTGATCACCATTGGGGCCTGTGCCACCGCCGGTGGCATCCAGGCTCTGCGAAACTGGAAGGATGTGGATGAATTTATCCGCATCGTCTACGCAACTCCGAAATACATCAACACGCTGAAGCTCTCCACACCCATCGCTGAACATGTGCCCGTGGATTTCGAACTGCGCGGCTGTCCCATCAACAAGCACCAGCTTATCGAGCTGATCACGGCCACGCTGGCCGGGCGCAAACCGAATGCCCCGACCTACAGTGTCTGCTTGGAGTGCAAACGCAAGGGCAACGTCTGCATTGCGGTGGCGCAAGGCGTCGCGTGCCCGGGGCCGCTTACCAACGCGGGCTGCGGCGCGCTGTGCCCGAGCTTTGACCGGGGATGTTACGGCTGCTTCGGTCCTATGGAGAGCCCCAATACGGAGTCGCTCAGCAATCAGTTCCGCATTCTGGGCCAGAACAACGCGGAGATCACACGCGCCTTCCGCAGCTTCAATGCCTGGGCCTGGCAGTTCCGGAAGGCGAGCGAGGAGAGTGAACGCACGTGAGCAAGCAACCGACTAGAACGATCAAGGTTGACATTTTGGCCCGAGTTGAAGGCGAAGGCGCGCTGTACGTCAAGCTCAAGGGCGATC
>OCZU010001341.1_pt1 | contig 16241 bp, 11 predicted proteins | sample 1539001 | NCBI WGS metagenome assembly OCZU01 (sample SAMEA3539306, study PRJEB22396) | soil metagenome | biome: tundra; feature: field; material: soil | place: USA | collected 2010-05 | depth 0.15 m | reverse complement strand
CGACTTGGCAAGTATGGCAGCATCTTCAAGCCGAACACCACGTCTGGTCTAACCTGGTTGATCGGGCAAACGGCAGCCGGTGGTAATAGTGCAGATCAGAATGTTGGCACTCTTACGGCCGGCGGCGCTACGAACACTCCGGGTGAAATCGTACTCGACGTAAATAACACAAGCTCGTCCTCGGGAACTGTGATCATAGATGCCCAAATCACCGACAATGGCACCGGTGCTGTCACCTTCGTGAAGGCCGGCGTCGGCTCCATGAAACTCCGCGGCCACAATACCTATTCGGGCGGCACCTACCTCCTGCAAGGACGTGTTCAGATGGTCGGCGGCGAAGGTGGCGTTGGCTCGGGCAATGCGGATGCCTGTGGCACCGGCCCGATCTATATCCTTCCTGGTGCCTACCTATTCCCCAGCGGCACTGGTCCCACCAACAGTGATGGAACAGTCCGGCCAGTTACCAACGCCGTGTCCATTGCTGGCAACGGCACGGCGGGAGAGCCTCTTGGCGCAATCCGCTGCACAAGTGGTTGGTTGTTTAATGGCCCTTGGACGCTCATCGGCGACACGACCCTCGGCGGCAACGGCGGCGCCAGCGGCGCTATTGGAGCCAAGTTATCCGGTGCGTTTAACCTGAGTTTGTGTTCCCCGATAACGGTCAATGGAACCGTCTGTCTGACCAATTCTGCCAACAATTGGAGCGGAACAACAACCCTCAACGCCAGGAACAACACCGGTGCCAATGTTTTTCTTAGTGGCAACAGCGAGATCATTCCCAATGGTTTTGGCAAAGGCAACGTGGTGATGAATGGTTTTGGCACCGGCACTATTACCTGGAATTTGAACGGATTCAGCGAAACAATAAATGGACTCATCACGTCCGGCACTGCATCCACCTGCACCATCGCCAACAACCTCGCTGCCACCGCCTCAACCCTCACTTTGGGCGACAACGACCAGTCAGGTACGTTTGGCGGCACGATTCAGGATGGCACCGGGACGGTCGCTCTCACGAAGATCGGCGCCGGCATTGAGACGTTATCCGGCACCGTCAGTTACAGCGGTTCCACCACGGTTAATGGCGGAACATTGGCCTTGATCAGTTCCTCCGGGGCGTTGAGCAGCAGCGCGATTCAGATCAACACCAATGCAGTGCTGGACGTGTCGGGTGTCAGCGGAGGGAGTGTTGGCAGCTCCGCCGGAATTGGCATAGACACAGGCAGGCTCATTGCCAATGCCTCGGGGACGAGCACGGCCAATCTCAGCCTCACCAACTCACATTTGCAGGTGGTGCTCAATCCTGCCACGATCAACCTCCAAGTAGGCAGCACCCTGGTGATCGGTGGCGCCACCAACCTGTTGGACATTTCCACGATCCAAAACGTGGCGTCCTATCCGGTGCAGTTCACCGTAATAAAATACACCGGCAGCATCGCCGGAAGCGGATTTAACTTCGGCTTGGGCTCATTGCCGACCGACACCACCTCGGGTTATGTTTCCAACAATGCCGCCAATTCCTCCGTTGACGTCGTTCTGTTCAACGGCCCGAAACTGCTCAACTGGACGGCGTCGGTAAACACCAACTGGGACATCGTTGGAACCGCCAACTGGAAATTCGGTGCGACGCCGGTGGTATATAACGACGAGGATTCTCCCACCTTCGATGATACCGCGAGCAGCGGTCTGGTCTATCTGACCACCATGGTGACACCTGGCGGTTTGACCGTCAGTAACAACGCCCGAAGCTACCTCTTCACCGGCCCAGGCAACATCACCGGGTTTGCGAGCCTGAACAAACTGGGCACCGGCACATTGACCATCACCAACACCGGCGTTGATAACTATAGCGGCGGGGTTGTCATCTCGGGAGGCGGCACACTGATCATTGGAGTCAGCAACAGCATTTCTGGCGGCATTGCCATCAACAACTCGACTCTACGGATGACCGCCGGAAATCTGCCCTTCGGTGGAGTGGTCAATGAAGGCACACTGCTTTTCGACGCGGTCGGTGACATCGTTGCCAACAACAGCATCTCCGGCGACAGCCAGGGTGTGATCATCAAGACCAACACCGACACTGTCACCTTGGGTGGCGCGAGCACGCACAGCGGCACGATATTCGTTTCGCAAGGAACCTTGAAGGCTGGAGGTAGTGGCGCCCTGGGAAACGGCAGCACCGTATTGGTGACCAACAGTATTGCCACCAGTGCCACGCTCGATGTCAATGGCCAGACCCTTCAAACCGCGACCACAGGACCCAGCACCATCCTGGTTAACGGCGCGGGCATCGGGGGCAACGGGGTCATCTTGAACAGCGGCCCGGATAGTCTAAATGCCTTGTTGAATGTGACCTTGGCGGGTGATACATCGTTTGGCGGCAGCAGCGGACGCTGGGACATTCGGAGCGTCACCGGCTTTCCGGGGCAATTGCAAACGGGCGGCCAGCCTTACAACCTCACCAAGGTGGGCACCAACCAAGTCTCGCTTGTCGGCGTGATTGTGGATTCAGCCTTGGGTAACATCACTGTGCAAAACGGAGTCTTTAGCGTCGAGACCTCCACGTCGGGCCTGGGCGATAACACCAGCCATAATCTTACCGTGGCTGCTGGCGCGACGCTGCAACTCTTCAATTACTCCTCAGCGTTGACCAAGCCGCTGGTGCTGAACGGTAATGGAGTTGTCACTACTCTCAATAATGGCGCCGGGGCTAACACGACGGACACCCCAATACTACTCAATAGCGGGAACTGCGTATTCAACGTTGCCGGCACTTCCCTGACGATCAGCGATCTTAGCAGCGTCGGTTATAAGCTGGCCGGTCCAGGCGGGCTGATTAAATCAGGCGGCGGTCCTTTATACATCAACATCCCGCTCGCCTATGCCGGCGCGACCTTGGTAACCAATGGGATCTTGGTCGTCGATGCGCTGGAAACAAATAGCAGCAGCATTACGGTGGGCGGCGGCACGCTCGCCGGCACCGGTTCTTTCGCCAGCCCGGTGACGGTTGGTGCGAATGGCACCCTTTCGCCCGGCGACACCAACGCTGGCAACGCGGTGGTCACCCTGGTCATCAGCAACACCTTGAGCCTGGCGGGCACGTGCGCGATGGATGTGAACAAGGCTGGCAGCGTGTTCTCTGACGATGTGATTACAAACCTGACCACCTTGACGCTGGGCGGCAATTTGCAACTCAATATTCAAGGGGACCCTCTGACCGTTGGAGATATTATTCCACTGTTTAGCTTCAACTCCGCCAGCGGTTCGTTTGCCGCCATCGTCCCGTCAACACCGGGCACGGGTTTGGCATGGGACACCAGCCATCTCACCACTGACGGCACCTTGCGTGTGCTGGCAGTGTCAACGACGCCGGCGAGCATCGCCACTTTGGTCACTGGCAACCAGTTGGACCTTGGCTGGCCGGCGGATCACACCGGCTGGCGACTGCAGGTTCAGACGAACGCAGTCACCACGGGCATAAGTTCAAATTGGGTTGATGTGCCAGGCTCGACAATGGTCAATAACGTCAGCATGACCATTGACCCGGCCAATGGCGTTGTTTTCTTCCGAATGGTATTTCCATAGCGAACTCCGCTGTGGCGTGTTGGGATACCGCCGGGTTGAATTACTGCTCAACCCGGCGGCAAATTCTTGAGGTTCAAGCTTTGAACCCGGGCGGCAAATCGGGGCGGGAAGCGGTGTCTCCGGGGTTTCATCCGCGATAATTGGCCATCAACCGCAGCATTTCTTTCACGGCTGTTTCCATCCCGACCATCACGGCGCGGCTGACAATGCTGTGGCCGATGTTCAATTCAACAAGGTGCGGCACGCGATGGAGCAGCGGCAGATTCACGTAATTCAAACCATGTCCGGCGTTGACTTTCAGGCCGAGCGCGTGCGCCTGCTTCGCGCCGAAAATCAAGCGCTCCAATTCCGACTCGCACTTTTGCCCGTCACCAAAATGTTCCGCAAACTGTCCCGTGTGCAATTCGATGAACTGGCTGCCCGTTCGCGCCGCCGCTTCAATTTGTTTGGCGTCCGGCGCAATGAACAGGCTGACTTCGATCCCGCCGTCGTTCATTCTTTTGCGCGTCTCTGAAAGCGCCTTTTCATCGGCGACAACATCGAGTCCACCCTCCGTCGTCACTTCCTGCCGGCGCTCGGGCACCAGGCAGACGATTTCCGGCTTGAGTTTCAGAGCGATGCCTACGATTTCCGGCACGTTGGCCATTTCGAGATTGAGCCGGGTCTGGATGACTTCGCGCAATTTCCAGACATCGCGGTCCTGGATGTGACGGCGGTCTTCGCGCAAATGGGCGGTGATGCCGTGCGCGCCCGCCGCCTCGCACGTGCCCGCCGCCGCGACGGGATCCGGCTCGCCGTGCCCGCGCCCGCGGTACCGCGCTTCTCGAATCGTTGCGACGTGGTCAATGTTAACGCCCAGTTTCAACATGAAAACATCGCTTCTGTGCCAAACCCGGCCAGGTTTGGCAAATGGAATAACTATAAAGTTTGCTTCCTTCCGGTCGAACCTGCTTTTGTGTGCGTCGTGTCGAGGTTTCGTTCGTTCGTGAAATACTGGCTGCCGGCAGGCATCTGGATGGTCTTGATTTTTTCCGCTTCCGGAGATGCCAGGTCTTACCAGCATTCCTCGCGCATCATCGTGCCGATCATGCGCTGGTTGTTTCCCGGCATTTCCGCGCAAGCTCTGGATTTGGCCGTGCTGCTCGTACGCAAATGCGCGCATCTCACTGAGTATGCCGTGCTGGCGCTGCTGTTCTGGCGCGCGATTCGCAGGCCGATAAAGCGGGATCCGCGTCCGTGGTCATGGACGCTGGCCGGACGGGTATTGTTGTGCGTGGCATTTTACGCGGCGAGCGATGAATTTCATCAGTTGTTCGTGCCGACGCGCGATGCCTCGCTGCGGGACGTGGCCATTGATACCTGCGGCGCGGCGTTGGGAATTTTTATGCTCTGGGGAATGCACCGCTGGCGCAGCCGCAGGGGAAGCGTCATTGCTCGCTCAGACGCAGCAGATGCACCTTGGTCTGGTTGAAGGCCGTGTTGAGTTCGGCCAGCAAGCTGGCCGCTTCGCCCGCCTTGCCGTCGTGGGCCAGCTCCTCCAGTTTTTGCGAAAGCTCAACGACCCGTTTGGCTCCGAGATTGAGGCTCATGCTTTTCAGTGCGTGCGCGTGAAATGCCATTTTGGGAGCGTCGTTGATGGACTGGTTGATTTGCGCGATGGTCTGCGGCGCGCTTTCCAGAAAAAGATCCACGAGCTCGCGCACGATGCTGACGCCATTGGAAGGCTGGACTTCGCGAAGCTCGGCCAGGATGCTTTCGTCGAGCAGTTGTTCCACCGGCGGCGAGGTGCGCCGGAGAAATGAAGTGTCCGCTTTTCTGACCCTGGCCGGTCCCCAGCGTTCGAGCGCCTGCTGCAATTCACCAACGCGGACGGGCTTGGTGATGTAGTCGTCCATGCCGGCTTCGAGGCATTTTTCGCGGTCGCCCATCAGCGCGTTGCCGGTCATGGCGATGACGCAGGGGCGTTTTTCGCGCGGCCAGCGTTTGCAAATCTGGCGCGCGGCTTCCAATCCATCCATCTCCGGCATCTGCACGTCGAGAAAAACGATGTCGTAAGCTCGTTGTTCGAGGGCGCCCAGGACTTCGATGCCGTTGTTGGCGATGTCGGCGCGGTAGCCAAATTTTTGCAAAATGCTCCGGCCGACTTTCTGGTTGATCGGATTGTCGTCCGCCAGCAGCAGCCGGAGCGGGATGCGCTTGGCGAGCGCGCCATCGAGCGCGGGTGCGGAGGGCGCCTTTTTCTCCTGCTGGGACTTGACGCCGAGGGCGCGGCAGACCGCGTCGAGAAGCTGCGCGGGACGAATGGGTTTGTGGACGATGCCGGCGATGCCCACGCCGGCCGGGCGCACATCGTCACCGCGCAGCCGCGCGGAAGAAAGCAGCAGCAGCGGAATGGCCCGGGCGATGGGTTGCTGGCGGATTTTTTCGGCGAGCGCCAGGCCGTCCACGTCGGGCAATTGCAGGTCGAGAATGGCCGCGTCAAAAGCCGGGTCGTCCGTGATGAACTTCAGCGCCTCAAGGCTGTTCACGGCGCCCTGGACTTTCATTCCCCATTGCTCGGCACGATGCCTGATGATGCGCAGGTTGGTGGGGTTGTCTTCGACCACCAGCAGGCGTTTGCCGGAGAGTTTCGGCTGCAACACCTGCCAGTTCGGTGGCGCGTTGGTGGAAGCCGACCGGACCACCACCATGAAATGAAACGTGGCGCCTTCGCCGGCGTCGCTTTCAACCCAGATCTTTCCACCCATCAATTCCGCGAGCCGTTTGCAAATGGCCAGGCCCAATCCGGTGCCGCCATAATGTCGCGTGGTGGACGCGTCCACTTGTTGAAAGGATTTGAAAAGACGATCCTGCTTGGCGAAGGGAATGCCAATGCCAGTGTCCCGAACGCGAAAGTGCAGCAGCCATTGTTCGGGATGACGGAGAAACTCCGTGTCGTGTTTACGCCCCGGATCCAGATCGCGCGGGCCGTGAGCGGCGGGCGTCACTTCGATGACCACTTCGCCGGCCGGTGTAAATTTGACCGCGTTGCTGACCAGGTTGACCAGAATCTGGCGCAGCCGGGTCACGTCGCCCACGAGAATCTTTGGAACAAGATCGTCCACGACGTACGCCAGGTCGAGATTTTTCTCCGCCGCTTTCGGTGCGAGCAAATCCAGCGCTTCCTCGATGCAGGTGTGGAGTTCGAACGGATGATTTTCCAACAGCAGCCGGCCGGATTCGATTTTGGAAAAATCAAGAATGTCGTTGATGATCGTGAGCAACGCGTCGGCGCTGCTGCGCGTGGACTCGACGTATTCGCGCTGTTCGTCGGTGAGTTCGGTGTCGAGCAGCAAGGCGGTCATGCCGATGACGCCGTTCATCGGCGTGCGGATTTCGTGGCTCATGTTGGCCAGGAACTCCGACTTGGCGAGCGTGGCCTCTTCCAGCCTTTGATTGAGCGCGACGAGCGCGGCATTGCTCTCGACCCACTGCCGCTGGCTTTCCCGCAACGCGCGGTAGGCGGCATCGCGTTGAAGCTGATTCAAATAAGCCCTGGAATGATGGCGGACCCGCGCGCTGAGTTCGACTTTATCGGGCAGCTTCACCAGAAAATCATTCGCGCCCAGCGCGAACGCCCGGCTTTTCACCTCCGAATTTTCCGTCGGCGAAAGCACCAGGATGGGAATGTCTTTCGTATCCGGACTCGCGCGCAATTGTTCGATGACCGCCAACCCCTCGGCACCGGGTTTGGCGAGGTTCAGCAGAACGATGGTCGGACGAAGCTGGCCAGCCAGTTGAATGGCGGCGCGCGCGTCGGCGCAGCGATGAAATTCCAGGTTGCTTTGATCGGAAAAGAAAAGACGAATTTCATCGGCCACCGCCGCCTCATCGCCCACCAGAAGCACGCACAGATGGTACTCGGCTGATTGTGAGCCGTTTTCCGCAAATTGTGATTGCCGGGGGGCTTGGCGTTCGTCTGGCATGGTCAGTCGCATTTCTGCCAGCGGCAAGGTAACGGTTTGGCCCTGAAAAACAAGATTGTTCTTGGAACCAGCGGTCGCCCAGTCAGCGTCCATAAAACTTTTTTCACCTCCCAATACTTCGGATAAAGATAGAAAAACGGCGACGCTTCAGGGTTGCCGGCCAAAGCGCCCGCAACGTCGGCGAACGGAACAAACGTCGCGCGCGGCGGCTCGGTGTTGATGTGAACGATCTGCTCGTTTTCCCAATCGGGCGCGGCGGCGGCGCTAAAGCCGGAGGCTGCGAGGCAGGTCAGGGCCAGACCGGCGAGCCATTTGTCTTGAGCGGGCATTTGTTTCTGAACGCAGTTTAGAGATTTCGTTGACCGTGGCAACTGCGTGTCCCTCTCTGGGAGCGCCGGCGTCTCGCCGGCGAGTCGCTCGATCCGCATTTCGCAACACGCCGGCGCCCGCAAGATTATTCTCGTACATTTTCAAAACTTTTGGCGCAGCCAGACGCGGTCTGACCGCCACGCCCGCCCGCCGTGATGCAGCGAGACGAGGCGCTGTGGGAGCATGTTAGGGTTTCACCCCATAGCGAAGTCCAACCCGGTCAACTAGAATGGCCCCATGAAACGTATCACCCTCGCCACTCACACCCCCCGGGCACTTAAAATAAGCCGAACGAAACAGTTACTTATTGGTCTTGTCCTTGCGGTGACCTTTATGGCCCCGCACCGGACATGGGCGGCAGGTCCGGCGCCAATTGACTTGGGATCGGTTGCCCATTTCGCGATTCTGGCCACCTCCACGACCACCACAACAGGCGGGGGCATCATTAATGGGGATGTCGGGTTATCTCCGGCGGGTTCGCAGGGAATCCCTCCGGCACAGATCCACGGGATGATTTACAACGGCGGCGCGATAGCCGCCCAGGCCCAACTCGACTTGAACGCCGCGATTATCGCCGCCAGCCCAGCTAAACTTCCCGGAGGCATCAATGCAGGCGCTGACCTCAGCGGGCAAACGCTGGTCGCTGGCGTTTATCAATCCCCGTCGGGCGCGTACGACATAAGCGGGGTTCTCACTCTTCATGGTGGTCCGAATGATGTCTGGGTTTTCCAGATGGCGAGCTCACTCACCGTGGCCACCGGATGCCAGATAATCTTGACCGGCGGCGCACAGGGGAGAAACATCTTTTGGCAGGTCGGTAGTTCAGCGACTCTTGGCACCTCCTCAGTCTTTAAGGGAACCATAATGGCGTATGCATCCGTCACGATGAATGCCAGTTCAACCCTGGACGGCCGGGCGCTGGCACAGGTTGGAGCGGTTACATTCAACGGCGATGGCGGCAGTTTGCCAACGCTGGCGGCTCCCATCTTTACCTACATCTCCAGAACGACTCCCAGTTCCGCGACCGTCGTCCTCAACACCGCGCCGTATTTTCTCCTGACGCTGCAAACCAGCCCGGACCTCTCCCTGCCGAACTGGACGACGATCGCCACGGATACCCCGGTCACCAACGTATGGACGTTCACCGACAACACGGCAACGGCAAACGTGCCCCGGCGCTTCTACCGGGCGTTCCTCACCACTCCTTAGCGCGCAAACGCTGCTCCTTCTCCTCGACGGGAGAAGGTGCCGGCGGATCATTTGCCGATGCAAAACTGGCTGAAGATCATGTCGAGCAGGTCTTCCGTGGTTGTCTTCCCGACGATTTCGCCGACGGCGTTGACGGCGATGCGCAAGTCCATGGCCGCAAGTTCGAGTGTGTCCCCTGCCCTGACCGCCTCGAGGGTTCGTTGGGTGGCGACGCGGGCGCGGTTGAGCGCGTCCTGATGCCGGGAGTTGATCATCACCTGCAACATCTCGGTTTTAATCTCGCCCGACCAGACCAGTTCCTTGATGGAATCTTTGAGGGCTTCAATTCCGTTTCCGGTGAGGCAGCAGACATCAACGATCGGGAGGTTCGGAGTTCCGCCTTCAGGCGGTCCAGACAGCCGCGTAAACGCGGAACTCCAAACCAGCTTGGCGGGCAAATCAATTTTGTTGCGGACGATGATGTGTTTCTTTCCGACAAATTCGGCCAGATACTTTTCGTCGGCTTCAGTCAGCGGTTCGCTTGCGTCCATGACGTGCAGAATAAATTCTGCTTTTTGAAAAGTTTCGCGGCTGCGACGAATGCCCTCGCCTTCGATCTCGTCCCGCGCCTCGCGCAAACCGGCGGTGTCAATAAACACCACGGGCAGGCCGCGAATATTGGCGGTTTCTTCAATTGTGTCGCGGGTGGTCCCCGGGATGGGCGAGACGATGGCGCGGTCGTGGCCAAGCAGTTGATTCAACAGACTCGACTTGCCCGCGTTGGGCCGGCCGACGATGGCCGCGCGAATGCCGCGACGGAGAATTTGTCCCTCGTTCGCCGTGCGCAGCAGTTCGCCCATGAAGGCAATGCCGCGTTCGAGCCGGGAAATCAATTGCGCCTTCGTATCCGGCGCGATGTCCTCGTCGGGAAAATCTATGTGGGCTTCGACGTGCGCGAGTGTCTTGACCATGTCATCGCGAAGTAGGTTGATGCGTTGCGACAGTTTGCCGGCGAGTTGCTCATTCGCCGCGCGCAGGGAGAGTTCGGTGCGCGAGTGAATCACGTCCGCGACAGCCTCGGCCTGCGCGAGATCAATGCGTCCGTTCAAAAAGGCGCGGCGCGTGAATTCGCCCGGCTCGGCAAGGCGCGCGCCACCGGCCAGCACGGCGTCCAAAACCATTTTCGCCGGCAGAATTCCGCCATGGCAGGTGACTTCCACCACGTCCTCGCGCGTGAATGTGCGCGGCGCGCGCATGACGGCGACGAGCGCTTCGTCCACCGTCCTGCCGTCGTGAACGACGCGGCCAAAGTGAACCGTGTGCGTGGGCGCGGCGGAAGGTTTCAGCGAATTTTTTCCGACCGGCGCGAAACACCGGTCGGCGACCGCGAACGCCTGCGGACCGGAAATGCGGATGACGGCCAGCCCGCCTTCGCCGAGCGGCGTGGCAATCGCAGCGATGGTGTCGTCGAGCATGTGAGAAATGTCGGATGAGGGATGACGGATGTCGAAATCATTCGTCATTCGTCATTTGAAATTCAATCACCCAGGCAGCCGCCTCTGGCAATCTGGTTACGCTTGCCTTCCAACCACAGTCGCGCCTTCTCGTAGCTTTTTTTGCCGAGGTAATGCAACAGTTCCGGTGCCGTGTCCTTCGGCAACCCGCGCGTCAATTCATCCAGCCGTGCGAAGATCGGCATTAAATTGGGTTTTGGATCCGCCCTCGGCATCGTTTTCACCGTGTCGTCCAGCTCGATCAGCGACAGCAAAATGGCATTTTCCTGTTCGCTCATTTCAGTGTGTCAGATAGTGTGAAACAAGCGCGTCCAGCTTGGTGAATTTTCCTTTCAGATACCAATCGGTGATAAAGCGCGTGAGTCCGGTGATCATGAAAAGAAACATGGAAGTCATCAGGTAAAGTCCCAACGCGTGCGGGGGATCGGGTCGCATGACCAGCGGAATGCCGCTGTAAAGAATCGAGATGGTGAGCACAATTCCAATCCCCCAGCTCACCCAGGGCGAAACGGCAGGAAATGCATCGAGCAGCCGGAGCAGAAAAACCGGGCTGAGCCCGTAGGCGGCAACGGTGAAAGTTTGCGAAAAGTTATGCCGCCCGTGAAACGTTTCGCCGAGGGATTTGATCAGCGCGGCGGCGATGAACACAATGGCCAGGGCCAGAATGCATTGACCGGCCTCGTAAACGACGGCTTGCGAAATGGTGAATTGCGTGAGCTTGGTGAGTTCGCCGCGCAGCTTGCCCCAATGCACCAGGCCGTAACCTTCGGCCGCCGACACGAGCAGCAACATGGGAAGCAAGTAGGCGACGAGAATCACACCCCACTTGCGCGGGGTTTCTGCAATCCGCTGCCAGGTTGCCGCCGAACTGAAAATCAAGAGCAGTGCTTTGATCATGCGTAAACATTCTTACCGGCTGACGATTGTCAGGCAATAAAATGGCCGTGTCAATTTTGCGCGGAAAGAATCGGGCACGCCGGGCCCCGGCAAACGATTGCGTTCACCCGCCGGTGCGGTAGATTTCAAGCATGAACAGGATCATTTGTAACACGACGCGCGTTCGCTGGGCGATGGGGTTGCTGCTGGCCGGCCTGCTGGCTGGCTGCGCCACGCAAAAAATTGACTGGGCCGCCCGTGTGGGACATTTCACTTTCGACCAGGCGGTCCTTCAATTCGGTCCGCCGGACAAGCAGGCGAAGCTCAGCGATGGCGTCCTCGTGGCGGAATGGCTCACGAGCCGGGGATATTCACAGACTTATGCCGGGTACGGCTACGGATATCCCCGCTGGTATTATGGGCCGATGTATCCGGGCTACGTGGAAACCTATTCGCCGGATCATTTTTTGCGGTTGATTTTCGGCCCGGACGGCCAGCTCCAGAGCTGGAAAAAATTCACCCGCTGATTTCTGCTTTCGTTGCCATGGCGGGCGTGATTAACTCACGAAAATGAATGTAGATCTTGGCATCTGGGGCAAACTCACGCGGGTCGTGATTTTCCTGTTGCTGCTGGCCGTGCTGCTCGGCATCGCGGTCTGGTATCTGCCGTTGATCCAGCAGAATGAAAGGGTGCGCAAGGAGGTTCTCCGGCTCGACACACAAGTACAAAAGGAAGAGGAGGCTTCCAAACAACTGAAAGCATCCATTGACTCGTTGCGCAATGATCCCAAGGCGGTGGAACGCCTCGCCCGCGAGCGCCTCGGCTACTCCAAGCCCGGGGAAACGGTGATCCGGTTTGAGGGAACGTTTACCAACAATCCGACGGGGCCATAGACATTTTCCGCCCGCCGCCTCAAACCTCAATGTCAGCGAGACCGACACCCGTTTTTCTCACGGCAGAATGGCGCTGGCTGGCGATGTTGAATTATGAAATCGCTCCGGACCTTCTCGCTCCGTTTGTTCCAGCCGGCACAGAACTCGATTTCCATCAAGGCAGGTTGCTGGCCAGCGTGGTGGGCTTCTTGTTCCAAAAAGCCCGCGTTTGTGGAATTTCAATTCCATTTCACCGCAACTTTGAGGAGGTGAACCTGCGCTTTTACGTCCGGAGAAAAGTCAATGGTGACTGGCGGCGCGGCGTGGTCTTCATCAAAGAATTGGTTCCCAGAACCGCAATCGCCTGGGCCGCGCGCACGTTTTACAATGAAAATTACACCGCGATGCCGATGTCGCACCACATCGAAAAATCTTCAGACATTTCTGAAGGCATAAAATCCATCGCGTATCATTGGCGGTTTGGCGGACATGATCAATACTTGAAAATGACCGTGCGCGGGCAGCCGGCTCCTATTCGTGAAGGAACGGAGCAGGAATTCATCACTGAACATTACTGGGGTTACGCCGTGCAAAGAAACGGAACCACCATTGAATATCAGGTCGAACATCCTCGCTGGCGGGTTTGGGAAACCGAAAGTGCCAGCCTGCATTGTGCTGTGACCAGGTTATATGGCGAAAAATTTTGCGGACCCCTAAGCAGTCCACCCGCTTCAGCGTTTCTCGCCGAGGGTTCGGTGGTAAAGGTGTTCAAAGGTGTCCGGCTCGTTTCTTGAATTCAAACAAGTCACATCACGCAGACTCGAAAGACGTGGACGACTGAGAACACCATATTGTCATGGTGAGCGTTAGTTGCCACCTATCGATCCGGCGACTGCAACCGTCGCGTCCAAATTCATCCCTCAACGGGCAGTGGACACAGACAACGTATAACGGCATGATCCCTCGTATGAAAGTGTGTAACCGGACTGTGTGTCATGGTAGCTCGTCTTCCGAATATCAGAAAGCATCCGAATCTCTTGTCGTGAATTGGTGAACAAAAGCACCTGCAAAGAATCTGGATATTGGCCATTCGCTTGCTGATAGGCATCCAACTTCTCTTGCAATTTAGTCTGCACGGCCTCAACCCTCGAACTTTCGGCTGCCTGAACAGAGGGCCATACGAATATCCAAGCGATTCCGAGCAACACTGCGAGTGATGCAACACCAAACAGAAAGTGAATAACGCGCAGTGCTTTCATTATGCCAAGCAGGCTAACAGTTTATTTGATCACCAGCGGCTCGTGCCACGCATGTCCGCTCTGCGCGAGCAAATCATCCGATGCCACCGGCCCCCACGTGCCCGCCGAATAAAATTCGCGATTGGAAAGCGCTTTGCTTTCCCAGCTTTTGCGGATTGAATCCACGATCTGCCAGGCCGTTTCCACCTCATCCCGACGAATGAACAGTGTCGCGTCGCCCACGATGGCTTCCAGCAGCAGCCGTTCATAAGCCTCCGGCGTGTACGCGCCGAATTCGGCGTCGTAACTGAAGTGCATCCGCACGGGGCGGACGGCCAGACTCGTGCCGGGCACCTTGCCGTTGAACCGCAGGGAAATTCCCTCGTTCGGCTGAAGGCGCAACGTCAGCGCGTTGGCATCGAGCTTGTTTCCACATTGCGCGGCGAACAAAACATTGGGTGTGGGACGGAACTGGATCCGCACTTCGCTCGCGCTCAACGGCAGATTTTTTCCGGTGCGCAAATAAAACGGCACGCCGGACCAGCGCCAGTTGTCAATGAAGAGCTTCATCGCCACGTACGTCTCGACGTTGGAATCCGGTTTCACCTTCGTCTCCTGCCGGTAGCCGGGACGCTGTTCGCCATCCACCGCGCCGGCGAAGTATTGACCGCGCACCACCTGTTTGGCGAACTCTTCGGGCCGCAGCGAGCGGATGGATTTGAGCAGCTTCACCTTTTCGTCGCGAATGGACTCCGCTTCCAGCGAGACGGGCGGTTCCATGGTGACGAGCGAGAGCACCTGGAGCATGTGGTTTTGCACCATGTCGCGCATCGCGCCCGCCTCCTCGTAATATCCGCCGCGCCCGCCGACTCCGATTTTTTCGCTGACCGTGATTTGCACGTGGTCAATCGAGTCGCGGTTCCACAGCCGCTCGAAAATGGAATTTGAGAAACGGAACATCAAGATGTTCTGCACCGTTTCCTTGCCGAGATAATGGTCAATGCGGAAGACCTGCCGTTCCTGCGCGAAGCGGGTGAGATCATTGTTCAGCACCTGCGCCGATTGCAAATCGTGGCCAAACGGTTTCTCGACGACGATGCGCTGCCAGCCGGCGGTGCCGTTTTTGTGCTGCAGGCTGGCGCGATGCAGTTGTTCGACCACCGGGCCGAACTGGCTGGGCATCGTGGCGAGATAAAAAAGCAGGTTCTCGCGCAACGGCGCCTGACCAAACGAAATCAACAGCTCCTCGAGTTTTTTGTAGGCCGCGTCTTCCGTCATGTCGCCCATGCAATAAAAAACATTTTTGGCGAACTCGCTCCAGACTTTGTCGTCCACGGGTTTGGTGCGGGAAAACTGGTTGAGCGCCTCGCGCAATTCTTGCCGCCACGAGTCGTCGGTCTTCTCGCGGCGCGCGAAACCCACGACCCGGAACGACGGCGGCATCTGTTTCTCCTTGAACAGATGGTAAAACGCGGGAATCAATTTGCGCGAGGTCAGGTCGCCGCTCGCGCCGAAGATGACGATGGAGCAAGGCTCCGCCGGTTTGCGTGTCTCGCTTAAGTGGCAAGTCTCGGTGTCAAACGACTGGTCTAATATTGACATGCGCGAACAATGGACGAGCCGGCGATTTTTTTCAAACGATTCTTCGCGGCGAAAGCAGTGTCGCCAGACAGACGCGTGGTGGCTTCGCGCGAAACCGCCGGAGAAATAATCAGATGGTTTTCCTCAAGTCCCGCTCAAGGACCGTTTAAACGATAGAATTGTTTCCCCGCAACGGTGTTCGTCGTCACCGTATATTGGCTGCCGACAATCGCCGGAGCACCGGGCACCGTCGCCCAGATCGTCGTCGGCGCGAGTTGGGCGGCGGATTCCAGCGTAAAGCCAGCCTCGTTGGTTGACCACGACAGCACGACGTTGCCCGACAATTTCGCGATGTTCAACACCGGTAGGTTCACCTCATACGCGCCGATGTCGCTGCCGTCGCCGCCGGGCGCGTTGGCGATGGAGAGGAAATCATAGGGCCGGAGTCGTCCGCGTTCGTCGGTGGTCGCGCCAGTTTTGCCTTTATCAATGGCGGGGCTGCCAGGCAATAGCTTCATGGTTGGAAGGGAACCTCCGTTGAATTGCAGCGGGCCTAGCAGCGCAAGGAGTGGAGTGCCGCTGGTGCCGGTCTGATCGCCGGTAACTGTGAAACCGGTTGCCCCATCCGCGACACCGATAAGGTTGTAACCTTGGGAAGCAAACGTGCCTGAGCAATCCAGGCCGCTGTTGCCAGCGATGAGATCATTTTGAACTACGTTCAGGGTCGCGGTGGTATGCACTCCGCCGCCCAGTGCGCTGCCAATCGCGCCATTCGGCCCGGCACTGGCTCCGAAGCCACCAGGGCCGCCGAGTCCGCCGGCACCACCAATGGTGTTGTTCGAGCTGATCGTGCAATTGGCCACGAGAAGAAAGTTCAGATTTTCCAAGCCGCCGCCCGTGCCATTGCCACCTGCGCCGCCCGCAGCGCCGTTTCTATGAAACGTTGACCCACCGCCGACGCCGCCTGATCCTCCGCTGCTCGTATTTCCTGCCACAGTGCAGTTGTTCAAAACGAGAGTACCCGACCCATTGACTAACCCACCACCAGTTCC
>OCZU010001340.1_pt1 | contig 16246 bp, 8 predicted proteins | sample 1539001 | NCBI WGS metagenome assembly OCZU01 (sample SAMEA3539306, study PRJEB22396) | soil metagenome | biome: tundra; feature: field; material: soil | place: USA | collected 2010-05 | depth 0.15 m | reverse complement strand
GCTCCGGCACGACGAGCAATGTCCCTTGCTGCTTGCCCGCTTCGCGCCAAATCACCTGCGGCGCGGCCCACGCGTTCGTCGCCTTCACGCCTGGTCCGGCGAGACTGATGGCGAATTGCTGCCGGCCCTCGGTCTTGCCGCGCAGATTCAACGTGATGACGCGGCCCGCGCCGGTCTTCAACTCGGTCCAATGGCTCAACGCCGCACCGCTGATGGACTCCACGTCAAAACCCGCCGGCATCACAAAGCTCAATCGGAAAATGCCCGCGCGCGTGATGTCCACGGCCGCGTTGACCGCGAGCACGGTGCGGTCTTCGCCCAGCGAAAGTGTGTCCTGCGTCTCGACGCGCACGTCCGGCTCAACGGGCGACGCCTTCAACGAAGCCGTGGCTTGCGTGTCGGAGTATCGAAACGCGCGCCGCACCGTAAGCCCGGGAATTTGCGCGGCGAGCGATTGTACCGCGTCGCCGGGAAAATCTTCCAGATTGATCGGCGTGAGACTTTCGGCGTTTACCGTGTCGAGTTGCACTTCGTTGCCTGTCGCGATGCCAAGCACGCCAATTTGGTTGGCCGCATTGTCCACGCTCAACAACCCGACCGGTTGCTCGAACGGCAACGGGCCGGTTGCGACTTGCGACCGCACCAGCAGCGCGAACGGACGCGACTGCGGCGGGTTCAAGGTAACGCGCAGCTTGCGCGTGTCGGGATCGAATCGCCAGAGCGACACCAAATCCGTAGCCGCCGAGGCAACGAGGCTCTAACTTGGTTTTTGAATTGTAGTTTGAGCCTCCTCACGTCGGCCGCTACCAACGTCCGTGATCGTCGCGCCCTTGGGCACGTCGAGAATCAGTTCGCTCAATTCGCCCTGGGCCGGACGAATCGAGACAAGATGCGCGCCTTCGATCACGCCCGCCGACGGCGCGTAAAGCTGCGAAATCTCCGCGTAGAACACCGGCTTTTCGCGCTTCACATCCCGGCTGCGCGGCTTCCAGCCGACCCAGGCGTCGGCCACCGGCGAGAGCACGAGCGTCGCGACGGTGTTGCTGCCGCTCGCTTCGCGATGGACGGACACGGCCTGCGGCGAGAACACGTCCACATCCAGACCGATGACCGTGAGGTTGAGTTGATTGATGAGTCCGGAACTCGTGGGCAACGCGAAGACATTCTCCGTTCCATTCTTCGTGACCTGCAACTGATATTGCACTTCGATGTCGAAGGTGCCGCCCTTCTGCGCGACCAACTGCTGCGCGCGGTTCGAGCCAATGGTCGCCTGCACAAGATTGAGCGTGTTGCTCGGATAATTGATTCGCGTGAGCACTGCCGGCTCGAACAACAGCGGGAGCGTTTGACCCTTCTGCGCCAGCCAGCGAATTTTCGCCGTGGCGAATGCGAACTTTTCCTCGATGCGAATCTGCTGAGTGATCGAATCAGCAACTGGTGATTGCTTCGGCGACTGGACAGCAGCCGCGGCTTCAGCAGCCGAAGCGGACGCACTTCCAAAACTCAACCAGATCAATCCGCCGACCAGCATTGCCGCAACCGCAGACGCAGCCCCGTTCTCCGTCGTCGGCTTTTGCGGCAGCGACCACAAGCGTCGCAGCGCGGGAATCACAACGTGCAGCAACAGAAATGCGCCCAGGACGCAGATGAACCACGGCACGCCGTTCGGACAGCGCAGCGTCGCCCACGCCGCCAACGTCCAGCCAAAAATTGAGCAGAAGCGCTTGAGCCAGTCATCCTCACGCAACCAACCGTAAATCCAAACCACCAATGCCAGCACAGCAGGCCAGCTGAATCCGACAACACTCAACCCCGACTCCTTCTCCGGCACATTCGCCACTTCGACACTCAGAGGACTGTTCGCCTGTTGCACCGGCGCAAGGAACGTCACGTTGCTCGGCAAGTAGCCCCTGTGTGGCTCCGCCATGCTGGCTAGTTGCGCGAACATGCCCGCCGCCATCAAAACCGCCACGAGTCCGAGCACCGTCCCGCCAATGTGACGGGCGCTGAACTTTTGAACGTCCTCGCGACTCGCCCAACGCCACATGACCAGCGCTGCGAGCACGAGCAAGAGCGCGGTCGCGAGTTGAGGGACGATGCGTCCAGCCGAATTGCCGCTGAACATTCTTGTTAACTGCGCAAAGCCCGACACGTCCGGGACGCCGCTCACCGGCGTCAGCGAACCTTGGCGATAAATCAAACGCTGGCCCGCATCCGGTTCGAGCGTCCATTCCGCCAGCATCACTGGCGCCGCCACGGTGGGCGCGGACACCGTCACGCGCTGCGGGTCTTTCGATTTCGACGCGAGTTTCAAGTCGAGCTTCAACACAGCATTCGGGTCGGCGCGTTGCGGCAGCGGAATCAGATTCGCCTCGCCGTCCTTCACTGGCACGACGGGCGCTCCATTCACGGTTGCCGACCATAGTTCCACTCCCGCCGGCAGCGTCACGCGGAAGTTTGGATTGCCGCGATTTTTTACGAGATAACTCACGTCGGTGAGCACTTGGCCTTCCTTGGAGATGCGTGTGGCGAGCGACGCGCGATCCACGACCTGGCTGAGTGAATCGCCTTGCGCGAGCGGACTGAGCGCGAGTTTCAAATTGAATGGCCGCGACGTGTAGCGATACGCCGCGAGAATCGGCGCGTCGAAAAAGAGCCGGTATTCCGCCGGCACCTCGCCGGTTTCAAGCGGCAGCAGACTGGCCGACACATCCGCCGGTTTCACCTGGAATTGGTACGCGCTCACGACGATGGTGTGACCCTGCTCGGATTGCGCATCGAGCGGGCGCGCGCCGGTGAACGCAAGCGTGTCTCCTTGCGCCTTGAACGGGCGCTCGTAAGTCGCGAGCAGCGTGTAGGCGCCCGACACCGGCGAGTGCAACTGCACCACGTATCCGTTCGTGGTCTTCTGCCAGTTACGGATGTCTTTGCCGGTGAACTCGACGTTGAAATATTCGTCGGACAACTCGACACGGAAGGCCGACACCGGCGCGCCGGAAATCAGATAATTCATCACGCTGCTGCCATAGGCGATGCCCTCGCCGATGGAGAACAAATGAAACCCATCCGCCTGCACGGTCTGCGGCAAACGCTCGACTCGCATCGTCGCCTGCCAGCCCGGCTCGCTCAGACGGAACGCCGCTTGCAGGCCGGCGAGTTTGCGTGGAAAAAATGCCGTGGCGATTTCGGTCAATGCCTGCGTGCGTTCCGCCGTCAGACGGAAACCCGCGTCCGCTGACACGCCGACATTCCCGCGCACGGACTTCGCCTTCACAACTTCGACCCGTGGCAAGATCCAGTTCGTTTCGCCCAGCGGTTTGTTGCGTTCGAGACGCAGTTGAATCACCTGCCGCCCGGAAACCGGCTGCCCATAGACCACTCGCAGCTCGGCATCGCTCTCGTCCACCGGGTCGCGCAAGAAGTAGTCGCTCATGCCCGGGGCTGTGATCCCTGCGATGGCGTAGCCTTTGGGAACGCGCAACAGCAATTCGCGCAACGGCGCTTCGCGCACGTCCAGTTCAAGCTCGGCCTCAATCGCGAGTTCGTTCTGGCCAAGATGATACGCGAGCACCTCAGACACAGTCAGCTCAGGCAGGACCTGGTCGGCTTGAATCCGCAGCGCGTAATCGGCGCTGGAGAAGCGATACGCGAACCGCTGGCCGCCGGTCACACGCAACGCAGCCCGCGTGGCGTCGCTCTCAGGAAATTGCTCGGGCGAAATTTGCGACAGGCCGCTCGCTTGCGTGACTTCGAGCCGCACCGCGCCTTCGTTCACAATGCGGTAATACCCGGCGAAGCGCGTTGCGCCTTCAGGCTGCAAGCGCATCGCCTCAGCGGTTTGCGGGAACGCGCCCAGCGGCGTCTGCATCTGGACCTGGAGCGCGAAGGCGTCTTTCTGCGGTTGGTTGAGTTGAATGACGAGCCGGCGGGTGATGGGAGCGCCGATCTCCTGATCGGCTCGAAGGTTAGACGTTTCTGGTTCAGGCCGATCAGGAGATCGGCGCTCCGATGCAATCGGCTCGACGCTCCATGACAGGACTTCGTCACCAGCAACGCGCGTGACTTCGCCCGTGCCGCGCAGCAGCAGCGCTACGCGATTCAGTTCACCCTGCATGATTTTGAAATCGAACAAGGCCACCTGCCGCATGAGGCCGGGACTGACGCTGATTTGCGAACGCATTTCCGCCGCGTAAAACAGCTTGCCCTCTTCGGCCTTGCGCGCCTCCTGCCATGAAAGTTTCACGGCGCCGTCCGACGGCAGGAAGCTCACGAAGTCGTCACCCTTGCGCTCCGGCCGCGCCGCGCCCGCGAATTCAAACTGCGTGTCCGTACCCAGCCCTTGCAGCGTGATTGGCTGCACCGTGCTCGGCGCGACACGAAAATCCACCGCGTTCCAGTTGCCACTTTGCTTCACGGCGGCGGTGAACTTGATCTGGATGGGAAATTTTCCGACGCGCTCAAACACCGCCACATAACGGCCCTGCTCCGCGCGCAGTTGCCATTTCGGATGCACTCCGACTTCCGTCAGCGCGAGCGCGCCGGAGAGCAAGTCGAGCGAACCGCCCTTGGAGTTTTCCACGAGCGCAACGGCGCTTAGGGTGAACACCGCGCGGTCACCGTTGAGATCGCCGACGAGTTTGAAATCTTGCAGCGTGACGGGCAACTGCGGCTCGGCTGCAAACAGCAAAGACTGAAAAAACAGAACGACGACGGGAAAAATACGGAGGAGGAAAGACAGAATGATTGATGGCCGAATCATAAATCCGGTTGTGGCGATCGTGATCGGCACAGCAGACGAGGTAACGAGTTTCTGACTGTCCTGGCCCATGAGAAAAAAGTGAGACTCGTCACCTCGTCTTCCACATGCCGGATAAGTTTGTGTCTTCTTCATAATTCTGCCGTCAATTATTCTGTCATTACTGTCCTGCGAGGCTCTTGGCCTGACGGATCATCCATTCCAGTTTCTTCGGGCGCGCATCGGCGCCGTAAATCTCCGGCACGCCGCGCAGCACGCCGAGCAATTGGTCGGGCGTGACTTCTCCGGCAAAAGGACTGGCCACGAGCCATTCCGAGAACGCGCTGGCGCTCGCGGCGAGACGCATCGCGGGGCTGGCCTGTTCCAGCGACACGGCATTGCCACTGAAAGGAACATCCCACGCGTGTTCGCGATAATCCGTCGTGCCGGGAATTTTGTAGCGCACGCGCACGGTGCAGACCGGGCCTTCACCAGAAGGATTTACTTCCACGGTGTAAAGTCCGTTGCCGGCTTCCTGCGCGGCGATCTCGGCGGCGTCCACGCTGTTGTCGCGAAATTGTTCCTTGGTGAGTTGATGCTTCGCGTAGCCGATCTGGCGATACGACGTCACGCGTTTCGGATTGAACTCGACCTGCACCTTCACGTCCGACGCGGCGACCTTGAGCGCACCCGCAAGCTGCCCGGCGAATTCCGTGGCCGCTTCCTCCGGCGAATTGATGAAGCCGTAACGACCATCGCCATTGCGCGAGAGAACTTCGAGCAGGTCGTCGTTGAATCCTTCCCAGCCGATGCCGAAGCAATCGAGCGCGATGCCCTGCTTGCGTTGCGCCTCGACTTTTTGCTTGAGCGAATCGGGCTCGACATCGCCAAGATTCGCCGCGCCGTCGGTGAGCAGCACGACGCGATTGATTCCGTTGGCGAGGTAGTGACGCGCCGCCGTCTGGTAGGCAAGGTTCATCGCATCTTCGAGATTCGTTCCGCCTTCGGGCGTGAGGCCGCTCACCTGTTCGGCGATTTCACCCGCTTTGTCACCGGAAACACCATCGGCAAACAACCGGGCGGTGCGAGCGAACGTGATGACGCTGAGTTTGTCCTGTGGTTGTAACTGTGATGCGAGCACGTGCAACGCCTCGCGAATGATTTGCACTCGATCGGCGCGTTCCATCGAGCCGGAATTGTCGAGCAACAACACAATGTTCAACGGTCGCCCCGCCTCCCGTCCCGCCGCTGCCGTCTTGAGCGAGAAGCGCAACAAATCACGATTGTGCGCGAACGGGTAGCGCGCCCGCTCATACGCGAACGCAAGTGGTGCGCCCGCCAGGGGTTCGGGATCGCGATAATCAAATGCGTTGATGAACTCTTCACTGCGCACCGAAGCCGCGTCCGGCATCTGGCCTTTCTCCAAACTCGCCGCCGCGAGCTTGAATGACACGTCGCTGACGTTGAGCGAGAAGGTGGAGAAATTGTTCTCGCTCGTCAGGATTTCGGGTTGGGGAATGGGAGCGTTGGTCAAGGGCTTGCGTATCGCAACGTCGGATTGCTCGATGTTGGATTCTATCCGCAACCGTTCCACCTCCGCCTCGGCGTCGTGTAATTCCTTTTGCTGTTTATCCATCTCCTGTTTTAGCGCCGCGATACCTTGCTCCATTTTTCCGCGATTTCGCTCCAGACGATAATCTCGATAAGCGTCAGCGACCGCGTTGGCGATTTGCGCAGCCTCCTCTGGATTGTCGCTCTTGGCTCGAATCTCCAGAAGGCTGGTGTTCCGCACCGGGTTGATTTCAAGACGCTGCTTGAGCAATGCAATGGCTTCCTCTTTTTTCAACTTCCCGCTGCTTTTGTTTTTTCCCCAAGCTTCATCTAACTTCAACGCGTCAACAGCTTTGCCAAGCACTGCTTCGGACCGGACAATTTCGTACTCCGTTTGCATGAAGTACGGATCAACCGCGCCAGCCGGTTGGAAAGATTGTGCGCCAGACACGCCCGCCATGTCTGTGCTTTCACGCTGCACGTTGACACGAGCAACCCGCTCAACGTTTCCGCTCAACGCGCCGCCAATCCGCCCCCAAAGGGATTGGCTTGGCGCAGACTGAGGCTCAGCCTTGTCAACAACTGCGACCATGGTTTCTTTGGGCAATTTCAAATCGGCCTCCTCGGAGGCGATCTTCATCGAAAGTATCGAGCGAAAATTTTGTAACTCCTCCAATCGTTGCTTCGCTTCATAATACGGACGGCTGCTTTTAGCTTTCTCAATGTCCTGTTTGCTAACTTCGGCGACCTCGATGGCAGGTTTACCATCCTGAACGGGCGCAGGTGCTGCGGCCACACCTTCGCTGCCAGGAAGACGCAACGTTCTAGCTGGTGCGAGGCCCGGTTCACCGACCGGATTCGCCATCGTTAACTCAACGGCTGAACGATCCGCATCCGCTGCGTTGGATGGGAGAACGATAGGCGAGCGTTGCCCGCGTGGAGATGCTTCGGCGACGACCGTAGCAGTTTTTGCGGAACCGGGCTTGGGTGGGAAAGTGTTTTGAAAAACGGACAGCACTTGTTGCGGGTTGCCGTGATCCAAATGGTAAACAGCAGCATTCTGATCACGGGTCGAGCCAGCTTGATTCTGGCTCTCGCGGGACTGCTTCGCGATGTCCTGGTCTTTCACGGCCTGATCCTCCGCGATGCCGGCAACATTCAGATTGTATCCATCCACTTTACTTGCCCAATTTTCGCCCAGAGCAAGAGTGCCGCTGTTGACAACTGTTCCGCCGACAAAAGTATTCGCACCAGATGCCGTCAGCGTATCGCTGCTGGACTTGGACAACTCGACCGGTCCGAGAAGAGAAAAGCCGTGACCCGTCGTCGCAGGAGACGATTGCGCAGAATGAAAAAGTCTTCCTGCCACAGGCAAATCTCCCAAGATCGGAGCTTTATTGCCGTTGGCGTCTGGCGGTGGACCAGCATTCTCTGTTATCAACAAAGGCCCGGACGAACCACTGAGAGAAGCCGTCTCAAATCCGGCGTGAAGTTGAAAGCCTGAGAACTCATCCGAATTGTGGATACCGTTATTGGCTTGAGCTACAGAATTCGTCGCGAAGCTGTAACGCAATCCAGCAACCTCACCCCTGCCGCCGAATCCGCCACCGCCGCCGCCAGCCCCCCCAAAGCCGCCGCCAAAGCGTTGTACGGGTGGTTCGGTTGCGGAGGCAGTTGCCGACGGCGTAACTCCGTTGGCCACGACGGTTCCAGCCGGCAAGCCGGTGGAGGGATCAGTGTTCAAGCCCGGTTGAGACTGCTGCGTTGCAAAATACAAGTCTGTTCTGGCTTCGGCAGGCACAGTTCCCCAATGGGCAGCTATGGAGTCTCCAGTCACGGTTGGTGTTTTGGCGACTCCCAGGCTGGAGTCATTCGCCACTACTATTGCCCCGGGATTACCCGCCTCCGCATCCGCCAACGCCGTCGGAGGAAGCACGATCTGAGCAGGTGGCGGCGTGATTCCGGAAGAAGGCACAGTAATCTGGCCACTGACTTGGGTGCGTTCGCGTTGGGCAGCTTCTGCTTGTGCTCGTTTCATCGCATTAAGAAACGCCGTTCGGGAGACGGCTTGATCGCCGCTCGCCGCGCTTTTCGCTTCCATCGCATCCTCCGGCGCAGAACCGAGAGTTCCAAAGAATCCCGGTTCACTCCCTCTGAAGCTACGTGACGTAGTTGAAAACATCACGGCAAGAGTACCAAGAACTGCCACCGCAGCAGCCAATCCAACGAGTGCGCGTCTTGAAATTTTCGCGTCATGCTGGAATTCTTTCGGCGCGACCGTCTTGAAATGCGTCAGCAATTTTTGGCGTCGCTCGTCGGAAAGTTTGAATTGTGTTGTCTGCGAGACGGCAGCCTCACTCGAACTGACGGCAGTTTCGTGGACGAGATGAATGGTTTGTTTCAGATCATTGTGCAACTTTGCCAGAGCTGGATCTTTCGCGATGGCTTCGCGCACCGCTTCGCTTTCGTAGGCCGACAATTCGCCCAGCAACAGCGCCGTGATGCGCAACTCCATTTCTTCGCGTGGGGTTTTGGGTGAATCTGGGTTCATGATACGACTCCACTTTTTGCCAGTTCATCAGCAATGGCTTTGAGCGCGTGATGCAGCAGGTAGCCGACATGCCCAATCTTCAGGCCGGTGCGCTCGCTGATTTCCTTGTAGGACAAATCTTCGCTGAATTTCAGTCGGATCAATTCGCGGCTGCGTTCGTCGAGAATTTCCAGACTGAGACGGACCAATCCGATGCCTTCCCAGCGCGCAATCTGTTCATCCGGCATGGGCATGGGATCGGCCGATTCGATGTTGGCTGGCGCGCCGTCTTCCGCAGGCTGGTCGAGCGACACGATTTTGTTGGCGTGCCGCCGCTGGTTCAGGGCCAGATTATGAACGGTGCGATAGAGCCATCGCTGCGGCTCGCGCACTTCTTTAAACTGGGCATGAAGTTTCATAAACGATTCCTGAACCACGTCCTCGGCGAGACCAAGCTCGCCCGCCAATCGCAAGGCATAGCTCAACAGGGGCGCCTCCAGAGCGGCGAACAGCTCCTCAATCGTCTCCCACCTGGGCGATTCCTTGCTGGCTTCGTCTGGTCGCATCACGGCCATGCTCGGTGAATCTCCACGCTCATGTTTGTTTCATGCAAGCACCCCGGCGGACTGGTCGCAAGAGGACATTGACTCTTACCTTGTATGACACCGGGTGGCGCGGTTTATTAGACGGAAGATCATTTTGTTTGCTCCGAAGCAGGCAGCGGACGGCGCGCTACGCTGTCCCGGCGCCGTATCAGGCGCGGAACGGGCGCGCTGGACGGGCGAATCACACCACACGTTGCGCCGCTGTTACGCGGCGCGGACGGCGCAGCGCGCCGTCCCTACCACCTCCGCAAAGCGGTGTCAGTTGCCGGGAGACCAAGAGGAGTTTTCGAGCAATTGAATTCCGGGGCTCGTAAAGCGGATGCGCCGCGATTTGTAGAGTTTGCCGAGGGCTTGCTTGAAGGCTTTCTTGCTGACGCCAAACTTTTGCCGGATCGCTGTGGGCGAGCTGGCATCGTCGAAGGTCAAGCGGCCGCTGTTGCGTTCAAGGGCTTGGACGATTTGATCCGTCAGCGCGGCCACACGCTTGTAGCCCGACGCGTCGAGGCTCAGATCAATCTTGCCGCCGGGGCGGACGGTGCGGACGAAACCTTTCAGCTTCTGGCCGGTGGCGAGCGGCGCGGCGAGGTTGTCGTGGTAGAGCAGACCGCGATGCGCGTTCTCCACGATGGCGTTGTAACCGAGCGCGGTCCGGCCCGTGATGAGGAGGTTGACCGGTTGTCCGTTGCGATAAGCCGGCGTGTCGCGATTCAGATGCCGGTGCAACCGCGTGGTCGCCAGAATCCGATTGGTCTTCACGTCGAGACAGACATGGACAATCACGTGATCTCCCGAACGCATGGGAAATTCCTGTTCGCGGAAGGGCAGCAACAAATCCTTGGCCAGCCCCCAGTCGAGGAACGCCCCGACGTTCTGATTCACGCTGATGACTTTCAAATACGCGAACTCGCCGACCATCGCGAGCGGCGTTTCGGTGGTGGCCACGAGACGGTCCTCGGAATCGCGATAGACAAACACGTCAAGCTTGTCCTTGGGTTTGAGGTCCGCCGGGATATAACGGCCCGGCAAAAGAATCTCGCCCAACTCCCCGCCGTCGAGATAAAGGCCGGGTGCGGACGCTCGCACGATCGAGAGAATGTTGCGTTTGCCGAGAATCGCCATGCGACCACAGCGTAAGCGCGGAGCAACACCTCCGGGAGAAAAATCGGCGCCAAGGTGGGGCGCGTCGCTCGGTGCGCGCCGGCCTTCGATCACACAAACGGCGCGCCCTACCTGCTTTGCATCCTTGAACGCGCACTCATCTCACCCGCATATTGATCTGAATGTCCGTTGAACTCACAGAAGCTTTGCTCAGCAAGGCCGCCGGTTGGGACGTAATGAAACTGGCACGCGCTTACCTGGAGCAAGGCCAGGTGCTCAGTTCCTTTTGGGCACCGCCGCTGCTGCGCGGGGTCGTGCAGGCGGGAGAAAGTTCTTTCCGCGCTTCCATGGTGATCAAGGGCGAGATTGACATCGAGAATCTCTGCACCTGTCGCGAGGCGCGGGAGTGGGGAAAGATTTGCGCGCATGGCGTCGCGGTTGGATTGCATTGGTTGAAAGCGCAAAAGCCGGAAACAACCAGGGTAATTCTCAAAAATGATTTGGGCGATGGCAGGGCGCGTCACTCCGTGCGCGCCGATCTTGGCCAGCCGCATGACGGCGCGCACGGAGTGACGCGCCCTAACCAGCACAAAGTTTCCGGTGAGCCGGCGGAGTTATTCATCATCCTTCCGCCAAATTTTGACCAGGCCCTCGTGCGCGGCAAAGTGATGCTGGTGTTTGAAGCGAAATGGAGCGGCGGCCGGTGTCCGCTGAACGCGCTGCCGAAGGGGCGATCTTTTGCATTCTCTCCTCACGACAACGCGATCATTGAACAGATCGAATCGCTGACGAACGGCGAGACGCCCGCCCTCCTGCAAATGGAGGTGAAGGATTTCGCCGCGCTGCTGCCGGCGCTGGCGGAACACCCGAACATTACGCTCGGCAAATCCAGTGAAGTCACGGTTACCAAGACGCCATTGAAACTTCCGCTGCGCGCCACGCTGGAGGCGAACGGAGAAATTGTCCTCGCGCTAAAGGATAAAACGACGGCGTTCGTCATGATCGGTGATTGGATTTGGCAAAAGCCGACCTTGCAGCCGCTCGGTTTGCCGCCCTCGGCGAAGGATGTATTTCGTTCGCCGGTGCGGGTGCCGCGCTCGCTGGTGCCGCAGTTCCTCAGTCAGCATTGGCCGCAATTGCAGGCGGCGGGTGGTGTCGAAGCAAATTTCAAGCTGGAAGATTTCACGCTCGAACCGCAAGCGCCGCGATTTCTGCTGGAACTCAAAGGGGGCCTCGCGCAACTCAGCGCGTTGCTGCAATGCGCTTATGGCCCGCGCATCATGACCGTCGGCGTAACGGCGTCGGATGAAAACGTGTGGCTGCCTGATCCGGAAGCGCCTACGCGTTATTCGACTCGCGACCTCGCCGCCGAGCGCACGGCGCTGGCGCGCCTGCAACGCAGTGGTTTCTCCGGCCCGGACGCACAGGGGAAGCTGCAGTTGCTCGGGCAGAACGCCGTGCTGAATTTCTTCGCGCGCGAATTCGCGAAGTTGCAACACGAGTGGAGTGTGACGCTGGACGAGCAATTGGAAAACCGCACGCTGAAGAACATCGAGCGCGTCGAGCCACAATTTCAGATCACGTCCTCGGGCGTGCAATGGTTTGATCTCGGGGTGGTCTTCGCGTCGAGCGGCGGGGAAACTTTTTCAGCGGCGGACATTCAACGCCTGATCTTATCCGGGCAAAGCCACACTCGATTGAAGAACGGGAGGATGGCCGTCATTGATACCGGCGCCGTGGAGGAATTGCAGGAGGTCCTCCTCGAGTGCGCGCCGCAGCAGAATGCGCAGGGCTATCGCATCAGCAGCAAACAGGCGGGATTTCTTGAAGCAACTTTGCGGCAGCACACCGACTGGCGCGTTCAAGCGCCCGCGGCCTGGCGTGATCGCGCGGCGAAGCAAAGTGGCGAAGCGAAACTGGAATGTCCGCCGCTCGGAGATTTGGAATCTGTGCTGCGACCTTATCAGAAGCAGGGCGTGGCGTGGCTGCATTTCCTGCGCGAGAACGGGTTCGGCGGAATTCTGGCGGATGAAATGGGTTTGGGCAAAACGCTGCAAACGCTGGCGTTCCTTAGTTCATTGCGGAGTGCGGAACGCGGGGTGCGGAGTAATTCGCAGGACGCGCGCATAGGCATGCCGCATTCCGCACTCCGCGCTCCGCACTTGATTGTGTGCCCCACGAGCCTCGTATTTAACTGGGTGGCCGAGGCGAAGAAATTTACGCCGAAGTTGAAAGTTCTGGCATTGCACGGACCAGATCGGCACGCGCGGTTCGATCAGATTGCCGCGAGCGACATCGTCGTGACAAGTTATGCGCTGATTCGCCGCGACGCGGAGCGGTATATCGAACTGGAGTTCGACACCGTGGCGCTCGACGAAGCCCAGCACATCAAAAACCGGCAAACCCAGAACGCGCAGGCGGTGAAAGCGGTGAGGGCGCGGCATCGGATTGTGCTCACCGGCACGCCGCTGGAAAACTCGGTGCTTGATCTCTGGTCCATCTTCGATTTTCTCATGCCGGGTTATCTCGGCACGGCGAAAGATTTCCGCGAGCGCTACGAATTGCCCATCGCGAAGGAGAAAAACGCCGAAGCCCAGACGCGGCTGGCGCGACGGCTGCGACCGTTCATGCTACGGCGGCTCAAGAAGGAAGTGGCGCCTGATCTGCCGGCGAAATTGGAGCAAGTCTCGTTCTGCGAACTGACGCCGGATCAACGGAGCGTTTATCAACAAGTCATCGAAGCGAGTCGCAAGGAGGTGTTGGAAGCAGTCGGCGCGCAAGGCGTGGCCAAGAGCCGCATGGTGGTATTGACTGCGCTGCTGCGGCTGCGCCAGGTGTGCTGCGATTTACGGTTGTTGAAGCTGACAAAACAAAAGGATGGAGTGATGAAATATGGGGATGATGCTGAAACATCCCGGCAACCGGGCGGCACGCGCATCGCCTCCCTCTCCTCCCCCAAGGGAGTTGCGGGCGAAGCCTCGGTGGAAAATAAATTACAACTGGGTCGGGGTGAGGAGGCACAATTATTTCCGGCTCAAATCCCCTCACCCCAACCCTCTCCCCGCTCGGGCGGGGAGAGGGAGGCGGGAGTTGCATCGCTGGTCTCCTCGGGCAAATTGGAGATGTTCAGCGAACTGCTGGAGGAGGTGATTGACGGCGGGCATCGCCTGCTGGTGTTCAGCCAGTTTGTCGGGATGTTGACGCTGCTGAAGGAGAAGCTCACGGCGGAAGACATCGAGTTTTGTTATCTCGACGGCTCGACCACGGACCGGGCCGCAGTCGTGGAGCGGTTTCAAACCAGCCCCGCGATTCCGGTGTTTCTCATCAGCCTGAAAGCGGGCGGCGTGGGTCTGAACCTGACGGGCGCGGATACGGTGATTCATTTCGATCCGTGGTGGAATCCGGCCGTGGAAGACCAGGCGACAGATCGCGCGCATCGGATTGGCCAAACCAAGGTCGTGACGAGCTACAAACTGATCACGCGCGACACGGTGGAGGAAAAAATCCTGACGTTGCAAAACCGCAAGCGTGAAATCATCCAGGCGACCATTGGCGGCGAAGAGGAGTTCGCGGCCTCGCTTAACTGGGAGGAAATTCAGGAACTTCTGGCTTAAAGCAGAGTTACCCGCCCGCGAACACCGGACGAAAGTTCGCCTCGCTCAGAATGCGCGCGACCTCCGCGCGTTTGTCGCCCTGAATTTCGATCTGGCCGTCCTTCACCGTGCCCCCGGTGCCGCAGGCCCGCTGCATCGCTTTGGCCAGTTGCTCTTTTTCCGGCAGACCGATGCCGACAAAGTTCTTCACCACCGTCACCGTCTTGCCACCGCGCCCGGCCGTCTGCCGGATGATGTCCACCCGGCCACGATTTTTCTTCGCCGGTTTCTTTGCATTCGGTGGGGCGAGACTACTGGCGAGCCGGCTCGCGGGGACGTTCCCCCCACCGGGATTTGCTTCAGGCGATTTTTCTGGTGCGGACGGGAGACCTTCGCTGGACAGAGCGCCAAAGGGATTGTGACCAAAACTCGATCCGCCGTCGGTGGGAATGCGCTTACGTTCGCTCATGCGTGTGTTCGTGAGCGATATTATCCAAAGGGCCCGGGCGGGGGAAACCAAATCGGGTGTGGCCAAAACTGCCGGTAAAGTGGTCGGGATCAACTGACCGGCACCAACGAGACACGTTCGCCCTTGTCGTTACGGGTGATTCCCTGACCTCGCGGATCCAACGTCAATTGACCGTCCACCATATAAGCGTACCGGTGATGGCCATGCTTGAGTTCCACCGTGGCCATCCAGGCTTTGTCCACCATTTGTTTCATGGGATGCGCCGCCGCGTCCCATTGATTGAAGTCGCCCACCAGACTCACGGCTTGAGCCTGGGGCGCGATGCAGATGAAGTTCATCGCCCGCAAAGTCTGCGAGGCACCGTAACGATTAATACTCATAGGCTGGCCACAAAAAATTATTCCAGGAGATTCTGGAGCACGACCAGCGCGGTCCGGCGGACTTGCTCCGATTGAGTTTCCAGAACCCGATATTGTTCCCTCCAGCCGGGCCGAATCTGATTGCGTTCGCGCCAAAGGGATTTGAGAACGCGCTCGGTGCGTTCCACTTGTTGCATCCCGGAAGCAAGGGACTCGCGCCCTTCCGGCAGGTCGGAAATGTTGCCCACGAAAAACCGGCTGATGCGCTGATGGTCGAACACGGCCTGCAACAACATCACCACCGTCTGCTCGTAGGCATACCAGCGGTGTCTGAGCACCTCGCGCAGGAAACCGTGGCGCACGGCGAAAAACTCGGAGCGCGGACGCTCGGTGTATTGGCGGATTTCCTGCGCCTCGGCGGGAAACCAGTTGTAGAGCAGCGCGAACGTTCCGTAGGTGTCAATCAGTTGTTTGGAGTTGTTGTGATCGGTCGCGATCTCGCCGATGCACATGTCCTGTTGCAGCTCGAGGCAAATCTCCGGCAGATCGTGCAGCCGGCCCAGAACTTCCTTGCCTACGGCGGTGCCGTAATTGAAGTCGCCGGGAATCAGCCAATACACGTCCTCCTCCCCGCCTTTTTCAAAAGCCAGGCCCAGCCCCGTGTACCACATCTGACAGGTGTCCACACACCAGGCGTCCAGAATTTTCGAGTGCTTGGCGACGGTGTTTTTCTTGAAATCGAGGAACTGCTTGTTCCCTTCATTGGCGATGTGGGTCTTGCGATCCATTACCGTGATCGGATGCGCGTATTTTTTTCGTTCCGCGCTCAGCCGGGCGACCAACTGGTAAAGCTGTTTCAGGTTTGCGTGATCACCCGGTTGCCGGAAGGGATAAATGATGACAGGATGAATTTTACCGCTCGCAGCCGCCGCGGATTTTTTGCCGGCGGCCTGCGGTTGGGTTCCTGGTTTGCCCGCCGCGGTGGTCTTCATGCGCCGATTATCACTGAAGTCGGAGTAATCTCCAAGCTGTTTCTGACCCATCCCCGAGTCCAAGTTGCAGCCGCACGCGACCCCATTTTCTCCCTCTCCTCCCCCAAAAGGAGCTGCGGGCGGAGCCTCGGTGGAAAATAAATTACAACTGGGCTGGGGTGAGGAGGCCCAATTGCTTCCGGCTTAAATCTCTTGCCCATGAACCTCGCAGCAACCGACGTAAGCAAGCTACATTCAAGCAGCGCAAATTCACCTCGCTTGGTAAGTAATTGAGAAGGAGCAGATAAACCCTTTTTGCTGGACACAGGTCTGGC
>OCZU010001339.1_pt1 | contig 16253 bp, 16 predicted proteins | sample 1539001 | NCBI WGS metagenome assembly OCZU01 (sample SAMEA3539306, study PRJEB22396) | soil metagenome | biome: tundra; feature: field; material: soil | place: USA | collected 2010-05 | depth 0.15 m | reverse complement strand
GCCAGGCCGCGCAGGACCGCGCGGGCGCCCTGCCGACAGAAGCCGGCGCCGTGGCCGCGGCCCTGACCGAATACGCGCGGGCGGACCAGGCCCGCGCCGCCCGCGAGCGGCGGTAAGGCCGCGATTTCACGGCCGTTCCTGCGTGGACGGGGTGAGCAGTCCCCGGTTGAACGCCTCGGCCACGGCGGCCGCGCGGTCGCTGACCCCGAGCTTGGCGTAGATGTTGAGCAGGTGGGTCTTGACCGTGGCCTCGCTGATGTACAGCCTGGCGGCCGCCTCCCGGTTGGTGTTCCCGGCCGCGACCAGTTCGAGGACCTCGAGTTCCCGCTGGCTGAGCGGCCCGGGGTCGGGCCTTCCTGCGCCGGGCGCCCGGAACCGGCTCATCAGCCGGGCGGCCACCGAGGGTGAGAGCACCGCCTCGCCCCGGGCCGCGGCCCGGACCGCCCGCAGCAGGTCGGCGCGGGGAGCATCCTTGAGCAGGTAGCCGGTCGCGCCCGCCTCGATCGCGGGCAGCACGTGGCTGTCGGTGTCGTAGGTGGTCAGCACCAGCACGCGCGCGGCGCTGCCTCGCCTGCCTAGTTCGGTGATCGCGGTCAGGCCGTCCATGCCGGGCATCCGCAGGTCCATCAGGATCACGTCGGGCGCCAGCGCCAAGGCGAGCCGGACGGCCTCGGCGCCGTCGCTGGCCTCGCCGAGTACCTCGAACTCCGGGTCGCGGGCGAACATGCTGCTCAGCCCGTCCCTGACCACGGGGTGATCATCCGCGATCAGCAGCCTGATCGGAGCGCCTGCCTCGTCAGCGGGCTGGCCCGCGGTCCCGGCCCCGGAGTGGCTCATGCCCAGGCTCCCGCGGGTGCGGCCGGGATGCAGGCCGAGATCGCCGTGCCGGCCCCCGGTTCCGATTCGACCTGCAGCGTGCCCGACAGGCTCTCGATCCGCTGCCGCATCGCGACCAGCCCGAACCCGCCGCCTACCAGGCTGACCTCGATCCGGCTTCCGGCCACCCCCTCACCGAGCTGGGCCGGCTCAAAGCCCTTGCCGTCGTCGCGCACATCCAGCGCGACCTCATGCTCCATGTAGGACAGTGTCACCCATACTCTCCTCGCCTCCGCGTGCCTGGCCACGTTGGCTAGTCCTTCCTGTGCTGTGCGCAGCAGCGCAAGCTCGGCGTCGGCCGGCATCGGCCGGGCGGCCCCGGTCGTGGTGATCTGGACCGCGATCCCGTGCAGGGCTGACCAGTGGTCGGCGACGTCCGATATCGCGTCGCTCAGCCGGCCCCTCTCCAGCGGCTCAGGCCGCAGCGCGTCCACCGACCGCCGCGCCTCGGACAGGCTTTCCCTGGCCAGCCTGGTCGCGGCCAGGAAATGTCGGCGCCACCCAGCCGGATCCTCGCTGGCCTGCTCGGCCGCCTGCAGCTGGGTAATGATTCCGGTCAATCCCTGGGCCAGGGTGTCGTGAATCTCCCGCGCCATCCGCTGCCGCTCATCGGTGACCCCGGCCTCCCTGGCCTGGGTCAGCAGCTGCTCGTGCAGGCCCGCGTTCTCGGCTAGCGTCGCCTCGAGCCTGCGGTTGGCCTCGCTCACTTCGTCCAGGGCCTGCTCGCGCTGGTCGCTCTGCTGGTCGGACTGGTACTCGAGCCAGGCGAGGCCGCACAGGGGGAGCACGTTCACGGCGATGACGGCGACGTACACCAGCACGCCCAAAAGCGTGGCCTTGTTCACGCTGGATACCTGCGCGGTACCCGCCACCAGCGCCACCGCGGCCACGCCGGCCAGCCGCCACGGCCAGCGCAGGACCCCGAACGCGTACATGTAACCGGCGGGTGCAAGGAACCCGAACCAGGGGTCACGGAGGACCAGGGCCGCCATGATCACGACCAGCACGGTGAAGAACACCGCCATCATCCGCGGGCGCACCCGCCAGGCGGGATGCAGTGTGAACATCCACAGCATCCACACCGCGGCGAGCGCGCACAGGCTCAGGTCGATGAGCAGGGAAGTGCCGTCCGCGTGCTTGGCGATCACGGTGAAGATGACCAGCGGTGCCAGCAGGACGTACGGCCCGACGGTCAGCACCGGACGCAAGCGCTGCTCTCCCGCGTCCCCCAGGCGGGAGAGCGGCATCTGATCACTCATCTGCGCCCTCCTTATGCAAACTACTCCCAGCGAAACAATTTAGCCGCGGCCAGCCCGAACGCCACCGCGTAGGCCGCCAGGGTCACCAGCTGCAGCGCGGTCGGCCAGTATCCCTGGGCGGAGTCCTGCAGGGCCTGGACCGCCGCGCCGAGCGGGGTGGCGTGGCTGATGTGGCGCAGCGCAGCGGGCATTTGCGCGATGGGCAGCCACAGTCCGGCGAAGAACATCATCGGGAAGAACACGATCGTGCCGATCGCCTGGGCGACCCGGGCGCCCGGTGCGACCGCGGCGATGAACAGGCCGACGGACAGCAGCGCGACGGCGGCCAGCAGCGCGGCGATGACGAAACCGCCCAGCTCGCGCGGCGCGATGACGTGATACCCGAACCTGGCCACGACCAGGATCACGGTCACCGTGACCACCAGGACGGCGAGGTGGACCGCGAGCTGGGCGGTGAGCACCCGGACCGGTCCCATCGGCGTGGTCCTCAGGCGGCGCAGGACGCCCTGCTCCCGGTAACCGGCCAGCACCGATGGGAGCGCGCTGAGCGAGAGTATGGCCATCGAGAACGCGATCAGGATGGGCACGTAGATGTCGAGCTCGGTGAAGCCGCCGAAGACCTGGCGCGGTTTGCTGAAGGAACCTATGCTGCCGAAGATGATCAACAGGAGCAGCGGGAAGCCCACTCCCCAGATGGGCCCGATGCGCTCCCGGATGAACAGCTTCAGCTCGGTGGTCGTGAGCCGGCCCAGCGCTGAGCCCCGGGTGGCGGCGGGTGGTACGAAGGTTGTGACGGCCATGATCGTCGCTCCTAGTCCTGGACGGGCCCGTTGTGACCGGTTCCGGGCGGGGCCGCTGCGGGCCGGCCGGTCAGCGCGACGAACGCGTCCTCCAGGCTGGCCCGTTCCACGCGCAGCTGACGGGCCACGATCTGGTTACGGGCCAGCACGGAGGTGACCGCGTTCAGCGCGTTGTCGTTACCTGTGACCACCACGACATCGCCCCGGTGGATGATGCTGGTCACATCGGGCAAAACGGTCAGCAGCCCGTCATCGAACGGGACCGACGGGCGGAACTGGATCCGCTGCTCGGTCTGGACCCGTTCGGTCAGCGCGGCCGGAGTGTCGACCGCCACGATGCGGCCCGAGTTGATCACCGCCACCCGGTCGCAGAGCCGTTCGGCTTCCTCCATGAAGTGGGTCACCAGCACGATCGTGACGCCCCGGGCTCGCACGTCCTCGATCAGATCCCAGGTGTCCCGCCTGGCCTGCGGGTCCAGCCCGGTGGTCAGCTCATCGAGCATCGCCACCCTGGGGTTCCCGACCAGGGCCAGCGCGATCGAGAGCCGCTGCTTCTGGCCTCCGGACAGCTTGCCGAACCTGGTGTCAGCCTTGCCCGCCAGCCCGAGCACGTCCATCAGCGCGCGCCAGTCGGCCGGAGCCCGGTAGAAGGCGCTGTAGAGCGCGAGCGCCTCCGCGACCCGCAGCCGGCCGGGCAGGTGGCTGTCTTGCAGCTGCACCCCCAGCCGCTGGGTCAGCTCGGCCCGGTCCCGCTGGGGGTCCAGCCCGAGCACCGTGATCTGGCCCCGGTCCGGCGCCCGCAGGCCCTCGATGCATTCCACCGTGGTGGACTTGCCCGCGCCGTTGGGACCGAGAATCCCGAATATCTCGCCCTCGGCCACGGCGAAGGAAATATCGTCAACCGCTACGGTCTGCCCGTAACTCTTGTGCAGGTGCTGCACGTCGATCACTGCCACCATGCGCTCCGTCCTCCCGGCTGGCCCCCTCCGCCCTTCGCGGCTGGCTACCTTCAGCCTCGCGGCACCGGGCCCGGGTGCGCATCGACCGGTTAGCCGGATCTGTTCGGGCGCTGGCTGAACCGCCTGCCTGACCGGACGGCTGAGCCGATCCACCGATCGGCTGACTCAGCCTCGCACCCAGCTCCAGCAGGCCAGCCGGCCCAGCACCGCCCTGCGATGACCAGGCCAAACGCTCATAACGGTGACGCCGGGAGCGTGCCTGACGGGGCGGGCGACACTAGCGCGGACGGCGTCGGCGTCGGGGTCGGAGTCGGGGAGGGGCTGGCCCTCCGGGACGGGTGCGGCGAGCTGATCGTGGGTTTCGGGCTGGTCGGCGTGACCGTCGGCGTCGAGGCGGCCGGCGCCACTGTGGCCGGGGTGGTGGCCGGAGCGGTCGTCGAGGAGCTTTTCGTTACCGACGGCGGCTTAACCCAGACGTAGACCACCAGGGTGACGACGAAGATGGCGATCACGATCCAGGTGGAGTTCCGTATCCGTCGTATCTGTCGCATCAGTCAGTCCCGGCCGGCCCGGAAGGGCTGAAAGGGTCGGGGGGACCGGAAGCACCGGAGGCATTGGAAGGATTGGAGATGCCATCCGGCTCCGCGGTTTCCAGGGTGGGCGGCAGGTTGATGCCCTCGCGGCGGAGCCCCGCCGCGATCCGGAAGCCCAGCATCCGCCCGACCTTGAACTGCTGGCCGGGCAGCGTCAGGGCCACCACGCGAAGCTGGAAGTGGTCCACGTCCAGGCTCTGCACGCCCATCACCTCCGGGGCTTTAAGCAGCAGATCGCGCACCTCCATCTCCTTGTAGGCCTCCTCTCCGATCGTCCGCAGCAGTTCGCTGACCCGGTTGACATCCGAGGTGGCGGGCACGGGCACGTCCACCACGGCCCGGGCCCAGTCGCGGGACAGGTTGGTCACCTGGCTGATCTGCCCGTTGGGCGTGATGACCACCTCGCCGTCGGGGGTGCGCACCGTGGTCACCCGGAGGTTGACGTCCTGGACGGTCCCGATGGCCGGGTCACCGATACCCGGCACCGACACGCGGATGAGGTCGCCGTATCCGTACTGGCGCTCGGTGATGATGAAAAAGCCGGCCAGCAGGTCCTGGACGAGGCGCTGGGCCCCGAACCCCAGCGCCACGGCCACCACGGCGGCCGGGGCGACCAGATTGGTCACGGGGATACCCAGCCGGGCCAGGACGGCCACCCCGGTCGCGCAGTAGATGATCACCAGCGTGGCCCAGGTGATCACCGACGTTATCGAGTGCCGGTGTTTGGAGGCCTCCGAGGCGACCAGGGCATCGGTCTCGCGGGCGTTGGCGTCGATCCGGGCCGTGATCCTCCCGCCCAGCCAGGTCGCGAACCGGGTCAGCAAGATCGCGCCGGTCAGCAGCAGGACGATCTCCAGCCCGCTGCCGCGGGTCCACAGGCCGATGTCGGGAAGATGCGTCAGACTCAGAGAAGTAGCCTTCCATCATGGCCGACGGCTGCCGTCACGTCGAACCGCCAACGGCCAGCACCGGCCGGGGCACAGTACCTAAAGAGGCTATGTCACGATCCAGTCGCGGGCCACATTTACGGCCAGGTTTTCGAGCAGCGGGCCGGCCTGATCCCGGCAACGGGCCAGGTCAGGCTCGATGTCGGCGAGCGCGTACGCCGCTGAGATGCCCGCCGAGCGGAGCTGGTCAGGGGTCAGCGAGCAGATCCCGGCCACCGCCACCACCGGCACGCCGGGTGCCGCCGCGGCGGTCGCCCGGGCCACCCCGACCGGGGCCTTGCCGTGCAGGGTCTGCCGGTCCAGCGCGCCTTCCCCGGTGATGACCAGCCGGGCGCCGCGCAGGTGACCGGCGAAGGAGAGCAGGTCCAGCAGCAGCTCGATGCCGGGCCGGGTCGTCGCGCCCAGGAACGCCAGTGCGGCGAAGCCGAGTCCGCCCGCCGCGCCCGCCCCCGGCTCGTCCCGGACCCGGCGCCCGAGCATCCGCTCGGCCACGTCCGCCCAGCGGCGCAGGCCGTCCTCCAGACTCGTCACATCCTGCGCCGACGCGCCTTTCTGCGGCCCGTACACCGCCGCCGCGCCCCGCTCGCCGAGCAGCGGGTTATCCACGTCCGTGGCCGCGATCACCTCCGTGCCCGACAGGTCCCGCAACCCGGACAGATCGATCCGGTGCAGCCGGGCCAGCGCCGCGCCGCCCGGCGGGAGCTCGGCTCCCGACTCGTCGAGCAGCCGGGCGCCCAGCGCCGTCATCAGGCCCGCGCCGCCGTCGGTGCACGCCACCCCGCCCAGGCCGAGCACGATCCGCTTCGCGCCCATGCTGACCGCCGCGCTGATGAGCTCCCCGACCCCGCGGCTGGAAGCGGTCAGCGGCGCAAGCACCCCGCCCGGTAGCCTACTCAACCCGCTGGCCTGGGCGGACTCGATGATGGCGGTTCCCTCGCGGACGGCGAAGGCGGCCGTGGTGGGCTGGCCCACCGGCCCGCGGACGCCAAGCTCGACGCGGCGATAGCCGGCCGCCTGGGCGGCGTCGACGGTGCCGTCACCGCCGTCCGCCACCGGCACCCGGACGCATCTGAGCCCCGGGCAGGCCCGCTCCAGCCCGGCGGCCACATGCGCGGCCACCTGGGCCGCGCTCAGCGTTCCCTTGAACTTGTCCGGGGCGACCACCACGTGGCTCATCTGGCTTATGAGATCATGCGGACGCGTTCTCGTTGGGTCCTTGGCCATCAAACCAGCGAAACGCGGCCTACCCGATCCAGGTGAGGTCGAAGATCCGGATCAGCTCGGCACTGTCATCGACATGGAAGGTCAGTAGACCCCAGCCGGAGCCGAACACGGTCCGGCGGTATGCCGGATCATCGCCGGGTGGCATGACGACTGCGTCCCAGGGTGCCTCTACCAGCTCCACGACTCGGTCCAGCAGCGCGTCGAAAGCCTCGCTGGGCAGGCCGTGGAGCTGGACTAGGGCGTAGGCCTCGAACCGGACGCGATAGGTCACCGGCGGTGCGAGCGGACGGGCCAGTCCGGGACGATCTCCTCGATCAGCACTGACCCCTCCAGGCTGCCGGCCAGCGCGGCCTCCCGTACAGTAGCGAGACGGGCCTCAAAACCCGGCTCGGAGTATGCGGCGGCGGTCAGCCGCCACAACCTGAGCAGGTCATGAAGTGCCCGGTAGCCCTCAGGTCTCCGGGCAGCTTCCGCCGCGGCCGCGTAATCGTTGAGAAACTGCTCACGGAACCGCTCGGGTAGCACGCGCAGGATCGCTACCGGGTCGTCCGGATCATGCTCCTGCACAGGCTGAGCGCTCATGACAACTAGGCTATCGCTCGCCCCGCCAGTTCGGCGCTGGCGACGCGTCGAGCCGCGAGCCGCGAGCCGCGGCGAATTGGTGGCGCCTCCCGTAAAGGGGGACAATCTTCGCAGGTCAGATGGTTGTGAATTTAACACGATGGACTTGTCCGGGGCGACCACATGTGGCTCATCTGGCTTATGAGATTATGCGGACGCGTTCTCGTCACGTGACGGGTTCAGGCCGTTTCCTCCCAGCGGCGGCCCACAGCAGGGACCGGCTTCCCGCTGCCCGCCGATGCGGGGTGGGCACCCAGGCGGTAGCCGCGGCGGCTAGGCGGTTTCGTCCCAGCGCCGTTTCATGGCCGCCAGGCCGCTCTCGGTCAGCGACCCGTACAGCCGCAGCCGGGCCACGCCGCCGTCGGGGTAGATCTTCAGCCGCACGTGGGTAGCCGGCCCGCCGTAGACGCGGTACCGGTGCGGGGTGTCGGGCAGCAACCTGACGGGCGGCAGCAGATCATGCCACGCGCTCTCGTCGGTCAGTGCAGCGCCGGTACTGGCGTCCAGTGTCTGCAGCGAGGCGGTGTCGGGCTGGTTGCCCCGGAACCAGGACGTGTCGATCTCCGCGAGGTTGATCTCGCCGTGCCCGGCCAGCTGGATGACCAGCCATTCATACCCCGGCTTCCGGCGCCGGCGAGTTTCCCAGCCCTCGCCCATGACCCGCGCGAGTCCCGGAGATATCACGTTGCGCGGCGAGGCGTAGTACTGGTCGCTGCGGTGCGTCACGTCGGCGCCGTTCTCCAGCGCTGCGAGGTCGAAGGTCAGGCCCTTCAGCATGGCCGGATCCGGCACCACCTCACCGTGCACGTGCAGCCGGGCGACGCCGCCGTCGGGGAAGATGTTCAGCCGGACATGGGTGAACCTGCGCCGGGAGCTCACGCTCAACGCGTGGCGGGCGTCGCCGGTCAGCAGGCCGCGCGGCGCGATCTCCTGCCAGATTCCTCCTGGGCCACCGGAAACGGGATCGGTCGCAAGCTCGCCGAGGGTCGGGTACCCGCTCACCGAGCACGCGTCCGCCGAGCAGGCCTGCGGGAAGTTCCCGGTGAAGAACGCGGTGTCGACCACGATCGAGTGCACCACCCCGGGGACCCCGAGCCTGACGATCACCCAGTCGCGGGCCGTGCGCTCGGGCAGCGTCCCGCCGGGCCCGCGCTGGCGCCGGGTCTCCCAGCCGTCGTAGACCTGCCCCTTGGCGCCGTAAGTCTCCGGCACGAAGACCGGCGCGTCCGGCTTGATCAGGTTCTCTTTGGCGGCGAAGAACTCGTCGCTTGCGGCGACCACCGACCCACGCAACCGGAGCAAGTCCGGCAGAAGTTGCTCATCCATACACAGATCATTCCCCTTCAGCCCCGGTTCAGTAGCCTGCCCACTGGTTCACCATCCGGAACGCCGCTCCCATCATCGAGCAGCGAGGTGCCGCGCAGCCACGTCTGCCGTACCCGGCCGGTCAGCGTCCGCCCCGCATACGGCGTGATCGGGTGCCGGTGCTGCAGCCGGGCCGGGTCCACGACGTAGCTCTCGTCCGGGTCGAAGGCCACCAGGTCGGCGTCACACCCGGGCGCTAGCCGCCCCTTGGCCGCCAGGCCCGCGAGCGAGGCCGGAGCCGCCGCCATCCAGCGCACCACGTCGTCCAGGGGCCGCCCGCGCCGCCGGGCCACCGTCCACACCGCGGACAGGCCGAGCTGGAGCGAGGCGATACCGCCCCAGGCCCTGCCGAAATCCCCGGAGCCGAAATCCCCGGAGCCGAAGTCTCCCGAGCCGCGGGACTTCAGCTCGGGCGGGCACGGCGAGTGGTCGGTCACCACGCAGTCGATCACGCCGGCTTCCAGGCCCCGCCACAGCGCCTCGCGGTTGACCGCGTCCCTGATCGGCGGGCAGCACTTGAACTCGGTCGCCCCGTCGGGCACCTGCTCGGCCGCGAAGTACAGGTAGTGCGGGCAGGTCTCGGCGGTCAGCCGGATGCCCGCCGCCTTGGCCCCGGCGATCATGGCCACGCATTCGGCCGCGGACAGGTGCACGATATGGGCCCGCGCCCCGGTGCCGGCCGCGGCCGAGATGACCTTCTCGATGGCGCGCCGCTCCGCGACCGGCGGCCGGGACGCCACGAACGAGCCGAAGTCAGCGCCGGAGGCGGCCTTGATCTCCGCCGCGTCCTCGGCGTGCACGATCAGCAGCGCGTCCAGCTGCGCCAGCGTGCCGAGCACGGACCGCAGGCCGGCCACGTCGAGCGGCGGGAACTCCGGCACGCCGGAGTCGAGCAGGAAGCATTTGAACCCGATCACCCCGGCGTCGTGCAGCGGCCGCAAGGCGGCCTCGGTGCCCGGCACCACCCCGCCCCAGAACGCCACGTCGACCCAGCATTGCCCGGCCGCGGCCGCCCGCTTGGCCGCCAGCGCCGCCACCGAGACGGTCGGCGGCAGCGAGTTGAGCGGCATGTCGCAGATCGTGGTGACCCCGCCGGCCGCCGCGGCGCGGGTGGCGGTCGCGAACCCCTCCCACTCGGTCCGGCCCGGCTCGTTGACGTGCACGTGGGTGTCGACCAGGCCGGGCAGCAGCGCGACATCGCCGAGGTCGACGTCACGCTCGGCCTCCAGCCGTGCGTCGTAGCCCGCCACGGCCGCGATGACCGGCCCGCTGACCACCACCGACGCGGGCCGCGTCCCCTCGGGCAGCACCGCCCGCCGGGACCGGACGACCAGGTCAGGCCGCATGTGACCCCAACCCAGAAAGGGCCTCGGCCACCTTCAGCAGCGCCGAATGGTCCAGCGACCCGTAGCCCTGCGCCCGGGCCGCCGCGATGAGCTGCGCGACCAGGCCGGTCATCGGCAGTGATACCCCAGCGTCACGCGCCGCGGCGAGCGCGATACCCATGTCCTTGTGGTGCAGGTCGATGCGGAACCCCGGCTTGAACTCCCGGGCCAGCATCGTTTCCCGCTTGGTGTCCAGGATGCGGCTGGCGGCGAGCCCGCCGGCCAGCATGTCGAGGCCGGTCCGCGCGTCCACCCCCGAGCCTTCCATCAGCACGATGGCCTCGGCCACCAGCGCGTACGTCCCGCCGACCAGCAGCTGGTTGGCGGCCTTCACCACCTGCCCCGCGCCGTGCGGCCCGACCAGCGCGAACGTGGCGCCGACCGCCCCGAACACCTCCCTGGCCGCCTCGAAGTCGGCCGGCTCGCCGCCCACCATGATCGACAGCTGGCCGGCGATCGCGCCGGCCTCGCCGCCGCTGACCGGCGCGTCGAGAACCCGCACGCCGATCTGCGCCCCGGTCCGAGCCAGCTCCCGCGAGGTTTCCGGCCTCACGGTGGAAAAGTCGATATAGAGCAGGCCGGCTGCGCCGATGGCTTTCACCGTCTCGAATATTCCGAACGGACCCTGGCTCACCTCTTCCACCTCAGGCCAGTCCGGCAGCATGGTGATGACGATCTCGGCGTCCTCGACCGCCGCCGCGACGGTGGGCGCGGCCCGGCCGCCCAGCGCGGCGATGCGATCCATGGACGACTGCTTGTGGTCGTGCGCGGCGACCTGATGACCGGCCTTGACCAGGTTCGCGGCCATCGGGTGGCCCATGATGCCCAGGCCGATGAATCCGATGCGGGACATGTGCGGGGTTACCTCCAGCCGAAGCTTGTCGAACTGTCCGCCGGATCGGCCGGCTTGTACTCCAAGCCGACCCAGCCGGGATACCCCTGCGCGGCGATCTGCCCGAACAGGGCCTCGAAGTCCAGCTCGCCCGTCCCCGGCGCGCCGCGGCCGGGCACGTCGGCGACCTGGATGTGGGTGATGTCGGTGGCGTCGCGAGCCAGCATCTGCGGCAGGTCCTCGCCCATCCTGCCGAGATGGTAGAGGTCGGCCAGGAACCCGATGTTAGTGACGCCGCCCTGGGCTCGCACCTCGCGGATCACCGCGAGCGCGCCCTGGCTGGAGACCAGCGGGGCGCGCGGGCTGTCGTAGGAGTTCAGGGCCTCCACGACCACGGTCGCGCCGGCGGCCGCGGCGGCCCGGGTGGCCAGCGCGAGATTCTCCAGCGCCAGCTCGTCCTGCACCTGCTGGGGCACGCCGTCCGCGCGGTTCCCGTACAGCGCGTTGAGCACGGTGCAGCCGGCCCGTCCGGCGACGCCGACGCAGACGTCGATGTTGTCCCGGAACGCGGCCGAACCCTCCGGCCGGGACAGCAGTCCCCGGTCCCCAGCCGCCAGGTCACCCCCGGCGAAGTTCAGCGCGGCGAGCCGCACGCCCGCGTCGGCGAGGGCGTCGATGAACGCCTCGACCTCCCGGTCCCCGGGCACCGGCTCGGTGAACGGCCACCAGAATTCCACCGCGTCGAATCCCGCGGCTCGCGCGGCCGCCGGCCGCTTCAGCAGCGGCAGCTCGGTGAACAGGATCGAGCAGTTGACGTCGAAGCGCAGTCCGTGGGTTTGCACAGCCGCTAGTCTCTCACGGTGCCATCGGCTCGCCTCCGAGGCGCTTCAAGGCGTCGCGAGTCTTTCGGCGAGCATGATCATTTCGCCTTCCGTTCACATCCGGGTCATGCGATGGCTGCCCGGGCGCCCGGGATATCCGCTAGAAGTGGACACAATTCGACAAGAAGGGGCTGGAAATGCGCAAAGTCGCTGGGCGCGCGATCACAAGACGCGTCGCGAAGATGATCACGGTGGCCGGCTCGGTGGCGGCGATCCTGCTGGGCATGGCCGGCTTTGCCCTGCCCGCCGGCGCCGGGACGGCCCGGCCCAGCTACGACGTGCGCCAGATCCTGTCCGGCCAGAGCCTGCACCACTGGTACACCAAGAGCGGCTCGAGCGGGTGGCACTGGGAGCGGCTGACGCAGCCGGACGACATCACCACGGCCGGCGGCTACCTGTTCACCGGCTTCCAGAACGGGGTCGGCCCGCAGGGACAGGCCAGCACCGACGGGAACCGGGACAGCACGATCGTCGAGTTCACCCGCACCGGCAAGGTCGTCAGGCAGTGGGACGTGCGGGGAAAGTGTGACGGCCTCACCGCCAACCCGGCCACCGGGGCGGTCATCGCCACGGTCAACGAGGACGCGAACTCCAGCCTCTACCGCATCGACCCCTGGAGCGGGCAGGTCGGGCACTACTACTACAACAAGCCGCTGCCGCACCACGGCGGGACCGACGCCATCTCCTTCTCCAACGGCCAGATGCTGATCAGCGCCTCAGCGCCCGGCACCACCGGAGCGGCCGCGCCGAACCCGGCCTACCCGGCGGTGTACTCGGTGACCCTGAGCCCCGGGCACGTGGCGTACATCCACGCCCTGTTCTCCGACGAGTCCATGGCCACCGCCGCCAACGGCCCGCACGCCTGGAAGCGGGTCAAGCTGGGTCTCACCGACCCCGACTCGAACGAGGTCGTGCCGTGGTCCGCGCCCCGGTTCGCCGGCGACTTCATGCTGACCAGCCAGGGCGACAAAGAGCAGATCTACGTGCGCGGCGCCGGCACCTGGTACCAGCACCTGTCGGTCCTGAGCCTGTCCCAGTCGGTCGACGACACCGCCTGGGCGACGTCGTGGCACGGTGCCTTCTACGCCACCGACCACGACGGCGACACCGTGGACGTGGTGTCCGGCATCTTCTGGCCAGGCACCGCGCTGGTCGCGGTGACCCCCTGCGACGCGGGCAACGCCCCCGCCACCTGCCCGGGCCCTGGGTTCCCGCCGAATTACCTGGGCCAGCTGAACATGTACAACGGCCAGATCACCCGCGTCTGGACCCACGGCGCCAGCCTCGAACCGGGCGGAATGATCTTCGTCGCCAGCTGAGCCAGCTTTCCCGGCACCGGGCGCATATGCCGGTGGAATCAATTCAGCACCCCGATCCCTCCGCCGAAATTCGGTTGACCGCAGCGGGGCGGGGCGGAGCGGCGGTCTTCGTGGACGGGGAAGGAGTCGATGGCACTTTGGGCCCTTTAGAAGGGGACCAAAGTGCCATCGAGCTCCTTGACCAGGGCGCGGGCGGGGATAGCGGGGGCCTAACCGGGGCCATTGGGACCTGCTACGGCACTCGGTCACGGGATTCGCTCTCCGCCGTGACGGCTGAGGTAGGCGTGCCAGCCGCCGTAGGCGGTGATGTCGGTCAGGTCGTCCATCGCGGGGCAGGGGCGGCGCAGCAGCATGCCGAGGGCGGCGCTGCCGTCGGCGAGCTCGATCACGCCGAGCTCGAGTTCGGGCGGCTCGGCCGGGAGAAGCTCGTCGCGCAGCACGTCCAGGGGCAGGTCGTACACCTCGCCGGCGATCGCGGCGCCGGTCCCGGCGCCCGGCGGGCACGGCTGCAATGCCGGATAGCGGTCCCCGGCGGAGTACAGCAGGTAGCGCGGCGCGGTCCGGGTCTCGGCGACCAGGGGCGCTCCGGCCAGCAGGTGATGCAGCGACCCGCCGCGCATCCCGCCTCCGTTCAGGAACATGTGCGGCATGCGGTCACGTCCTTGCGATGTGCTCGGGGCGCACGGGCACCCGGGTCAGGTCCAGGCCGGTGGCCGCGCGGATGGCGGCGACCACCGCGGGCGTCGAGGAGATCGTGGGCGGCTCGCCCACGCCGCGCAGGCCGTAGGGGGCATGCGGATCGGCCAGCTCGAGCACGTCGAGCCGCACCGGCGGCATGTCCAAGATGGTGGGGATCAGGTAGTCGGTGAACGAGGGGTTCTGGACCACGCCGCCTGCGACCTGGATCTCCTCCATGATGGCCAGGCCGAGGCCCTGGGCGATGCCGCCGTGGATCTGGCCCTGTACCGCCTGCGGGTTCATCGCCTTGCCGACGTCCTGCGCGGTGGCGATCTCGACCACCTTCACCAGGCCAAGCTCGGTGTCCACGTCCACGACGGCGCGGTGCGCGGCGAAGGCGTACTGCACATGCGCGGCGCCCTGGCCGGTCTCGGGGTCCAGCGGATGCGTGGGCCGGTGGCGCCAGGTCACCGTCTCCTCGGCCGGCTGGCCGAGCAGGTCGCCAAGCCTGGCGATGACGCTGCCGCCGGGGATGAGGACCTTGCCGCCCGACAGCGCGAGCTCATGCCCCGCGCCGGGGAAGCGTTCCCTGACCCGGCGGAAGATCTGCTCGCGCACCTGCTGGCAGGCGGCCCGCACCGCCCCCCCGGTGACGTAGGTCTGCCTGGACGCGGAGGAGGAGCCGGCGCTGCCGATGGAGGTGTCGGCGGGCAGGATCACCACCTGCTCGATGCCGAGCTCGGTCCTGGCTATCTGCGCCAGGACGGTGACCAGGCCCTGGCCGACCTCCGCGGCGGCGGTCTGGACCTGCGCGGCCGGCTCGCCGCCGGCCAGCTCCAGCCGCACCCGGGCGGTCGAGTAGTCGTCGAAGCCCTCGGAAAAGCAGACGTTCTTGATCCCGATCGCGTAGCCCACGCCGCGGACCACCCCCTCGCCGTGAGTGGCGTTGGACACCCCTCCGGGCAGCGCCCTCAGGTCCGGGCCCGCCAGTTCAGCGGGGCCCAGTTCAGCCGGGCCCAGTTCGGCTGGGCCCAGTTCGGCGGGGGAGGGCGGCAGCGGCCGGGACCGCACCAGCCGAAGGATCTCGGCCACCGGCGCCGCCGAATCCACCACCTGGCCGGTGGGCATCACCGAACCCTCCCGCATCGCGTTCTTGATGCGCAGGTCCACCGGATCCAGGCCGAGCGCCGCGGCGAGCTTGTCCATTTGCGACTCATACGCAAAGCACGCCTGGACGGCGCCGAACCCGCGCATCGCGCCGCACGGCGGGTTGTTGGTGTAGGCGGCGGAGCAGTCCATGACCACGTTGGGCACCTCGTAGGGGCCGATACCCAGGGTCGCCGCGTTCGCCACGACGGCGGGGGAGCTCGACGCGTACGCACCGCCGTCCAGGACGATGTCGGCCTTGACGTAGACGAGCTTGCCGTCAGCGGTGCTGCCGTGCTCGTAGCGGAGCGAGGCCGGGTGCCGGTGCACGTGGCCGAAGAAGGACTCCTCCCGCGAGTACACCATCTTGACCGGCTTGCCGGTGCGCAGCGCCAGCAGGCAGGCGTGGATCTGCATCGACAGGTCTTCCCTGGCCCCGAACGCGCCGCCGACGCCGGACAGCATCACGCGTACCTTGTCCTCGGGCAGGGCCAGGCTCGCGGCGACCTGGCCGCGGTCCGCGTGCAGCCACTGGGTCGCCACGAACAGGTCGATGCCGCCGTCCTCGGCCGGGACCGCCAGGCCGGACTCCGGTCCGAGGAAGGCCTGATCCTGCATGCCGACCTGGTACTCGCCGCTGACCACCACGTCCGCGTGCGGATCAGCGTCACCGGTGCGGATGCGGACCCGGCGGACGAGGTTGCCCCCTTCGTGCAGCGGCGGCGCGTCCGCCGCCAGCGCCGCCCGCGCGTCGGTCAGCGGAGGCAGCTCGCGATACCCGGTCCTGATCCTGGCGACAGCCCGGCGGGCCGTTTCCGGATGGTCGGCCGCCACCAGGGCCACCGGCTCGCCCTGGTACCTGATCTGGTCGATGGCGAGCACCGGCTGGTCTTTGTGCTCAAGCCCGTAGGTCTTGAGCCCGGGCACGTCGTCGTGGGTCAGCACGGCGGCGACTCCGGGCAGCGCCAGCGCTGCGCTGATATCGAGGTGGGTGATCAGGGCCCGGGGGTGCGGGCTGCGCAAGGTGGCACCCCACAGCATCCCGTCCAGCCACAGGTCGGAGGAGTAGGCGAACTCCCCGGTCACCTTCTGCCTGCCGTCCGGGCGGACCGGGCTGTCGCCGACCTGGCCCCCGGGATCCCTGCCGTCCCCGCGGGATCCCCGCGGCGCCGTCTGCGTCCGTGTCGCTGTCCCCGGACCCGCCGGGTAGGTCATCGGTACGCCCCCAGGCGCTGCCGCGCGGCCCGGACGTCGCGGGCGGCCGCGGTCACGTCGGCGGTGCGCAGCTCGCCGCCTTCGACCACCGGCGCGCCGCCGACCAGCAGAAGCTCGAGCGGTGCGGCCGGTCCGAGCACGAACGCCGCGACC
>OCZU010001338.1_pt1 | contig 16279 bp, 13 predicted proteins | sample 1539001 | NCBI WGS metagenome assembly OCZU01 (sample SAMEA3539306, study PRJEB22396) | soil metagenome | biome: tundra; feature: field; material: soil | place: USA | collected 2010-05 | depth 0.15 m | reverse complement strand
GGGCGGCCATGACCGGAACCACCTGAAGCAGGTGGAAGAGATCGCCGGCTAAGGCAGCGCGAAAGCCATCACCGAGTCGCCTAGCTTACTCTTATCCGTCTTGCCGTGGCCTCCGGCAGCTACCACTACATATTGCCGCCCGCCCTGCCGCGCCCGATAGGTGATGGGCGTGGCCATCGCCGACGCCGGCAGCTTGGCCTGCCACAACTCGCGCCCCGTCTCCGTATCGAAGGCGCGGAAAGTGCGGTCGAGCGTAGCCCCGATGAACGTCAGACCACTGGCCGTGGTGAGCGGGCCGCCCAACGTGGGTGTGCCCCACTTGACGGACAGCGGGATGGGCGCGAGTTCCCGCATAGTGCCGAGCGGCGCCTGCCATCGGATGCGCCCTGTGCTGGCCTCTACCGCGGCCAGGGTTCCCCACGGCGGTGGATTGCAAGGCAGGTGCCAGGGCGACAACAAGGGGCGGCGGCGCATCACGTACGGCGTGCCTTTCATGGGTGCGTACTCCCAACCGGCTTCGCGCCGCTGGTGCTCGGCCTGCTCTCTGGGAATGAGCTGCACGATGAAGGGGAGATTGGTCTGATTTACCACGATCAGGCCGCGAGAACGGTCGAACGAAACGCCTCCCCAGTTTGTGCCGCCGATATTTCCCGGATACTGGAGCGTGCCTTGCAGGCTGGGCGGCGTGAAAATCCCCCCGCGCCGCAGGCCCGCAATCTCATCGCGGCACTTGCCCCGGTCCCATGCCGTCAAGCCCCAGGCATCCTGCGGCTCAAGCCGGTCCGGCATCTCCACGCGGTCGTTGTCATTGATGGCCGAGCCGACGATTACCACCTCACCCACCACGGCAGGCGGCGACGTAAAGTGGTACTCGCCCTTGACAACGGTCTTGATGCCAGCGGTCAGCGACACCTGGCCGTTGACTCCAAACGCCGGACGAGCTCCCGCCGCATCTTCCTCCTGGGTGCAGCAGGCGACCAGGAGGAAAACGGCCCGCGAGCCGTCCACTCGGCGGGCCCCCCAAAAACGTCGCTCCGAAGTAAGGACTATGTCCCATAAGGTAATCTTTTTGGGACAAGGAACTACGCCAGCGCGCCGTGGCGCCGCGAGGCGAAGAACGGGCAAAGCTCCTCCTGCTCGCCTGCTGCTACCAGGAGGGTTAACTCACTTCGTGGTTGAGTGAAGGGCCAGATAAGGGAAACGCGCGGGCAGCCTGGCCGCTCGCGCGCTCGCAGATTCGTCAGACCGCGATTCGATCAGTAACCCGAGTCGAGGTTCGGATAGCACGGAGCCGGCTGCCAATAGCCGTATCCGTCATAGTAGCCACAACCGGAACCCGAATTGTAGCCCCAGCCGAATGGGATGCCGATACCGATGCCAAAGTAAGGACGAGCCCAGAAGCGTCCACCGTAGTAATAGCCTCGGCCGGCGTAAAACCGGCCAGGGTAGTAACCGCCTCCTCTGCCGTAGTATCCGCCGCCGTAGTAGCTGCGCCCACCGGAATAACTGCGGCCCGCGTTGGGGGCGGCATAGGCGCGCCCACCGGAATAGCTGCGACCCGCGTTGGGAGCGGCATAGCTGCGCCCACCGCCGGAATAGCTACGGCCCGAGTAGGACGGAGCAGAATGGCCGCGTCCCCCGCCGCTGCGTTGGGCCAATGCGGCCGTAGGGCCCAGCAACATCAGGACCGCGCCCACGGCAAGCGCCGGCAACGCGGATTTGAATGACACTGTCTGCACTGTCCGATTCATGATAACCTCCAATACTTCCGTTTCTGTAATAAGCAAACCACGCGCCAATCCCAAGCATTAGAAACTAACTCACTTATGCCGTAGCGAGGGTGAAACTCCTGGTTGAGAACCACCGCTTGGGTGCACCTCAGCCATGCCCGCCGAAGTTGTGGCCGATTCGGGTCCGGTTCTCGATAAGCCCCGCTCGTCGTTCTGTCTGGGGATCACTTTTGCTACCCGACAGAGATGCGACCACGACGCCCTGACAGGTTGCCTAACGATAATGAACGAACATCAGGCTGCGCCAACCCTCCCGACTATCGTGCGCGTTTTCAACGATCTGAACGGCGCCGGAGCAAGGCATGTCCGGGGTGTCTCATTTCGGAAGTATGATGAGAGCAGGGATGCAGCGATTAGCGATATCGTTTTTACTGGCAGCCCTTACTGTTCCCGTGCAGTCGCCTGCCGCGGATTGGCCGCGCTTCCGTGGACCGAATGGCACAGGAGTCGCGGAAACCTCGGCGCTGCCGGATAGTATCGGACCAGACAGGCATGTTGTGTGGAAGACCGCGCTGCCGCCCGGCCATTCTTCTCCGGTGATCAGCGGCGACCATGTCTTTTTTTACGGCGTTCGAAGGAGACAAGCTCTTAACGCTCGCGCTGGATCGCGGGCAGCGGAAGAATCCTGTGGCGTCGCGAATCTCCGCGCGAAGTTCACGTCCTTGCATTCTCGGAATTGTTGCATGACCGCCCGCGCTCGGCATTACGATCCGGGAGTTCCCTACAAAAAGCGGCTCTACATCCTTCCTTGCGGCGAGTCCCCCTGTCCGTCACGCTTCGAAATTACCTTCGATCTTTTGTAAGTTCCCAGCGTCCCACGACATGTTTGAGATGACTAATCGACGACGGCTCGCGGGAAGTGCCGGCGTGCCCGGTGAAAGGAGAAACTCTATGACGCGACGACATTTTTGTGCGGTTGCTTTGCTGCTGCTATTCCTGGTCCGCCTCGGCGCCCAGGAACAGACGCCAACGGTGACATTTCAGAACCAGAGCGGCGAGGACTGCGTTGTGAAGCTGGTGGGGCCCACCGTTGGCTATGTGGACGTTCCGAACGGGACGGATAGAACCGTTCAGGTTCACGGGGGCCGCTACTACATCATTACGCGGTATGGCCAGCCACAACACTACCGGTTCACACGTGGGGCTCCCTTCGATGTGGTCGAGAACGCCTACAGTGTGTCCCGGATCTCAATCACTTTGCATAAAATTGCGAACGGCAACTACCAGACCACGCCGGATTCCGGGCGCGATTTCTGACCGAAGTCGCTGGTGCCTGCTCACGGTCGTACTCGGCCGAAGCGCCGGCGTGGCGGTCGCGGGGCCTAGTTTCTGCGATCGTGTTTCGCCGGGTTTCGGGTATGTGCTCGTCCCCTCGCCCGGTCGATCGGTTCGGGTGTGGTTCCAAAACTTAAAATACCTAACGGGAATCCCGCATTGCGAATTGCTGATCTGCAGGGCGTGGCATAGGCCTAGCCCCCATTTCCGCTGGATGGTGATATACTTTTGCACGGAATGTCAATTGTCGTCGGAGCGCGGAGGTACGCGTGAGTATATTGAGGGGAGTCGAGTGCTTTTTTCGTTTCCGCTGGCCACATCACCCTCGATTCGCAATCGAGCCACAATTGGCCTGTAAGCAAAGGAAGCAGGCATGATCGTCGCTGCAGTGAAACTCGTTCTCGCTTGATGGCGGACTCCAGATTCGTGACGTACTGCTTCCGTGCCTGCAGAAGTCATGTAGAGCGGGTCCGCGTCCATTTTAATCCGAGGTGCGCCCAATGAAATTCGGTACAACCTTTGTGCTTGCAGTAGCGCTCTGGCCTAGCGTTCTTCCGGCACAGCAACATGTTGCGCCTCAGGCTCTGGTACCAGGTGAAGCAGTTGAACGGGAGATAGCAGCCGGCGATTCCCACTTGTACAACATCCAGGTGTCCCAGGGTCAGTACCTGCACGCTGTTGTGCATCCCAGCGGCGTCAGCCTCGGTGTTGTCCTCCTCGACGGTCCGGGCGGAAAGCAACTAGCTGGCTTTGTGGCAAATCCAGGCGCTGCACCCAATCTGTTTTCATTAACCTCCTTGCACTGGATTGCTCACACCTCAGGAATCTATCGGCTCGAGTTGAGGGTTGTCCAGGGCAATCACGGCAGCTATGAGTTGAAGACCGATCGTCTGCGCGCGCCAACTCCGCAAGACCGTGATCGCGCATCTGGTGCCGAGGTATTTTCGGTTGCGTGCGAGGAGTATGACCGGCAGCGAGCGCGTGTTGGTATGGCACCAAATGCACCCCCAAGTCAGCTGCTTGTCAAGCTGGACGAAGCACTAAAGCTGATGAACGATGCAGGCGATCTTGGAGCCGAGGTAGATATCTCTAACACCAAATCTGCAGTTGCCCTGGATATCGGTGAATATGACGCAGCTTTAGCTGCTTCGTCCCACGGGTTGACCCTTGCCCGGAGGTTAGGTGACCAAGCGAGAGAAAACAAAACGCTTCTCCAGCTAATCTTGATCTACTCGATTTTTGGAGATTATCAGAAGGTCTTGAACAGTAGCTTCCAGGCATTCCAGCTCGGCTATGCGAGTGGTAGTACGAATCTGCAGTTCGAGCGCACGCAGGTGGTGGGCGCTTATATAAAACTCGGTAAACCCGAAAGCGCAATCGAGTTTCTAAACGCTTTTCCTCCAGAAGCTGATGACCCCATTAACCGAGCGGCGGCGTTGCTAGATCTTGGGGATGCTTATACAGAAATGAAGCAAGCGGGGAAGGCGATAGAGGATCTTGATGGAGCGCTCTCTCTGGCCGTCACCATGCATAACAAGCCGATGGAAGGTCGTGCGTCGATCAGTCTTTCCAGGGCCTACCAGCAGCTGGGCGTTCATCATAAGGCAGCGGAATATGCGATCACTAGTGCGACCGCATGGGAGGCGGCGGGTTTTAAAAGATTTGCAGGACTTGCACTGGCCTCTGCGGGTGCAGAGCTATATGCCGAAACTCATGACGCGGAAGCCTCGAGAAAGTACCTGGACCAAGCTATCGGTGTCGTTGCCTCTGAGCCACCTGCCGCTCGGTCGGCGGTCCTCGACTCTGTGGCTGACGCATACGAACAGATGGGCGATCTCGCCAGGGCAGCACAGTGCTGGCATCAAACTGTTTCCATAGCTCAAATGATTGGTGCAGATACGATGCAGGGACTTTACCGATTAGCCAAGCTCAGTGCAGAACGAGGCGATCTGTTTGAAGCTCGTAAAGAAATCGAAAAGGTCCTGGATGTTGCAGAAAGTAAAAGGTCGCGTATTCTGAGCCAGGATCTTCGTGAGTCCTACCCTTCGTCTGTCAGCGCGTACTATGACTTTTACGTAGATCTGCTGGTTAGATTGCACTCGGCGCACGCAGGCGCAAAGTACGATGCAATGGCGCTGGAAATTCACGAACGCGGACGGGCGAGGGCTCTATTGGAAACATTGGCGGAATCACGTGCTCAGATCCATCGGGGCGGAGATCCAAAGTTGCTGGACCGGGAGCATGCACTTCAACGCATGATTAACGCTAAGGTATTGTGGCAACAACAGACACTCGGCCGGAGACACCGTGATGCGGAGGCAGCTACCGTGAAGTATGAACTGGAGGACCTTTTGAGAGAGTACCAGGTGCTTGAGGCACAAATTCGGGTTACCAGTCCGCACTACGCGACGCTGACGCACCCACATCCGCTTCGCCTCGCTCAGATCCAAAAAACACTCCTTGATCCCACATCGATTATGCTGGAATACGCGCTCGGTGACGAGCACAGTTACCTGTGGATTGTGACGCAGGATTCACTAGACCTTGTAGAGCTTCCAAAGCGCCACGAAATCGATGCTTTGGCGCGCCAATTCTATGCTCTTGCGGCCAAGCGAGACGTTGCTTCCGTGGGAAAAGCGCAGCGCGATGATCGCGACGAGTATCTGCGAGTGGCACGGGATCTGAGCAGATTCCTATTAGGTAGGGTGGCCTTGCCGCGACTTCAAGGACGCCGCTTGCTAATAGTGGGCGACGGTGCATTGGAATATATTCCGTTCGGTGCCCTGCCGGATCCGAGTGAGCATGATTTTGTTCCCCTGATGGCCGGTCATGAAATCGTGTACCTGCCTTCGGCGTCGGTTATGGCAGTTATGCGAAATGAGACAGCGGGGCGCAGAACGACTTCAAAGACGGTTGCGGTGCTTGCAGACCCGGTATTCGAGAAAAACGACACCAGGATAAAAGCGGTTCCAGGAACTCAGAGGCAAACCGCCGGGGGAGTCAGAAGTATAGGTGACGAATTCACCACGGATTTGGCGCTTGAGCGGTCCGTCAGACAGACGGGAATATCCCATGAAGGATTACGGGTACCGAGGCTACCATTTACCCGCCAGGAGGCGGAAGGCATATACGCTCTGACGCTCCCAGATTCCGCCATGAAGGCGCTGGATTTTCGAGCTGACCTGCAGACAGCAACCAGCCAGCAGATTTCGCAATACCGTATCTTGCATTTCGCGACGCACGGGTTGCTGAATTCGGAGCACCCGGCGCTAAGCGGATTAATCCTTTCGCTGGTGGACGAAGAAGGGCGCCCCAAGAATGGATTTCTGAAGCTGCAAGATATTTACAACATGGAATTGAACGCAGACCTAGTTGTGCTGAGCGCCTGTCAGACCGCGTTGGGGAGGGAGATCAAGGGCGAGGGACTGGTAGGACTAACACGGGGCTTTATCTATGCCGGAGCGAAAGGGGTCGTGGCCAGCTTGTGGCGGGTCGACGATTTGGCGACGGCGGAGCTAATGAAGGTGTTTTACCGAGGAATGCTCCTTGAAGGACTCCGGCCAGCGGCGGCATTGCGTGCTGCGCAGCTCGCGATGTGGAAGAAGCGAAGTTCTCCCTACTACTGGGCGGGATTTGTTTTGCAGGGCGAGTGGCAATGATTGGACGGTGTGTAACGGAGGCATTGAAGCGCCGTTGAGCTGCTCGCCCCAGGCCATTCTTTCGAGCGGGTTGAAACCGGGTGGAGCATGAACCGGGGTCGGAGTCTTAAGGTCTTGCTGCGGCGCGGCGACTGCAAGTCACGCGACCATGCTGGAGTCTTCGCCGGGTTTCTTAGTGAGGCGAATCGATGATTACCGCAGTTTAGCAACCTTCTCGAGGATGGCTTTACCGAGGGCGCCGGCTAGCGCGTGCACATTCTGATTCGGCTGGTCTACCTGCCGCTCTGCTACTAAGCGCCCATCTCGCCGCAACGTGAGCTTGGCTCGCACTCCCCCGTTCGAAACAACGTAACGCACCCGCGGCACCAATGCCCCGGCAACATCGTCCACAACATCGTCCAGATACACCAACAACGGCTCCGCCAACGTCTCCGCCAGCGCTAACGGATGACTCGCTTCGCGGAGTTGTTCCCGCAGTTCCCGCAGAGGCTCACAAACCTTCCAGGTACTGTCGTCATCATTCTCGTCCAGGCAGATGACACGAAGCAGTTGCGGCTTTGCGGAAGCCAGATGGATCGCTTGCTTGTCCGCCGCATCCAGGATTCCAATCGGAAACGAGGACCCCTTCGGCGAACTGACCGTCGGCCGCTGAATTCCACCTATTCCCTCGGCCAGTTCCTCCACCTCGCGCTGCGCATAGTCGAACAGTCTACGAACATCCACCTTATTGCCGTCGTCTAGCGCAGCCCCCTTCATTCCTTGCAGCAAGGCATATGTCACCAAGCCTTGCCCATAACGCCCCGCCTCATAGCTCACGGCATCCGCGGCACTGCCCATAAACACATGTGAACCGGTGCTGTCCTTCAGTAGCTCCATTGCACGCGCTTGGTCAGGCGAGAGATCCCGTGCCAGCGCCATTTGGACCAGCTCCGCATTGGCAGCCCCCGCCGCACAGGTATCCAATATGGTCACATGCTTCAATGCTTTGATCGTCAGACACCAAGACTTTAGTTTCTCGCTGCTAACTGAAACCTTGTCCAATAGCACCGGCAAGTCCGTATTGCGGGCATCGCGCGTCAGATAATAGTACATATCACGGACGCCTGCTCTTGCAACCCCGTGCCCGGCCAGATAAATCACTAGTACATCGTCCGCTGTCGCATCTCTAGCGATGTCCTGGCAAACGCGTCTGAAGTCTTCCTTAGTCGGAGCTAAGGCGCCTTGCCGGGCATTGCTGGTGAGCTGAAATGACGCGACGTGGTCGGCTCCGAACAACCGCCGCGCACCCAACAGCAGTGCTGCGCAAAGTCTTCGGCATCCTTCGCAGCATACTTCAGCCTTGGTTGGGGGTTGGCATAGTCGCTTATTCCTGCGACTACGGCGAAGAATTGTGAAGACTCCCTCCGGTGTATCGGCGTCGTGTCCCACGCCACTGTCACTGGGCGAGAGGAAACAAAGTTCTGAGAATCAAAGGCTAGGATTTCGATCGTGTTCTTGCCGTCCGGGTTTAGGACGGTTCGGTGCAAATCGAAGCGGAACTGAACGGACGGAGCATTGTGATCAAGTCTGGCGTTACCTTCTGAACCGCTCAGATCGCGATTATTCACTCTTACTATGACACGGCCGATGCCGCCCCCACGATTTCGCAGACGGACAGAAAGCGAAAAGCCGTTAGGGCTGGGCGGACTAACTGTAACAGCAGGGGGAAGCGCAATCTGCGGCAGACCGCCGCCAACTTCGGGGAGGGATTCGTGCCGCCAGATCCGCGACAGGAGGCCAGGAGTGTAAAACCGTTGCTTGAGCTGGGGCAATTCGATAATGGAGGTGCTGCTGCACGGCGGCACGCAACTCAACGGATGGCGCTCCGCCGACGTCCATCAAGCCATCCTCGCCACCTTCGGCCTATCCGCCACCTCATACACCCTCACTCAGCTTCGCTACGACATGCGCAAGATGAAAGCTCACGGACTGCTGGAACGCATCGGACGAGGCTACCGTTCCCAAACGCGCCGGCCGGGGCGCAAAACACAGCCCCAGCAGAGCGGGGCGACACCCCGCAACGCAGTACGGCCGCGGGAGAAACCGCCCCGGAACCCGCCCGTTGTCCTGCGGCGCCGCACTCCGAGATCGGTCCCGCCGGAGAACGGCCCTACGGGACCATGACCGCCAGGCCCACCAGCAAAACCAGGCGATGCAACCGTTCGCTTCGACCGGGCCATGGCGATTTGTCCGGCATTCGTCTCGAAGGCGCGCACGATTCACGCAGGACCAAACGGGAGACGCCCAACCCGAGGGCGGCTCCCTACAGGGCATACATGTCGGTAACATGGAGATTCTTACCGGTTTGGCGCAGCGAGCCAGGGTGGCTATTAGGCCGGTTCTGGCTCCATATCGGTACCGCGGCCCCCGAGGCCTTTGGTCTCGCGATATAATCGTCTCGCGGATGAACGGGCCAAAACAAGGTGCGCCGGATCAGGCCAGGGAGCACGAAGCACTCCTTGCGCGGGTTCGCGTAAGAATCGTCGGGTTCGCGACATATTTGGGGTGTGGCAACGACGCCGAAGATCTGGCCCAGGAGACCATGGTGGTGCTGTTCAACAAGTATGCCGAGGTGGCGGACGCCGAGGAAATGTCGAAACTCGCCCCCAAGATTTGCGCGAACTTGGCCTTGAATTGGCGCCGCAATAAGTCGAATCCCGCAAAGGCCGTGGAGTTGCCCGTGGGCCTGGCGGACGCGTCTGGCCAGGATCCGGAATCCGCCGCGACCGAGAAAGAGCTTAAGGGCCTATTGCTCAAAGCCATCCAGGGGTCCGATGCGCGCTGTAAGGAACTGCTGCGGCTACGGTTGGCGGGCGCCAACACTAAAGAGATCGCTGCCGACATGGGAATGACCGCTGGCGCTGTGGACACCGCGTATTTTCGCTGTTTACAGAGGCTCCGCGGCGCGCTAGGAGGCAGGAAGTGAACCGGGCTGAGGCCGGGCGATTACTGACGCGTTACCTTGATGGCGAGTTGTCCCCAGACGAGCGGCGCCAACTCATGGACGCAATCCTCTCCGACCAAGACCTTTATAACGCTTTTGCCGAAGAGTTGATACTCGCGGAAATGCTGGAGGACACAGGATTTCGGGCCAAAGTAAACGCTGCGGTCCAACCGGCGCCTGGTGTCAAGGAGCGGATTGTCGGTTTTTTTCGTAACCTGAACGCCAGCTGGCGAGTGGCGATCATGCCCGCGGCGGCGGCTCTCGTGCTCGTTTCTAGCGTACTCCTTTATCGTGCCAAGCACCACGAAGAAGGGGTCGTGGCGCGCGGTGGCGTGCCCCTATCACCCGATACGGCGCACCTTCATTTGGCCGGAATGGACGCGGCGCACATTCTGGACCGGTATAAGAAGCGGCTGATGCTTGCGGACTACAAAGACGCCAAGCGGGGCAATGGTGGCTTCCTCCAGAATATCTACGACCTGGGCGACGGGGAGGTGGACTTTCCGGCGTGCCATCGTGTGCTTAAGGCGGCTTCGTTCAAGAGTTGGCTGATAGTCGATCTGGACGTGGCGCGGAAAGGCCCTCGCGTCAGCTATCTACGGTGCGGAGCATACGTAGTCAACACACTGGAGTCGATTTATGTCTGACTTTTCGCGCCGGACCTTTCTCGGGAGCACGTTCGCTATGACCACACTCGCGGCCGCCGACTATCGCATCATCGATTCCCACGTTCACACTTCGAAACACGATCCCGAGTTTCCGTTCGCGCCGGAGGCCAATGTGCCTGCCCGCGACGCCGCGCCGGAAACCTTGCTGGAACTAATGAAGGCTAACGGGATTTCGAAAACCGTCATCATCCAGGTGATTCACTATCGTTACGACAACCGCTTTCTGGCGCACGTGCTGAAGCAGTATCCGCGGACCTTCAAGGGCGTCTGCCGAGTGGACCCGCTGGACCCTGCAGCGCCTGACCACCTGGCGCAGCTCACCGAGCAAGGATTCAGCGGAGTGCGACTGAGCCCGGCGGGTGACGCTACCGGGGACTGGATCGCAGGGGCGCTGATGCTGCCTCTCTGGAAACGCTGCCTCGAACTGAAAGTGCCGATGACGGTGCTGGCTCCGATTGGGCGCATGCCGCAGGTAGCTCAGTTAATGGAGAAGCTGTCCGATCTGACGCTGGTGATCGACCACATGGCGGATTGCCCCGTGAACCAGCCGAAGGAGCTCGAAAAGCTGATCGCGCTGAAGCGGTTCCCGAATGCTTTTGTGAAGATTTCGCATACGTGGTCGCTCTCCCGCAAGCCGTACCCGTGGCTGGATTCGCAGGAACTGGTCAAGCGACTGTACGACACCTTTGGCCCACGGCGGTTGATGTGGGGCACTGACTGGCCGATCATCGAGGGCGTGGCGAAATATGAACAGGCACTCACGGTGGTGCGCGACGACATGAAGTTTCTCAACGCCGACGACAAAAGCTGGATGCTCAGCAAGACAATCGAGCAGGTCTGGCCCTTCCCGGCATAGACGCGGGCCGTTACACAGGGGCGGTCGGTTTAGAAGCGTGGTAGGAATGTGGGCGTCGATGGATAAGCACAGCCCCAGATATGTCCCATCCTGACGACAAGCAAACAACCCGCCCACGACACTATTTGCGCTAGGTACGACCTGTTTTCGCCGACAGGGAGACGAGGCCGTGTCGCTCAAGTGTGGACAAGGACAAGTCAAAACAGGAAATAGAGGTCGTCTTGCCAAAATTTTTCCGACCGGCGCTCCAACCGGCGCTCCAAACGGTTTTGCAAAACATGGACCCCTCTAAAACGCGAAAAGGGTTGTCCACTTGTCCAGGACCGAACTAACTGCCTTCATATGTGGTGCTTGCAGGTGGACAAGTTGCCTGGACAACCCCTAAAACGAGGTTGTCCACTTGTCCAGAGGTGACCCGTTGACGGAATCCAAAAGCAACGGACAATAGGGAACGGAGCGAGGTCTATATAACAACGGAACCGCGCACGTCCGGTTCGATGAGGGGTGCCGTCCTGGCCGGTATCGAATACAACACCCAACTGTTTCTTTGACGGCCGGCGATCGGGCACAGCCACGGCGGCGCTTCACTGGATCGGAACTGATGGCAACTCAGCAGCACAGTTGGCGACCACGATTGTCCAACTGGAATTGGTGTGATTGCGGACTACTCGCTCTTCATCCCCAGCCGCGCCGCCAGGAAACTCATTCGGTCCACATCCTCCTCGACGGTCTTGCTGACGTTGGCGATGCCGCTGTGGCCGCCCTTGGTGTCGTAGCGCAGCAGGATCGGGTTTCCGGAGGAGTTCGCGGCCTGCACCAGCGCTGTCATCTTTCGGGCGTGGGATGGGTCCACGCGTGTATCGAAGTCGCCGCTCATGAACAGAATCGCCGGGAACCGCGTACCCTTCTTTACGTTGTGATAGGGCGAGTACTTGTAAAGATAAGTGAACTGGTTGGGATCATCGACCGACCCGTATTCCGCAGTCCACCAGGCGCCCACCGACATCTTATGGAAACGCAGCATGTCCAACAAGGGGGCTCCGCATACGATCGCGCCGAACAGGTCAGGACGTTGCGTCATCATCGCGCCCATCAGCAGGCCGCCGTTAGAGCCGCCTGAAATTCCCAGCCGGGCGGGTTGCGTGTACTTGTTTTGAATTAGCCAGAGGGTTCGCTCGCCCCGGGGGGGCGGTGCGCCTGTGGCGGGCTGATTGCCTACCGGCCCCAACCCGGTGCAATCAATCTCGACGATGCCTTCCTGCAGAGACCAAGCCGCTGACGGGGAAACTGACCACTCCGAGCGCCGCATCCGTAGACCTCCTCTTTGCGTTCCACGCAACTATACCGAATGAAGATCACTGGATGGACCGATGCCAGCTTAGATGCCTCGGCCGGAGGGACTTGGGCGTGCCTGGAAAGCTTGTCGGTCCTACCGAGTCGCAATCTGGGTCGTCAGAGTCTGGGTTGCCCGCGTCGTCATCTATGCATCCTCCAGACAGTGTCGGCATCGAGAACGGGGTCGTGCTCGTTAGCCCGCCAAGGTTGACCGTTGTCGAGTTGACCGTGGTCTGGCTTAGCGGGTCCACGATCTCGAAGTTGCCATTACCATAATCGAAGTTCGAGTCTTGCAACGGTACAAAGAGATTATAATTCCCTCCGGCATCTGCTAAGGTCTTGAAGATATCCGGCAAATCGCTGCCGAGTTGCACACCGCTCAGCGGCCCTTCTGGACCATTGTTATCGGTTACGTTCACCGTTCCAACCAGCTGAGCGAACCCTTGACTCGCTGAACTGAAAACACTCCCGACCTCCGAAGCGAGCGCTGTCATGATTGAGTATTGCGAATCAAATCCCTTGTTGACAGCGAAATTGGCGACATTGGTAACCAGGTAGGAAGACTGGAGCGCGATGCTAGTTCCCTGGCTCTCTAGTTGGTCTTGGAGTACCTGGGCCACCTCTGTGCCGTATTTTGCTGCCACGGTACTTTCGAAAGATCCGCTGCTGGTACCGTAGTCAAATAGGCTAAGGAAGGTTTGCGCCGAGTCTAAGGCCAGCTGGACGTCGGCACTCTTGGCCTTCTGTGCGGCTTCTAGATAGACCTCCGGGTCGACACTACTATTGGAGTACCGTACCAAAAAAGCCGTTGAGGCAAATCCCTGGCCGATGTCGTTGAGCATTGACAGGATTCCTATTGTAGAACCGAGCCCTGCCGACGCGACGCTCAGAGGTGTCTGAATGAACGGATTGTTCGATGACTGTGTTACAAAACCCAGTATACCTGCCAGCGCGCCTCCGCCTGCAAGGACCTTATCAAGAAATGTCTTATCACTCGCGGCATATGATTGAGCGCTCGCGGCCAGACCTGTGATATTGGCGCTTTTTGTCAAGACATTCAGAATTTCTTGAATGTCAGTCGTGCTGGACAACGGCCGAAGTAGCCGGTGCCTAGCCCCGGCGCGAGGCGAGGGGCTTAAGTAGGCAGCCGCCGCCGACGCGGTCGTGCTTGACGTGATATAGGGCCCTAGCTGGGTTAGATACATAGCCAGCACGCGGTCCATCATGTCGAGCGAACTCTGATCAAATTGGAGTGGAGTGCCGTCTGGAAGCGTACCGGCTGGTATGATCAAGCCATTGTTTGTCAGGACGTTATCGATGTCTACTCGAGCCTGTATCGTTGATAGCATCAGCGAGCTCAGGTTTGTCAAAGATTGCGACGCATCGACCGTGTTACCCGGAAGACCTACGCAAGCTTGCAATTCGTTTATCCGGTGTGCCAGCGATACTGCGGCGTAATTGAGGAACGAATGGCTGATGTTGCCGAGTTGAACTCCATAGTCGGTCAAACGCGGCAGATCCAGGATGTTGATTGTCACCGGGGGTGTCGATACGCCGTTTTGTACAAGGACAAGAGAGACCGGGGCCGCCATCGTCCGGGCGGCCGCCGGATCGAAGTAAATCGGGACAGCAGCGACGACGGTACCGTTCGATTCGACGCGAATCGGCCCTTGCATCACGGAATATCCAAGAGAATCAGAGAATTGAACCTGCAAGGACGCGCCCATGTTTAGCCCTTCTGTGGTGATGTAGAGGGGCGTTAAAGGAAGTGGGTTCGTGTTCGAAACCGATGTGATGGCCGCCAACGCCGAGGCTGGTGCGACGGTAGTGCTTGTGGAGGCTTGGTTGTTCGCCGAGTTCGATTCCGGAGTGGTGGTTGATACGGTCGCGGTGTTGGTCATCACAGTTGAGCTGGCTACCGTGGGTACCGCGACCACTATCACAACCGCAGCGGTCGCCCCCGTGACCATCGCCCCGAGGGAGGCTTTGACGGTACCAGCACTCGCGGCGCAGCTACCAACGCTCGTGGTGCAGGTTAGAAATGAAGATCCCGCAGGTAGAGCATCGCTCAACATGACCGCTTCCGCCGTGGCGGCCCCGATATTCTGGACAGTCAAGGTGTAGGTTACGGTGCCGCCGCTCGTTACCGAGTTTGGACTTGCGGACGCACTAACGGTCAGGTCCGCCAGCGTCGCGACAGATGCACCCTTTATGGCGATTGTCACCGTGTTGGAGACTGCCCCACCAATGGACATGACGACGGGAATGGCACTGCCGCCTGGAGCGGCGCTAGGCACGATGGCGTTCACCTGGTACTCACCGACGAATCCCGGGGCCAGGCCGGAAAAGATTACCTTAGCCGAGACACCACCGACAGTCACTGTAGGAGTCGTCGCCGTTTCTGAGAGCGGCCTACTAAGCGCTGGAGCACCTGTCGGCGGTTGATTTGTCACCGCGCCGAGGCCGGTGCAGAAGATCTGCAGCGCGGTAGTTCCGGGAATCGCCGGGTTGGAGGAGTCCACGAGGCGGTAGGAAGCGTCGAGGATCGCACCTTGTCCTGTGCCTTGGGCGTTCATGCTAAGGATTCCGGGAGCGAAAGCCGCCAAGGCCACGGCTTGGCCAGGACCCGTCTGGTCATTCAGCGTCCCAGTAATCGTAGCCTGTGATTGCCCAGCCAGCTCCCACGGCACCTGGAGGTTGACCTGGCCGCCCGAGACAAAGAACAACGGCGCCTGCAGTGAGCCACCGAACTGCAAGGAAAGCCCTTCAAGGCTGGTGGGTAGCGGCGAAGAGGCCGCGCCTAACGGCGATGTTAAGAGGAAAGTCCCGAAAGCCGAGGCAATGCTGCCCGGAACCACCGGCGCCACGAAACTGGCCGCGCTAACAACACCACCGGCGTTAATTGACGGGGCAGATCCTCCACCCTGCTGAGCGGAGACGGCCAGTGTAAACACGAAGACCGTTACTGAACCGGAGCTGTCGGTAACCGAAATGGAAAAAGTGAACGCCCCAGCCTGTGTAATTGTCCCTGAAAGCACCCCGCCGACTGAAAGCGTCAGGCCAGGCGGGAGCGAGGATCCCACCGCCGCTGACCATTGGTACGGGGGGACGCCTCCACTTGCGGTGAGCACAACTGAATAAGATCCGTCCGCCGTTGCCGCCGGAAGCGCCGGGGGCGTAGTCACGGTGATTCCGGGAGGGGCGCCGGAGCTCACGACGAGAGTCACCATAAATGTGCTGGCGGCGAGATCCGGACCGCTGACCGTCACGTTGCCGCCATAAGTGCCCGCAGTCTTCCCAGTAGGGTCTACTGAGACCGTGAGGTCGGTGGGAACCGTGCTAAGTGTGCCACTCGTCGGCGAGGCTTGTATCCAAGGGGTGGAAGCGACCGCAGTGAAGCTGACCGGCGCGGTTGTCGTGAGCTGGCACACCTGCGCCTGCGGTAGAGCCTGCCCAATTGCGTAATTGAAAGTCATGTCGCATTGGGCACTGGCGGAGCCCGCGCAGAGCGACAAAGCAGCAAAGCACAGCAGGATAAACGCCGAGCCTCTTAGCGAGCATCTAATCATATTCAACACAGACATGGTTAACCTCCAGAGATGAAACGCAAGAATACTGCCGCAGGGGCGCCACCCAACACCCCACGCAACCCGAAACGCGCCCCCGACACGAGAGCGGCGGAACGGCCCGTTCTCTCCATGCTGTTGAGATAT
>OCZU010001337.1_pt1 | contig 16280 bp, 12 predicted proteins | sample 1539001 | NCBI WGS metagenome assembly OCZU01 (sample SAMEA3539306, study PRJEB22396) | soil metagenome | biome: tundra; feature: field; material: soil | place: USA | collected 2010-05 | depth 0.15 m | reverse complement strand
ACTGTTGCGTGCAGTGTCGGGGGCGCCGCTGGGCGTGTCGCCGGGCGGGACGTCATGCGCGGGCGGGACGTCATGCGCGTCGCTGGGCTCGCCGCCGGGCGGGTCGCTGGGCGCGTCGTCGGGCGGGACGTGATGCGGGTCGCTGGACGCGTCGCCAGGCGCGTCATCAGGCGGGTCGCTGGACGCGTCGTCAGGCGGGGCGGGCGTGCCCGTGTCTGCTCACCCCCTTTCCAGATCCGGTGGGGGTTCCCTGCGGCAGTGCGCAGGAAGGGTGAAACGGCCCGCCCACTGGCGAGCCCATCTCATAAGGCAACAACGTAGAAGCGGCTCCGTGAGTTGCACGGCTTAGCCGCGACGGCAAGCTTCCCCGCCGCCATGCCCCCGACCCGTCTGTGTTCCCCCCCGTTGTGGCAACAGTACTCGCCGGGCCTCTCCCGGCCCCTGAGGCCGCCGTTACAGGCCAATTGCCAATCTGGAAGCCATTTAACGTGATTTGCATGGCGTGAGATCGTGGCGGGCTCGCACAGAGATCGTGGCGGGCTCGAGATCCTGGAGTGCTGGTCGCCGGGTAGGCACGCTGTGCGGGCTGCGCTGCGGCCGCACTGCCAGGCCCGGGGACCGCGGGGAGCCGGTGAGCGGATTCGAACCGCTGACCTGCCGCTTACAAGGCGGCTGCTCTGCCAACTGAGCTACACCGGCGGGAGACTCCGTGCATGCTAGCCGACCCCGGACCTGACGTGGGCACCCTGGGCCCTGTCCTAGGGCCTGCCGACAGGGACATCCTGCGCTGTGGTGCCGGGCTCTTGGCCACGGCGCTGAAGCCGCCACGCCTTGGCTTCCGCATCCAGGCACTTAATCCCAGGCGTGAGCGGCTTGTGGCGCGGTTTTTCATGACGGCCACGTGCGATCGGTGATAAGAGGTGTGGCATGGATGACGTGCTGCTCGAGATCGTGCTGCGGCGATTAGAAGAATCTCCTCTCACAGAGGAGGCAACCTGCCTGCTGCTGGCCGCGCTGGAGGATGAGGAGAGCCTGTCGGCTCAGCTCGGCGGGCAGGACCCCGAACGGCCTAGCCGCGACCCGGCCAGCGCGGTCCCGGCACAGCCGGCCGGTGCCTATTTGCGGTCGCTCACTGTCACCGGCTTCCGGGGCATCGGCCAGCCCGCGACTTTGACCCTCGCGCTCAGCCCAGGGCTGACGCTCGTGGTCGGCCGCAACGGGAGCGGAAAATCCAGTTTCGCCGAGGCGCTGGAGGTGCTGCTCACCGGGGATCTGAGGCGCTGGGAGAAGCTGTCGGCGGTCTGGCACCAGGGCTGGCGGAGCATGCATCACCCGGATCAGGCCGAGATCACCGCGGAGTTCCTCGTGGAGGGCGCCGGGCGTGCCGTGGCGAAGCGGACCTGGCCGGCCGGCGCGGGCTTCACCGAGTCCTCGGTCTCCGTGCAGGTCGCAGGGGAAAAGCGAGCGGGGCTGGAGCGCCTGGAGTGGTCGAAGGCACTCGCCGACTACCGTCCGTTCCTTTCGCATAGTGAGTTGGAAGCGTTTTTCGGCAGCCCCTCTGGGCTGTATGAGCTGCTCGCTTCTGTCCTCGGCCTGGAGGACCTCACGTCGGCTGCGGCCAGGCTGGCGCAGGCGCGCAGGACACGCGAGGCCGCGCTGACCGAGGTGCGCAAGCAGCTGCCCGGCCTGCTTGGCCGCCTTGAATCGGCCGACGATGAACGCGCGGCAGTATGCCGCGAGGCGCTTGACAGGCGGACGTGGGACCTGGCCGCCGCGCGATCCGCGGCAACCGGCGCCCATGTGATGGCCGACGGAGGCGAACTCGACCGGCTGCGCCGCATCGCGCAGCTCACGGCGCCGACCGGGGAGGATGTCCGCGCGGCTACGGCGGCCCTCCGCCGGGCCGCGGACCAGTTGGAGGCCGTCGCGGGCTCACCCGCTGGCCGGGCGCGTGCGCTGGCCGGATTGCTGACCGCCGCGCTGCGCCACCACGAAGCGCACGGGGATGGCGACTGCCCGGTGTGCGGGCAGCCCGGCGCGCTGAGCCCGCAGTGGCGTCAGGCGACAGAGCAGGAGGTGGCCAGGCTGGGCCGGGAGGCACAAGCAGCCGAGGCTGCTGAACTCAGCGCGGCCGAGGCGAGGCAGCTGGCCGGCGCACTGGTGCAACCCCCGCCGCCAGTGCTGGCCGAAGTGCCACCGCCCGGTGTGGACCCTGGGCCGGCGCGGGCGGCCTGGGCCAGCTGGGCGAGTCCGCCGGACCTGGCGAGGGCACCGGACCCGGCCGGGCTGCGGGCTCTGGCTGACCACCTCGACCAGGCACTGGCACCCCTCGCGCGGGCGGTTCAGTCCCTGTCTGCCCTGGCTTCTGCCATGCACGCTGAACGCGAGAACCGGTGGGCTCCGGTCGCCGCCGAGGTCTCCTCGTGGTGCGCTTCCGCCGCGGCGGCGGAAGAAGGCAAGGCACCGGTTCCAGAGATCAAGGCCGCGGAACGGTGGCTCAAGGACGCCACCGACGACATCCGGAACGAGCGGCTTGCCCCGCTCGCCAAGCAGGCCAGAAGCATCTGGGCGATCCTGCGCCAAGAGAGCAACGTGGACCTGGGCTCGATCAGGCTGGCGGGGTCAACCACAAACCGGCACGTCGATCTCGATGTCAGCGTGGACGGCGCCGCTGGCTCGGCATTGGGCGTCATGAGCCAGGGCGAGGTCAACGCGCTCGCGCTGAGCCTGTTTCTGCCGCGCGCCAGGATGCCGGACAGCCCGTTCCGCTTCCTGGTGATCGACGACCCGGTGCAGGCGATGGATCCGGCCAAGGTCGACGGCCTGGCCAGAGTGCTGGAACGAGCGGCCACCGACCGGCAGGTGATCGTGTTCACCCACGACAACCGGCTGGCGCAGGCTGTCCGGCAGCTCAGCATTCCCGCCACCATCCTGGAGGTGACCAGACGGCCCGGCTCGGCCGTGGATGTGCGGCCATGCCTCGATCCGGTGGAGCAGGTGCTGCGGGACGCCGGCGCGCTGGCCGCCGACGACTCGGTGCCTGGCGCGGTCGCCTCGCGCGTTGTCCCTGGACTGTGCCGGACCGCGGTGGAGGCAGCGTTCGCCGAGGCGGTCTGGCGCCGTGAGCTGCGCGCTGGGCGCGGCCACACCCAGATCGAGACCGACCTGGAAGCCGCGAGCACGCGCCTAAACTTCCTCGCCGCTCTCGCGCTGACCGGCGACGCATCCAAAGGCGGCGCGGTCCTGCCCAAGCTGAACGGCTGGGGCCACCGTTTCGCCGACACGTACCAGGTGCTCAACAAGGGCGCCCACGCAGGACACACGGGTGACCTCGGCCTGCTGGTCGGCGACGCGAGGAAACTTGCCGGCAAGATCGCTGGCAGCCTGCCATGACACCGGAGGAGTTGCTCGCCGCCGCCAGGCGCCTCATCGAACGACCCGAGGCCGCGACCGCCGGGGTCTGGCCGCGCGCCGCCGCGCTGCTCACCCGGCAGGCACTCGAACAGGCCATGGCGCTGCTATGGGCGGCCGAGGCGCAGGCAGCCGACCTGCCCGGATGCAGCATGAGGTCACAGGTCCTGTGCCTGACCGCCTACCTTGACCCGCCCACAGCAGCCCGCCCCGCTTACCTTTGGGCCGCACTTAGCCGCGCCTGCCACTACCACCCCTACGAACTAGCCCCCACCGCAGCAGAACTAAACACCTGGCTTAACGAAGCTGCCCAGCTGGTCACGCTCGTTCAAGCGCGCCATCCAAGCACGGCCGCTAGGTCACCCATAGCCAACGATTCCATCAAGCGCTGATCACACCAGTGGTCTATCAGCTGATGAGCCCAACGGATCTCACCTGCCAGACCCGCACCAGGTCCCAGATTCGACGCGCAAGCGAGCATCACTAACGCCCACCACTCGCGCTCCTTCGGCATTCAGCGGCCACCCCAGTGCCACCAACGGAAGTCGTCGTAGCCGTTGGGCAGATCAGCTATTCCCCGACAGATCACGGCGTGAGACAGTGGTCTGAGGTCTACCGTAAACCCCTCGGCATTTGGCCGCCAACCAGTCCAGACCACGAAAAGGGGTGGACATGTCCACGACGGGATCCACAAGTGCCGTAGACTGCTTATTCTGCGACGTGCAGGCGCAGCCGGCGCGGGATCTCGATTGGTATGACCGTCCACTCGCCCAAGTTCCTGGCGTCGGCGCCGTAATCCCAGGATTGGGAGCCTTTGTTCCAGGATACGTTCTCATATTCCCCGAACAGCACGTCGAATCTATACTGAAGATTCCACGCGAACGTTCCGACGCGTTCAGTCTTCTTCTGGCCAAACAGCAAAGGCAATTCGAGCTGTCTATGGGCCGCTAACGATATTCGAACACGGTAGCTGTACCCGAAGAGATCTTCGCCGCTCAGCTTGCCTGGACCATGCCCATATACACCTCCTTCCTGGATCGTACGGGCTGCTCTGTCATCTCCAAAAGCTAGGCAGGATCTCGTTGGATAGAACGGACTTCTCCGGCCTTGTGGAACACGTAGGTTACCTCTACCTTCACGAACCCACACTAGCCCCGCGCTACTGCCCAGATCCTGGCGTGTCCCAGTTCTTCCGCAAGCGAATAGCGGAACAGATGGGTATACCTGAGGAATGGGACTACCTGATGTATCCGCGGCTAGACAACGTACGGCAAACCGTCAGCCGCTTAAAAGGCCAGCTGCTATGAAGACGATCGACGCATCTGAGGCGCCGGCGAGCCTGTGCCCGCTCGCCGTCTGTCGATCGCGACGGACGCGACGCCACTCGGGTGAGGAGATCGCCCGTCTTGGCTGTCTTACAGCTACCTGGCCACCACAACCCCGCGAGCTACAGGGGATCAATCCCGTGGCCCAGAGACTAATAGCACTCAGAGGGTACGGGATACCCGGCAGAACGATTGAGACTCCTATAGACTCTCCGAGGCTCTATACACCAAACGCGTCTACGGAACGAGACCCTGATGACCAAGGCGGCCATCGCCGTGCCTGACCAGCGTCTCTTCTGGGACCGATGGCATGGCAAACATGCACATGCTAGTCACACAGAACACTCCAAGGATGCATTACGCACTTTTGCTAGCGCCCTTCCTCAAAGCGAGGACCTGCGCCTCCTCGAGATCGGCTGCGGACAAGGTCGCGAGGCAGTCGCTCTGGCCCGGAACGGCTTTCGTGTTAGCGCTTTTGATCACTCATCGGTCGCTATAGCCGCAGCTAAGACTAATGCGATCAGGGAGGATGTTCGAGTTGACTTCGTCGAACACGACGCCGCTCAGCCCCTACCCTATGCATCAGGTACCTTCGGCGGAACATTCGCACATTTGTCCTTGCACTATTTTGATCATCTAACCACAAGAGGAATTTTTGCCGAGATAGCAAGGGTTCTCAAACCCAGCGGCGTGCTGCTTTTTACCGTGCGCTCAGATCGTGATCCCCTCTTTGGGCAAGGGGATTGTATAGGCGCCAAAACGTTCTGCCGCGAAGGTCACGTACGTCACTTCTTCGACAAGCCTTACGTAGAAGACATGCTTCTTCATTGGGATATCCAGCTCGCTGAGTATTACGACACTAGCGACCGTGAGATTAATCCAGGTGTCTTCATTAGAGTCCTGGCTACGCATCCTGACAAGCATCTTCCAGCGTTGCGAGGTCCATTTGAGAGACGTGCAGATAGCTGAGGTCTACGAGTGCATCGACAAGAGTCTTGATCTGTTCGACAGAACCTACTCTTCCGCGGCACCTGGCCTCGGCGGTTGGTACCACAGACTCGAAGCAACCGTGCCGGGACCATCGGCGACGTCCGTGGCACTTCATAGTTATCTACTGGTGAACCGGATACCTGCCCGGTTAACCGAGAGCCTGGCTTTTCTGAAATTCCGCCAGGTGATCTCATCCGACGCACTGATCACCGGTGGATGGCCAGTGAATACCAGTGCAGGTCGTCCGGTGTTGGAAGCCACGAGTTTGGTTGTTAGATTGCTGGGTTCTGGCCATCTTATGATGGGCAGCGGTGCACCAGATGCCGCACTCGGCTACAAATGGATTGTGACGAATCAGAACCCGGACGGAGGGTGGGGATCATTCCTTGACCAACCGTCGCGCGTTTGGCTAACTGCCATGGCACTACGCGCCTTGGTTGAGATGAATCTCAATGATATCTCTGTCGCGTCGGGAGTTGAATGGCTCTTGCGCGCAAGAGATCCACAAAGCCTTGCGTGGGGCGAACAGCCAAATGGCCCTGCCACCGTGACCCACACGTCCTTTGTTCTAACATGCCTGGTCGAAAGCCGGATTGGCGGTCATCACCCGTACGTCGTCGAGGCTATAAGAAAAGGCTTTGAATGGCTACACGGACATCTAGATACCTCTGTCCTCCACGATTCGGCGCGCGTTGAATCTTACAACGTCAGCTACGTTGACGGCGAGCGGACATCTACCTGGCAGAACTCGGTTTGGCATCCAAGCCTGCCCTATGCTTTGGCAGCCCTGGTCAGACACCCCAACGGTGGTGACCCTGCCTTGATTGCGGCTGCGGTGCAGAGAATCGTAAGTTCCCAGTCATCTGATGGCCGCTGGACCAACGCCGATGGGGCCGCTGGAATCTCGGTTTGGTCAGTGTGGCCGTACCTCGATGCCTTGAGTGATTTCGTTCAGAAGACACCAATTCGCGGTACTGACCGGGTGACCTGGCTGCCGACGAACTCCATCCTTATACGCCGCAACGGGGATCGGTCAATATCCGTAGCGCGCCTCGCGTGGCGATTCAGTTCCGCGAGGTTGAGAGCACTCCTGCAGCGTTACTGGGCGACGCTCCTCCTGCTGCTTACCCTCTTGGCCGGAGTGGTCCTGACGCTTCTGAAAATACTCGAAGCCCAGGAGTTCTTGTTCGCACTTGCGCTGCCCATTACCCTTGTAGCTATTCAAGAATTGTTGGCGCGCAGTCGCCCTAGTTCTCGCGGGCAGTAGGGGCCAATGGGCCGAGTCTCCTTGTGAGGCACGCTATGGCGTCTTTGCGAAACTCAAAGACCGCTACAGCATGGTAATGCAGCCATGGGCGGTTCGGATTGGATCGCCCGAGATATACCACGCATGGGATGTTCCATAAGTAAGCGTATGTCATCTCGCAGACGCAGCCGATGTAATTCCGATTTGGGAGAGACATGTCCATCAACACTGCATCGCATCTTCGCAGAACCGCGAGATCGTGATCGACTATGGAGTGATATCTCAACCTCACATCCACATCTGTGTCGAGCTGGGCTGGCCCGCTTACGATTGGATCCACCATTAGGAGCCCGGCCTGCTCGAGTTCGCTGGCAACGACGGACGCGAGCACCTGCGCCGCAACAGTGTCCTCGCCGTCTATAGCTCGGGCGAAATAGATCCTCGGTGGGACCTGGACAGACCGGCGCTCTAGCGGATGCGCAGCACCCGAACTGCAGGAACTTGCTTCGGTCATGGCTTCTCATCTCGTCGCTCTCGCGATCAGCGCGTGCCCCGATCACGGCTAGTCTCCGCAGGCGATGCTAGGGGGCGATCAGTTCGACTGACGGGAAGTAGGTGCGGTACCGCGCGGCGTCCCGTGTCAGCAGCCGGTACCTGCGGACGGCGGCATGAGCGCCGATATAGAAGTCCGAAAGTGGGGATCGTCGCTGGCCGCCGCGTTTGCGGTAGGTGAGGAAGGCTTTGCCCGCAACGAAGCCCGCCTCAAACGGAAGCGGCTCGCGTTCGAAGTCACTGGCGGGAACGGCGTCATCGAGGTCCTCGATCCTCCCGAAGCCGGTCGAGACTTCGGCGTACACGATCGGGTTGATCACCAGCCGACCGCCGTCCCGGGCCTGGGCTAGGGCGTCCCCGGACCACTGGGCCCAGGCGGCGTCCTCGGTCAGGACGCGTCTCGACCGGCAAGAACGTGACTTGCCTACCGCTTGGGACGGGACGGCGCCGCAGAAGCACCCGGAACTGCTCCCGCGCCTGGCCGACCGTCAGCTCCAGGTAATCCGCAAGGTCGGCCACGCCGCGAGGCTACTCCCGGCACGACCTGCTGAGGAGACCTGAGGTGTTCAAGGCATCCTGAATGCCGGGCGGGCCAGCTGTCGCGATCCGTTCAGGCAGGTAGGGGGTCGCCTTTGAATACTTCCCGGATGTGCCAGGACACATGGACGGCCGCTGGAACGGCCGTGCCGGGTCGCGGCGACAGCCCCTGCCCGTGCAGGTCATACACCGCGCGGCCGGCCGGCGTCCGTGCGCTGAAGGCGGCGGACACCTGGACGCGCAGCTTCGCGTCCAGGCCCAGCACGCCCAGGTCGAACAGCTTGTGATGCAGAACGCACAGAGCCAGGCCGTTGTCGAGGGTGTCCGGGCCGTCAAAGGCGAACCACCGCACGTGCGCCGCGTCGATCCCCATGCTTGCCCCCGCGAGTTGCCCGTCATAGCCGCAGAACGCGCACTGCCGGTCCCATCCCTGCAGCACAGCGGCTCGCCATCCGGGGCTGCGGCGACGCTCGGCCACCGCGGCATCGAGCCCAGGGAGGACGCCGCCAGCACCCAGAACCGCTTCAGGATCCAGACCAGCGGCCTCCAGGACATCTGGCGCCACCGTCTCTGGGAAGTTGCTCAGCACCAGTTCCCGGGCAGCCGCGCTGACCAGTTGCGGACTGGCCAGCAGCGCGGACTCCACCGATGGCTCGAACCGGCCGATGACGTGGCGCTCGGCGAGGGGCGTGACGAGATCCATCTGCACGTCCTGGTCGAGCACCCAGACCTTGTCCGCGCGCAGCCGGGTGAAGGGATAGGCGGCGCTCTGCGCCCGGCCGGTCCCCGACGGCGGCCCGAACTCCGCGATGAGGTCCGCCAGGGCAGCCTCGGCCGAGGACCAAGGCAGCTCACTTGACCCCGTCGCGGCCAGACGGCCCAGCGCCAGCAAAACGAGGAGCGGCTTGTGCGGGGATCGCCGCCCGCGCTGCCGGTGCTGGCGCAACGACCCAAGCCGGGCAAGCACATCCGCCGCCTCGCCGCCTGCTGGGGAACGCACCCACCAAGCCTGCCACCTCAGGCCGCCGGAAGACCGCTAGGGGCAATCACTGCCCGTCCAGGGACAGATGCCCGGGTCGTAGTCACGGCTTGAGAGCTCGCTGAGGAACTTCGCGTTATCGCCGAAGTCTTCCTTGATCCAGCGTGCAACCACGAGCGTGGAGACGTGTGCCGCGCCCGCCTTACGCAGCGCGAGAGCGGCCGACTGCGCATGGCCACCACCGGCCCAGGTGTCGTCGATCAGCAGGACATGTGAGTCCGGCGATAACGCCGCGTCCGTGCTGAAGTGCTGCGGGCTGACGTCGCGGGAAAATTGGGCTTTAGCGGCGGCTACGAGGATGGCCTCGCCACCAATTGCTAAGCTGCCGACGATCTCGTGGAGAGGATGCTCTTCTGGCTTGGCTGGCAGTGAAGGCACGGTCGCCCAGTGAGTCACGGGAGTGCCCGCGAGCGCGCCCGGACATTTGGCATGTCTCGAAAGCGCGAGAAGGATGAGCAAGGTCACGATCGTGCGGTGCTCTTCGAGAGGTCGCTGCGCCTTGTAGCCGCGCATGACATAGCCCGATTGCTGGCCGGCCACTGCGTAAGTTAAGAATGAAACGGCATCAGCGAGGCCGGCCTGGCCATGCTGGTTGCATTGATAGCAGCGCTCATAACCATCGACCGGTGTCGTGCACACGGCGCAGGTGACGCGATCCTGGCGCACTGGGTTCCGGAGGTAGCCACCAGCCCTCGACACCAGGGCTGCGCTCAGCCGCGCGACAGCCTCCTGGTCGAGCATGTCTACGCAGACGCCAGGCGACGGAGCTCGGCGCCCACCGACTGGCGCTCCGCGATCAACTGATCCACCACGTCCATGACCGAGCGGAGGCTGCTGGCCACATGTACCCCGGGTCGCTCGACGAGGGACCGCGCCCAGTCATTGCGTTCCACAACGAGGTCGGTCAGGATCACCGGCCGGCCATGCTCCACGGCGAGCCGCGCCTGGACACGGGCGCCGCTGTGCTCACCGGCCTCGACCACCAGGGTGGCGAGACCGTACCCGGACATCGTGGCGTTGCGCATCAGGAAGTTGCGCTTCTGCGGCGGAGCGTCAGGCCAGAACTGGGAGAGCAGGAGGCCGCGAGCGGCGATTTCCTGCTGCAGGTCCCGGTTCTCCGCCGGGTAGCTACGGTTGATGCCGGTTCCGATGATGGCGACCGTGCGCCCCTCCGCGGCGAGGGCCGCGCGATGCGCCGCCGCGTCGATGCCCCGGGCGAGCCCGGCGACCACGGTCACGCGGCGGGAGGCGAGTTCGCGGGCCACACTCGCCGCCACGGCGAGACCGCGGTCCGTCGCATTCCGGGAACCCACGACGGACACTGCGGAGTCGTCCCGGAGGAGCGACCCACGGGCAAAGAGGACCGGCGGAGCCTGATGAATTCCGCGGAGCCGGGCCGGATAGTCCTCGTCGAGAACGGTCACCAGCGTCGAGCCCTGATCCTCCCAGAGGCTGATCTTCTGAGCGGCTGCCTCCAGGGCCTCCAGCTCCCCCGGGGGAGCCATGAGCGCGGCAGGTACTGTCCGGTGCCACAGCTCAAGGGCGCTGCCGACCTCGAGGACATCAGCAGTAATCTCCGCCCAGCTCATTCCCCCAGGCCGAGCCTGGAGAAGAGCGACGAGCGCTGCTCGCTCCGGGAGCCTGCTCGAGTCCATGGGGCCAGCGTACGAGGATGACCCCTTCGCCCGCATACCACCACCCCGAAGCATCCATACCCATCTTCTACTGAACGTATGTTCGATTATTTCACCATCGTTCGACAGCCTTACTGAGCGACACGCCATCGAACCCGGCCGGGCCAGGTTCGGGTGAACGAGGACGGGCGGTCATGGCTGGGATCATGGTGTACTGCATGCGCGGTCCCCCGGTCCCCGGTCCCCCGGTCCCCGGTCCCCCTCCCGGCGCGGGGCTTCGCTACCTCCAGGAGGAACGGCATGAACGGCGCGCAGGCCCTGATCCGCACGCTGGCCGGCTGCGGTGTCGATGTCTGCTTCAGCAATCCGGGTACCTCGGAGATGCACTTCGTCGCGGCGCTGGACGCCGTCCCGCAGATGCGCGGGGTGCTGTGCCTGTTCGAGGGGGTAGCGACCGGCGCGGCGGACGGCTACGGCCGGATGACAGGACGGCCGGCCGCGGCGCTCCTGCACCTGGGACCCGGCCTGGCGAACGGCCTGGCCAACCTGCACAACGCCCGGCGGGCCCGCACTCCCCTGCTAGCCGTCGTGGGCGACCACGCCACCTATCACAAACGTCTCGACGCACCGCTGGAGTCGGACATCGATGCCCTCGCCGGATCGGTGTCCTCCTGGATCCGCCGCCCGGCGCGCAGCGCCGACCTAGCCGCGGACGCCGCCAGGGCTGTCGCCGAGGCCATGAGGCCACCCGGCGCGATAGCCACCCTCATCCTGCCCGCCGACGTGTCCTGGTCCGAGGGCGCCGATCCGGCGCCGCCGCTCTCGGCCAGGACGCCCGCGGCGGTCCCCGATGACGTCATCGCATCAGCCGCAACGGCCCTGCGCAGCGGCGAGCCGTGCGTGATCCTCCTCGGCGGTGCCGCCGTGCGGCGCCCTGGCCTGGAGTCGGCCAGCCGGCTCGCCCAGGCCACCGGCTGCCGGCTGCTGTGCGAGACATTCCCGGCCCGGCACGAGCGCGGGGCGGGCATCCCGGCGCTCGAACGGCTGGCTTACCTGGCCGAATTCGCGACCGCGCAGCTCGCGGGTACCCGCCACCTGATCCTGGCCGGCGCCCGGGCACCGGTCTCCTTCTTCGCCTACCCGGGCCAGCCCAGTTCCCTGACGCCAGCCGGCGCCCAGATCCACGTCCTCGCCGAGGACGGGGATGACGTGCCCGGGGCACTCGCATCGCTGGCCGATCTCGTCGCCCCGGACGCCAAGCCGCTGCCGCAGCCACCAGAGCGTCCGGTACTCCCGGACGGCGACCTCACCGCAGAGACCGCGGCACAAGTCATCGGCGCGCTGATGCCCGAGGGCGCCATCGTCTCCGACGAGGCCAACACCTCCGGATTCTGGCTGCCCGGCGCCACCGCGGGCGCGCCACCGCATGACTGGCTCACCCTGACCGGCGGCGCGATCGGCCAAGGGCTGCCGCTGGCCGCGGGCGCCGCCGTCGCGTGCCCGGACCGTAGTGTCCTGGCCCTCGAAGCGGACGGCAGCGCCATGTACACGATCTCCGGCCTGTGGACCCACGCCCGCGAGCACCTGGACATCACCACGGTCATCTTCAGCAACCGCTCGTACGCGATCCTCGGGATGGAACTCGAACGCGTCGGCGCGGTGGCGACCGGGGAGGCAGCCCGCAGCCTGCTCGACCTGTCCCGGCCCGCACTCGACTTCACCGCCCTGGCCAACGGCATGGGCGTCCCAGCCAGCCGGGCCAATACGGCCACCGAATTCGCCACCCAACTGCGGCAGGCACTCGCCGAGCCAGGGCCGCACCTCATCGAGGCCGCGCTCCCCCCGCCGGCATAGCCAGCGCAGCCTCGGGCTAGCGCACCTGCGGTGGAGCGATGTGATCACCGCCGTGGTCGTGCCCGCGCGGCCGTCTCTGCATCTGCTCGGTGTGTCGGCATCGTGGCGCCAACCGGTCAGCACACCAGGTGACTAGCCTTACCGCCGACGGTTCCTGAGCTTCCCAATCGGCATCCATACCCGCGCCACCTCGGCCATCGGGCCGTGGTCCGCGCCCTGGGCCACTGCCCGTACCGAAAGGCACACCCATGCCTGGCACTCCCGGAGCACCACAGGTAAGCGCGGGCCCCAAGCTGTCCCGGCGCCGGCTGCTCGGCTCTGCTGCCGCGGTCGCCAGCGGCGCCGTCAGCGCCGTGACGCTGCCGCCGAACATCCGCAAGGCGGTGGCCGCGGCGGACGGACAGCCGGCCGGCTCCTTCGATATGGCGAACGTCAAGCACGTGGTCATCCTCATGCAGGAGAACCGGAGTTTCGATCACTACTACGGCACCATGTCGGGAGTACGCGGGTTCGCAGACCCGGACGTGCTCACGATGGCAAACGGCCGCTCGGTTTTCTACCAGCCCCACCCGCTGAACCCGGACGGCTACCTGCTGCCCTATCACCTCGACAGCCAGACCACGTCGGCCGCATCCATCCCGTCCACCCGGCACGCCTGGGCGGTTCAGCACGCGGCGTGGAACGAGGGAGCAATGGACAGCTGGCTGGCCGCGCACATTCCGGTGGACGGAATGGCTCACGCTCCGTACGTCATGGGGTACTACGAAAAAGAGGACATCCCGTTCCACCGGGCCCTGGCCGAGAGTTTCACCATCTGCGACAGCTATTTCTGCTCGGTGCTCGGACCTACCCACCCGAACCGGTTCATGCTGCTCTCCGGCACGATCGACCCGAACGGCCTCAGTGGCGGCCCGGCGCTCGACAACAGTCTCAGCGGCTACGCCTGGAAGACCTACCCGGAGATGCTGGGCGAGGCCGGAGTGAGCTGGCGGATGTACAACGACCAGCGGGACTACACCTACAACATGCTGATCAACTTCGAGGCTTTCTCCAGCGCCCAGCCCGGCACGGACCTGTATGAGCGTGGGATGGCCATCACACCAGGCATGTTCGAGTACGACGCGATGACCGACAATCTGCCGGCCGTGTCGTGGATCGCCACCACCGATTCCGCATCCGAGCACCCGAACGCCGTTCCAGCTCGCGGCGCGCAGTATGTCTATTCCAAGATCGACGCCATCGCCGCGAACCCTGACGTATGGGCAAAGACAGTGTTCATCCTCAATTACGACGAAAACGACGGCCTCTTCGACCATGTGCCGCCTCCGGTCGCGCCCCCCGGCACTCCTGACGAGTACGTGACGCTGAACTCGCCGAGCACCGCCGGCGCTGGTCTCCCCATCGGCCCGGGATTCCGGGTCCCCTGCACGATCGTGTCGCCATGGACCGTCGGCGGATTCGTGTGCTCGGAACCCTTCGACCACACCTCGGTCATCCGGTTCCTGGAGAAGTTCACCGGCGTCCCGTGCCCCAACATCAGCGCGTACCGGCGCGAGGCGCTCGGCGACCTGACGGCGGCATTCCAGGACGGCCCCAGCCTGGGGCCGCCAGTTCTCCCTGACACCACGGCCCAGGTGTGGCTGACCACCTACCAGGTCGGTAACCTGCCGGCGCCGGCCTTTCCCGGCGCCAGCCAGACCCCGCCATCCCAGGACCCGGGATACCGGCCGCATATCGGATGAAGGATTAACAACGAACACCCGGCCGCGACTGCTCATCGAGGCCAGGACGCATGGAAGGGCTCGCGCCGTAGGGGCGACTACGGCGCGAGCCACATCCTCCGCCGGGCCCGGGAGGGGATGAGAACATCCACCGGGGCCCGGCGAGGTCCTCAGCCAGCCGGGCCGGTCGTCAGGACCACGGTGGCGGTCTGGGACTGGCCGGACTGATCCGTCCAGCTGATGCTGATCGTGTCGCCGGGGTGGTGCTTCTGCAGTGCCGACGCGATATCCGAGGACGACGTGATGGCGTGGCCGGCGACTGAAGTGATCTGGTCGCCCGCGGCCAGGCCTGCCTGGGCCGCCGCTGAACCGGACGTGACCCCGACGATGGTGGCGCCGCCGCTGGCCGAGCTGCCGCCATAGCCGCCGTAGCCCCCGTACCCGCCGCCATAGCCAGCGCCGGTGCTGCTGGCGGAGATCTCCACGCCAAGGAAGGCGGTGGTGCCGGTGTGCGACGTGGACGACGACGTGCCCGCCTCGATCTGGCTGGCGATCGAGGACGCCTCGCTGATCGGGATGGCGAACGCCTGGGTCTGTGCCTGCCCGGACTGCGCCTGATAACCGGTCGTGGAGGGACTGGCGGAGGACGCGGCTGTGTCCATGCCGATGACCTGCCCGTAGCTGTTAACCAGCGGGCCGCCCGAGTCGCCCGGCTGGATGCCGGCGTTGGTCTCGATCAGCCCGGTCAGCTGCTCGGCGTTGCCCGATGACGCATCGGAGGCGGTGATCGACTGGCCGAGGCCGGTAACCGTCCCGGTGGCCACCGACGGGGTGCCGCCCTGGCCGCCGGCGTTGCCCAGCGCGACCACGTTCTGGCCGGTGCTGGTGCTGGCCGAGCCAAGGCTCACGGTTTTAAGCCCGGAAGCACCCACGAGCTGCAGCACCGCGACGTCGTGGCTCGTGTCGTAGCCGACGACCTTGGCGGTGTAGGTGCGCCCGTTTCCCACATCGGTCACCTTGATCGAGGTCGCGCCGTCGATCACGTGGTTGTTCGTCAGCACCTCGCCGCTGGAGGTCAGCACCATCCCGGTGCCGGCCGCCTCGCCACCCTGATACCCCAGCGTGGACACCACATCGACCAGGCCGGGGTCCACCTTCGACGCGATCTGCGACGTGGTCAGCGGGCTGGCGGCCATCGCGTTCGCCGCACCCAGCCCTCCGAACGCCAGCGCGCCCGCGGCCACAACCGACCCGGCAGCCAGCAACGCATGGCGCCGCCGCGACGGGCGCCCACGCCCGCCTCCCGGTCCGCCATGCTCTCCGTACCCGCCTGGCCCGCCCGGTCCGCCTGGCCCGCTCGGGCCGGCCGGTCCCTGCGGATCCGCCCACGGCCGGTCACGCTCATCCTGCCCCGCGCTGCTGCCGACCGGCTGGTCATAGACCGTGCTCATCTGGGACGCTCCTTCGCTACGTAGTCCCGACTGCTTACCTCTGATATTCGGGCCCGTAACTGGAAGCAAGCTGCAAGTGGCCTCGGCGCCAGCCAATGCTTTTCTGAAGATTTCCTGCACATCATGGTCATGCAGGCTCGGCCCGCTGAAATCAGCCTTACCGATCCGGGCTCGCGGGTACCTGACCGGGAGCCGCCAGGAACCTGCGGACACCGCCGGTCCCTACTGCGCGCTGACCGGCTTTCGTCCCACCCCGACCAGGCACCAGAACTTGCTGGGGTCGCTGGGCACGTCGGCGGGCGAGTCCGGACGCCACAGTGGCATGTAGACCAGGCCTGGGTCGACGAGCTCGAAGCCGTCGAAGAAACGCAGGATCTCCGCGCCCGAGCGCATGCGCGCCTGCGTGGGGACGGTGCGGTTGTACATCTTCTCAGCGGCCTGCGCCACCCCAGGCCTGCTCTCATCCGTGGCGTGGCACAGCACGAGGTAGCTGCCGGGCGCGAGCGCCTCGCGCAGCGTG
>OCZU010001336.1_pt1 | contig 16282 bp, 22 predicted proteins | sample 1539001 | NCBI WGS metagenome assembly OCZU01 (sample SAMEA3539306, study PRJEB22396) | soil metagenome | biome: tundra; feature: field; material: soil | place: USA | collected 2010-05 | depth 0.15 m | reverse complement strand
CACGCTGGTGCTGACCAAGACGGACGATCTGTTCCGGCGCGAGGCCAAGGCACGCGAAGAGGCGGCAGGCAGCCTGAAATGGCTGGCCGCCGCCTCGGGGCGTTGACCGCGGATCGCGATCGACGTGCCGGAACCTTGAGCATCAGCTGGCCTTGACGCGCCGGCTGGCTGCTGTCCGAAGTGTGCTCGTCTTGCGAACCGTGAGGCCTGGCGGGGTGGGGGCAGGTAGTCCGAGATGCGAAGCGCTGCGGCTGTCAGCTGAGAAGGCGCAGGCTGTGGTGTTCGGCGAAGTCCTGGTAATCCTTCAGGTTCAAGGTTGCGAGCGGAACCTGGTGGGCCAGGCAGCAGGCCGCGATCCACATGTCATTGACCGGTCGGGGCCGTCCGCGGCGGGTGGCTGCTGCGGACAGGATGCCCCAGACTTCGGCTACGGCTTCATCGCCGGGTAGTACGGGGATGCCGGACAGCCAGCCTGCTAGCTCGCTGCGGCGGTGGGCGCCCCAGTCGCGGATCTCTGCCCACTTGGTCAGCTCGCCGAGGGTCACGAAGGTGATGAGAGGCTCGCGGCCGACGAGCCTGGTCACTAGCGGCCCGGTGAGCTTGCGCCGGTGCAGATGGGAGGCGACGTCGGTGTCGAGGATTACCGGTTGCACGGCGGGTGCTCAGGCCAGGTCGCGGTGGCGTTCGGCGTAGGTGAAGGCCAGGAAGTCTTCCAGTTCCTCATCGGACTCGAATGTGTCGGCTGTCAGGTCGTCGAGTGACCGGATCGGCTGGGTGCGCCTGGCGGCAAGCATCTGCGCGACTGACAGCCTTGGCCGCTTCGGCATGCCGACCTGCCGGCCCGCTCCGGAAGTGCTCACTGTGACCTCCTGGATATCCGCCTGCCCGGCAGCTCAGGTGTGCTGGCGGGCAGCCTTTAGCCCGTGCCCAGCCACGTTGCCTACGATACCGGCACCATCGAGGGCGGACGAGCCAGTGCGGGCACGCCGCGAGCCTCGTACCACAGCAGGCGGGCAGCGTCGGGTTATGCACTGACACGAGCATGGAAGCGATCTTGCTGGCAACGCCACAGGGAGCCCGCTGGTGACCCTAGCGGGCATCCGGAGAATAGCCGGATAAATCGGAGCAGCGATGGCATAAGCGCAGGTCAGGGCACGTATCGGAGATGGCTGTAAAACCGTCGGCTCAGCCTACGTTGGTTCGAACCCAACACCTGCCACTAGAAGAAATCCCAGGTCAGGAACCCTTTACAGCGTCCGGCAGCGGAGACTTAGGGAGCGGTGCGCCTGACCGTCGGCTTAGACCAGCTTTTGTCGTTTCCGCTGGTCAGCGCGGTAGGCGATTGGCTAGGCTTGCGGCAGCGGTGCCGTGTCCGGCGAATATGCGGAGAAGTTCTGGCCTCGGGATCGTGCCGGTCCGGGGGTGCTGGGCTCGGTTTGAGTTCCGCAGCTCGGGTTGGTGCCCATGCACGGAACTGGCGCGAGCGAGGAGCTGCCTGCAGGATCGTGGTGGCGGCCTGCCGTCTGCACAGGCAGCGGTTGTCTGCCTAGGCGCCGGCCCTGCCGCGGTCAAGGCCATCCTTGGACGTTTTAACCTGAGCCATGACCGGAACTCACGCAGATGACGGGCTGACCGGCGGACTGCGGACCGCCTGACTGGCGCCGCTTAATCGATGGCGCGAACCTGCTCCTGCGCGCGGGACGGCGTGGTGCAGGTTCACCTCATGGCCGTCGACCTCGGTCGGCTCGGGATGCTGCTGGTCGCCTTGTCGGACGTGGCCGAGCTGGCGGACCCCGGCAGCCTGTCGAACCGCATCGCTTCTGGCGGTAACGACGGCGCTGATGGCCGGTGGCGGCACGAGCTGATCGCCGGGCGGTACCCGCACAGCAGCGAGATCGTGTTCTCCGCCCTGATCCGGATGCCCGTCAGCGACCTGCCCGCGGTCCTGTCCCGCTTCGCATAGCCGTGCGCCTGGAGCAGGACGGTGGTCAGCGAGAATCACGCAAGCTGCCGGCTTGGTCACTGGCTCCAGTTCACCTGGCTGACCCCTGCCCCTGCGGTCAGCCTGACATTGTGTGCACGAAGTCGTGGTTCCCGTCGCCGAGGCTGCGGCGCAGTTGGCGGATGATCCTATCCCCGTCGTCGTAGGCGCAGAAATATACATCGGCTTCCCGTCGCGGCCGAAGGTCAGCTCGCACTGCCCGCCCATGCCCCCAGGTACCTGGCTGCCCGCCTGAAGTCGGCGTGCGGCTCGAACCCTAGCTCCCGCGCGTACCCGATAGCGCCGTATACGCCCTGCCGCCCTAGATCCAGCGGCACCTGCATGGCCGGCTCGTCCCAGGCATTGAAGATCTGCTGGATGAACCCGCCCAGCCGCCGCCGATCCATCGACTGCGGCCCTGCCGCGTTCTTCAGCCCTAGGCACCAGGTGTCCACCAGGTAGAAGCATGCCCCGGCTGTGGCCGGCTCCGGTCCCGCGCGACCAGTACGGTAACCAGGCCCGAATGCCCGGTTCGTTCCGACGGGCCGACCCCGGCCAGTCCGGTCGCTCTGGCGCCTGGACGCTGGATGACCAGCCCGGGCTGATCCAGCATTCGATCAGTGCGTCTTCCCGGGACTGCCCTCCGGCGGCGACGACCGACCTGATGAGCGGCGCGACCGCGCTAGGCGGGATGTTCACGCCTGGGCGATCTCCTTCGGCGTGCGCCCGGCGTCCCGCAGCTCACGAACACGGTCAAGCAACTGCTGCGTTGGGCATCGGGAACATGGTGCCCTGGAACCGTCCCCGCGCCTTAGCTGGCGTGCCGGGGTTCTGTGCGCTCGCACGCGGCGAAGAACCTAGCCTTCGGATGAGCGCCGTCCTCTCCCTCGGTAGCCTGGCTGACTGACCGCGCTCGGCTGACAGGAGGAACAGGAATGCCGATCACGTCGAGGGAGCGGCTGGCCAGGGTGCTCGATGGCTCGCCGGCGCCGGGTGCGTTCAGCGTGGAGGTGTCCGTGCCGGCGAGGGATGTCCGGCTCACGGTAGCGGGGGCGGGGCTGATCAGCTTCCCGGTCAAGGCGCCGCAGGCTAAGCGGATGATCGCCAGCGCGCGGCCGGCCAGGTTTGGGTGGGGTGAGCAGACGCTGACGGACCTGAGCGTGCGGGATACCTGGGAGATCACGCCGGACCAGGTGACGCTGACCGGGCTGGACTGGGACGCGATCCTGGCCGAGGTGCGGGACGGGCTGGGGCTGCCGGCCTGGGCGCGGCTGCGGGCAGAGCCGCACGCTCTGCTGGTGTACGGGAAGGGGCAGTTCTTCCTGCCGCACCAGGACTCGGAGAAGGACGACACCATGATCGGCACGCTGGTCGTGTCACTGCCGTCGTCGCACGCTGGCGGGGAGCTCGTCATCGAGCACAATGGCAAGACCGTCGCATACCAAGCACCCGCGACCGAGGTGACAGCTGCCGCCTTCTATGCCGACTGCCGGCATGAGGTCAAGCCGGTCAGGACCGGGTACCGGGTCACGCTTACCTGCAACCTGCTGCTCGACTCCGATCCGGCCGGTGAAGCTACAGTCGAGCCGTCGGCCGAGGCCGCCCGGTACCTCACCGAGCATTTCACCACCAGGGTCTCCCGGTGGAAAGGCAATGAGGGCGAGTTGCCGAACCGGCTCGTATACCTGCTGGACCACGAGTACACCCAGCGCGGACTGAGCTGGGACCGGCTCAAGGGCCCCGACGCCGAACGGGCCGCGCTGCTGCGGGCCGCCGCTGAGGATGCGGGTTGCGAGGCGGTGCTGGCGCTCACCGAGATCAAGGAGACTTGGGACACCGAGCCGGAGCAGCGGGGCCGCGGCGTCGATCTGACGTACATCATCACCTCCGAGCTGACCCTGAGCTGGTGGACGGGGGTGCCTGGCGGGGAGCCCATCTCGCTGTACGTGCCGGACGAGCAGGTGTGCGCTTCGGTTCCGTCGGTAAACCTGAAGCCGTACGACTCCGAGTACACCGGGTACATGGGGAACTACGGCAACACGATGGACCGCTGGTACCGGCGAGCCGCAGTCATAGTGTGGCCACGTCAGCGTGCCTTCGCGGCCCGGGCGGAGGCGTCGCCTTCATGGGCGCTGTCGGAGCTGAGAGTCCGGATCGACGCCGGGGACCTGGTAAACGCCCGGGCCGCCGCCGATTCTGTCGCGCCGTTCTGGACGGCACCCGGTCCTGAGCTGCTGGAGCCGGCTCTGCGCACCGCTGCGGCGCTGGACGATCCCGGCATCGCGCTCATGCTCCTGCGACCGTTTGCGGTCGAGTGGGTGACGCCCGCGCACGCGGGCGGCCTGGCGGCGCTCGCCGGACGGTACGGCGAGTCCTGGCACCGTAACCTGCTGGACGCGTGGTTCGGGTCGCCGAACACGCGGCGGTACACCGGTGACGCGGATCGCGCGGGCTGGGCTGGTGGGCTGCCCGGGCTGGTCGCGGCACTGCGGGACACTGGCGCGGCGGCTACCGCCGGGTGGCTGCTCGCCGCGTCGTGGGGCTGGCTGGATGACGATATCCGGCTGTGGCTCAGGTACCCGTCGCCGGCTACCCGGCACAAGCAACTAGCGGAACTGGCCAAGCCGCTCGCCGGGCTGCTGGCAGCCGCCGACGGGACAGCGCTGGCCGACGAGATCGTGACGATACTGCGGGAGCATGGCGATGACGTGCTCCGCTGCCTGCTACCGATGCTGAGGGCAGCCGGACCGGGATCGAGCGCGCCCCTCATGGTGCTGGCAAGGGACTGCGAGCGGCGGCTCACGGTGATCGCCGATCGCCCAGCCCGCGCCGATGACGACTGGTCAGTCCCCTGGCCCGGCGGCTGCGGCTGCGAGCTATGCGGCGCACTCGGCGAGTTCCTCGCCGGCCGCAGCGAGCGCACGCTGCAGTGGCCGCTCGCCGAGGCGCGCCGCAGGCACGTCAAGGACCAGGTGAGCGTCGCTGAGCTGCCAGTCAAGGATGAGATCTGGAAATTCGGCAGCCCGCACACGCTGGTACTGACCAAAACCGACGAGCTCTTCCTGCGTGAGGCAACGGCGCGCCAAGACGCGCTGGCCAGCCTCGAATGGCTGGCCAGCGCGTCTTGGCTTTAACCACGCAGTGCTGGTGCTGGTACGCCCGGGCCGGCCTGGGCTTGTTTTTCCACCTTTCCACTAACGCTGGTACCATGCTTCCCATGGCGCTGAATATCAAGGACCCGGAGACGGAGCGGCTGGCCGGCGAGGTCGCCGCGCTCACGGGTAACACCAAGACGGGGGCTGTCCGGGATGCCCTACGCCAGGTGCTTGAGTCGCTGTCCCGGCCATCCGCTGGGCAGCGGGAGGAACGTCTCATCCGGCTGCTTGAAGAGGAGATCTGGCCGCTGTTCCCGCCAGACCAGCTTGGCAGGCCGGTGTCCAAGGCCGAGCGGGAGGAGATCCTCGGCTTCGGTGAGCACGGCGCGTGATTGTCGACTCGTCCGCCATCCTGGCGGTCATCGGCAGGGAAGCCGGCTATGAGCGCATCATCCGTGCGCTCGCCGCATCGCAGGGAACCCGGATCGGCGCGCCGACCAGGCTGGAGGCCGGCATCGTGCTCACGGCCCGGTTCGGGCCCAGAGGCAAGACAGCGCTATCGCGGTTCCTGCAGGAGAACGAAATCGCGACGGCGGCCTTCGGTGAGGACCATGCAATTGCGGCGCTCGATGCTTACTCGCGCTTCGGCAAGGGCAGGCATCCGGCCGCCTTGAATTTCGGCGACTGCTGCACGTACGCGATCGCTTCCCTGACCGGCGAGCCGTTGCTGTGCATCGGGGACGACTTTGCGAAGACCGACCTGCCGCTGGTCATCCTCTGACCGCTCATCCGGATGCGGATGTCGGCTGAGAGGGCGCAGGTGCGGTTCGGCGAGATCCGGTAACCCGCCTGTATCGCAGCAAGCGGGCAGCGTCGGGCGAGGCGCTGGCGGCAGGTTTAGGGAACTTGTCGGCAAGGCCAGAGCGGAGCCTTGGCGCTGCGCGGGCCTCCGGAGAATGGTCGGAGAAACCGGGAGACTATGCGTGTCGTGTCGGCCCAGGTCAGGTGCCATATCGGAGATGCCTGTAAAACCGTCGGCTCAGCCTACGTTGGTTCGAACCCCAACACCTGCACCCACATAGCCCCAGGTCAGACGTGGTGTCACTTGGTCGTGCATACTGGCGACGGGAGCGGCCTGAGATACCGCTCCCGCAGTTCTCCGGGACCGCTGGACTGGCGTCGGGCCAGGTCAAAGGGGTGGCGCCGTCGGCCGACGGGGATCCTGGCCGCGCGGGGAGGTATCCGGCGTGGTTGAGCAGTGGCTGAGCGACGACGGTCCTGAGATACCCCCCGAGGGTACCCCGGGGTACCCAGGACCTCCCGGACGCGGACGCCCGGGTCCCAGAACTCGCCATGACCAGGCGCCAAGCCGCGAATGAGACATCCGGCTTGCCGCACCCGACGCGACAACAGCGACTGCCAGCCATCGGCGTGAGGATCATCCCGCGACGATCGCCGAACATGCGCCTGCCCGCTCGGCAGCCACGCACGCCGCGCTCACAAGCCACCCCGATTGCCGAGCCAGCTCAATCCAGGCCGGTCAGGCCGACCGCTCATGCCGAGATGAGTGAGTCCGAAGCGTGACTGATCCCGCTACGCAGGTCATGTCCCAGCCGAGTGCCGCCACCCCAGGTCATCTTGACGCACAGCGCCGACCGACGTCCTAAGATGGCTCGTAGTTGCCCTCCGACATCGGCGACAAGCCTAGGCGTTCAACTGCATGGATGTGATCGCGAGCACGCGAGTGGCCCTCACGCCAATGGTTCAACGGACGTGGCCATTGCGGACACGTGGCACAATCCTCAACAGTCTCAATAATCCATAGCTGACAAACTTTCGAATCAGGGTAATCTATGACCAATCCAAGACTTCAGGTGGCGCTCGATGTTACAGATCTCGATAGGGCTCTCTATGTAGCGTCGCAAGTAATTGATATTGCTGATCGAATAGAGGTCGGAACGCCTCTTCTCAGAAAACACGGAGTATTCGCAATTCAAGCAATACGAGCGAAATTCCACGAAGCCATTCTAGTGGCTGATTGCAAAATCATGGACTTTGGGGAATCTGAAACGAAGCTGGCGATTGATGCAGGCGCCGACGGAGTAATCGTTCAAGCCGTAGCTCCCACGGAGACAATCGAGGCGGTCTGCCGCACAGCGCAGCGGCTCGGCGCCTTCGCAATGGTGGACTGTATCGGTATCACCAATATGACGAGTCTTGCCAGAAAACTGAATGGGTTGCCGTTGAGCCATTTGATCATCCATAAAAGCAAGGACGAGCAAACCTCCATGGGCCCGATTCGAGCCCGTGAAACTCTCGATCTGGCAGTCGGCAATTATCTCGCCCCTCTTGCAATTGCGGGTGGGATTACGGCCGCCAACGTGTCCGAGCTAGTCGCTCTGCCTCAAATAGACACACTTATAGTGGGTGAAGCTATCGTGTCAAGTGCCACCCCGCAGGACGTCGCTCGTAGCCTTATTGGCGCCTGGACCAAGGAGTTGCATTGGACGACATAAGCGCACTGGAGCAGTTCGATACTCCAACGATCTGCAATGCTCTTGAACTTATCGAGAGCGCACGCAGGAATTATGGTTATACAAGACACAACATGATCGCCGTAAATGCAGCGGCGGGACCTGTAGCAGGATTTGCAATGACGGCGACCATGCGTTCTGAGACGCCGCCTGAGCTAACCCCAAGCGAATTGATACAGGCGCGCCTGAAGTATTATGAATACATGTTTACGGATATGGGTGGACCAAAAATTTGTATAATGCAAGACATCGATGAACCTCAGTCTTGTCACGGCCCATTCTGGGGGGAATTCAACACTAGGGTACACCGGGCCATGGGCTTTAGAGGCGTAGTTACCAACGGCTGCGTTCGTGACATAGGCAAGTTGCCGAAAGACGTGCTGCTTCTATCTCGCGGCCTAAGGCCTTCTCACGCCAATCTCCAGGTCGTCTCGTTCGGCGAACCCGTCAACGTCTATGGCATGGCGGTCTCCCACGGCGACGTCGTACATGCTGACGAGCATGGAGCCGTGGCATTCCCGGCCAAACTCGCCGAGGACATAGCCGTGAAGGCAGCCGAGTTTATAGAGTGCGAGGCTCCCATAATGGCTGCATGCAAGAACGATGAGCTAACTCTTCAAGAGCTTCGACGTCTCTATCTTGCTCGGAATTGATTAAATTAGGAAGCGTAACTCGCTGGCCAGTTCAAGGGCTTGTGGATCCCCTAATATGCATACCTGGCCGGGCTTCTCTCATCCCGCAAGCTGTCGAAGAGTCATGGCGGCAACCTTGCCCGCTAACCCCAAGGCTTCCGTTCATACATCCTTGTGGCCGTGCTCAGGAGCGACGTAACGGAAGTTGCCCAGGACCTTGCAGCGCGACCCCGGCTTGTTGAGGCTCCTATTGAGGCACGCCACCGGCGAGGCAAGCGGGCGGCGGCTATCGGTGCGATCGGCCATCGATCTTCTCGTTCCGAGGCTGTCAGCGTAGAAGTTTCCGCAGCGCATTGGATGTCCTGGATGGCAACATGGCCAGTGGCAAATAGGAACACCGCGACCATGGCTACGGCCACCGCAACCGTTTGTCTCCATGGAGACATTCGATCGTCGGCTTGCGGAGACATCAGACCCGAATCCGCGAGTAGGTCGGCGACACGCCTCCGCGAATGCCGATAGGTGCCGCTCTGACCTGGGATGGTCATTGCGACGTGACAATCAGCTCGGGTGGAGAGGCTATCTGGTGGCCAGGATGCGCGGCGGGAAGCGGAAGCGCGGGCAGGTGCGGAGCGGCGCGCCGGATCCGGCGCTGACGCCGAGCGCGGGGATGGCGGCGATTGCGGGGCTATGTGACCGGCATGGGCGTGATCGGGGACCTCTGGACGGCATCAGCGACGAGGCCTGGACCGATGCGATCGGCCTCGACGGCGCGCACGTGGCGGTGGCCGCCTACTGCCCGGGACTGGTGGCCGGCGAAAACCTCGCTGCTGATCCGCCGGGTCCGCCTGGATCCCGGCCGAGTGTCAGCCGACGCGCGGTCCCGGCGGCGCCGCACCCTGCACCCCGGCCAGCGCGCCCTGCCGATCGGCCGGGCTGGCCCGCGCTGACGCGATCTACGGGTACAGCTTCATCCTGACGAACCTGGACGTGTCCGCGCCGGGCAGGGCTCGCGGAGGCCGAGCACTTGGTATCGGCACCGCACCACGGTCGAGAAGATCTTCCGTGACAGCAAGTTCGGCGCCGCCCTCCGGCACCTGCCCTCCGGGCACGCCCAGGTCAATACCGCCTGGATGTGGGGCGCGCTGCTGGCGGCCAGCATGGCCGGCTGGCTGCACCAGCTCACCGCCGCCACCCGCGGCCAGGACATCCTGGCCGGTCACTGCGTCCGCGGCGGCAAGGCCATGATCGCCACCCTGCGCCGTCGGCTGATCGCCGTCCCTGCCCGGCTGGTCCGCTCCGCCGGGCAGCTTATCCTGCGGCTGCCGCCCGGCCACGGCCTGCTCGCCGAGGTCCTGGCCCGGCTGCGGGCACTGCCCTCCCGTCCTGACCCACCCGGCCCGCAAGGCCCCGACCGGACCCCGGAGACCGCGCACCGGCGCACCCGTGCCACTGCCATGCCCGGACCCAGGAAATCACGCCCGGCCACGCCCAGCGAAGACCAGCATCACGAACCGAGATCAGCCCCGCGCACTATTCGCGGATTCGGGTCAGAACGCCGTCCGTGTCGGGACCCGCACGGCATACTATGACAGGCTAGGCCATACTCGAGAAGTGACCAAAGTTGGGATTGACGGCTGGTGGCACACTTGTGGACGGCAGATGGCATAGAGCGGAAGTTCCCAGCTCTAGTGGACGAATTGAGAAGCGGGGATGTAACTCTTTTTGCTGGGGCTGGTCTTTCCAGCAATGCCGGACTGCCTTTGTGGGATGAGCTTATGTCGCCCCTGGCCAATGAACTTGGGCTGGAGCCAGGTACGGATCCGATAGCTGTCGCGCAGTATTACACCGATGCTCACGCACAAGGTCGGTACCTACTAAACAGACATATTGTTCGCCAGCTTCGAGGTGTATCGCCGAAATTCTCATTCGTTCACGCCTTAATCAAGGAACTGCCGCTGAAGGCAATTGTTACGACCAATTTCGACGACCTTATAGAACGAGCACTGGCGCGAGAGCCAGAACGCCGTCATCATGTCATCATTAACGACGAGGATTTGTCTTATCATTCCGATCGCGACCTCCCGGTTGTTAAGGCGAATGGTTGCATTGCGAGGCCGGAAAGCCTGGTCCTTACAAGACAAGACTTTGAGTCTTATGCTGAACGGCGACCCGTGCTAACGGGCTATCTTAAGAATCTAATGGCTACGACTACGTTGCTATTCTTGGGCACTAGCCTAAGAGACCCAGCCCTTAGCGCCTTCAATGCCGAGGTTTTGCGCCATCTCAGTCAGCATCGTCGGGCGTTCTATTTGGTTGTACCAAGCACGAATAAGTACGAGGCGCAGGATTTCCGTGAACGCGGTATAGAACTTATAGACTTGGAAGCTCCGGGAGAAGAGATCGGCGTCTCTCTGACCGGATTGCTCGAATCGCTCGTGCGGCTCGTCCGTGCCCAGCTTTCAGGGTCGGAGATTGCGGGCGAACGTGAATCGAAATATCTGACTCTGCTAAACTCGCGCCTCGGTCCCGGGCTAAGCCTGCAGGTGGATCCGGACCACGTAGATAGAATTCATCGTTACACGCTGGTCGAACGCACCGACCTGCTTGATTACCCGTCAGGCGACTTCGTTTCGCTGCGGCGATTGAGCGGCACCAATGAGTCGGATCTGCTCAGCGCGCACGTTGTCTATTCTGAGTCATCTGAGCGAAGACTTACCTTTGCTGACGTAAACGTGATCGCGTTTGACACCACTACAAGGGAGCAGCTAATTGTCGAGCCTCTTAGCGACAGGGACGTATTGATGTACACGCATGGCTATAGGATACTCTTTAGTCGCCCGCTTTCGCCTGGCGAGAGTTTTGACATTGTATATCGCATTAACTTGCGTGGAGAGCTGCGAGATCTGTCGCCTGTTGATGAGATAATGAGTGTGTCACTTGCTCGCATTACCCATGACATAGAGCAGCTGCGATTTAATGTATGCTTGAATTTTCGACCTCGGATGGTGAAAGTCGAGTGTCTAGATGATCAAGGAAGCCGTGTTGCCGGTGAGGGAAATCCGCCCACGGTCGGCTCGTTCGAACCTACTGAATGGTACGAGGAGCGGTTGAATATTGAGTGGCTGGCGGAGCCTTCGGTTATTCGGTGGGAGTGCCTTGAGCCGCATAGCGCCTTGTACATCATAAACTACCATGCCTGATTAGACTGCTAAAGTTGGTTGCCGCTACAGGCTCGTAGGTCGCTCTCCAGAATAGCTACTTAGTTTGCGACTGGATGACGTCATTCGCAGCGCCTGTGCGCTGCGGAGTTCCTTCGAAAGCCGCGGTGGGCGCCGTGCGGAGGGATCTGCGCGAGGTCGTGAACTGGCTCATTGTCACCAAATTGGCTGCACCTGCCGATAACTTTCCGCTTGTCATTGGCTGCATCGCCAGCGCTGGGCGTGGTCGCCCGCTTCTGCCGCGTAGCGCACGTCGGCGCACACGGCTCGTACCGCGGCGCGCCGGCGAGGCGGTCGGCGTGGCTCTGCTGCGCGCCGGTCTGCGCCTGGTGGCAGTCGGGCGAGCCCTTTTAATCAGATATTTGGCCAGGTAGCCGATGCACCGGGCCGCGTCGCGTGACCCGCGAGGACGCCCTGCGCATTGAACCGTGTCGCGAACCTGGCCACGTGCGGCGGTTCGTCTCCGTCGCCGATGGCGTCGAGCGCGGCGTCCCAGGTCGGCAGGAACTGCCCGGTCTCTCCGGGTTGACGTAGCTGCCGGTCGCCTCGTGACAGACCGGCAGGTGCTCGTCGTGCTGGGCGGCGCTGGCGGGCGGCCACCAGACCTGGTGGCAGGTGGCTGCGAGGACCTGCCGCAGTTCGGTGCGGGACAAGGTGCCGCGGATCGCGATGTGGACGTGCGGAACTGGCCGGCGCTGAGGTTCGATGGCGGCGAAGTACTGGAGGTCGTGGCCGAGGAGACGGCGCAGATTCCGGACGAGCCGGCCGAACAGCGCGGCGAAGTGCAGCGGGTCCCGCGGCGCCTGCCCGTAGTCATAGGCGCTCGGGTCAGCCGTGGTTCCGCCCGCGCCCGATACGGCCGTAGCCGGGCACGTCAGGGTGATGAACATGGACGGCCGGCACGTCTTGCCGTCCGCGCGGGTGCACGTCTTCCCGATCGCACGGGCCGTGACCTTGCGGCGCGGCAGCTCCGGGGCCCGGCTTCCCGGACAGCAGAGCTGATGTGCATCCGGGCCAGGCACAGCGCGCGCGACGACTGCGGCGGTGATCCTGACTAGGCTGCGGACAGCCGGGCTACCCGGTCCCGGTACGCTGACGGCGCGTTGCGCAGCGCGCGGCGGACCGCCAGGTAGGCGTCTACCTCGGCGGCGGCGACCGCGGTCTCGGCGACCCCTGGCTCTGCCTCGCCCCGGCCCGTGGCCGCCAGCCAGGCTGACACTGCCGCCCACGAGTAGAGCCTGATCCGCTCGCCCCGGTGGATCACCGGCTCGGGAAACCCCTCGCCTCGTGCTCCCGTGGTCCAGTGCCCGACGGCCTGGACGGTCTTGCCGGTCTTGTCGGCGATGTCGGCGACGGTGACAAGGTCCTCGACCACGCCGGTCACCGTCAGGCCCGCGGCCTCGGCGTCGTCGAGCGCGGACAAGATCGCGTCCATCGCGGTGGGCGCCTCACGGGAGAACGTGACCGAGCCGCCGCGCTCGTCACCGGCCAGCATGCCGTCAGCCCCGTTGTCCCCGAATGCCTCATACAGACGTTCAGCAGCCGCGTCCAGGTCCGGCACCGGGCCGACCAGAAGCTCGAACCAGTAAGTGATCACTTGCCTGTCCTCCCGTGGTGGCGATCCCTGCGCTGAAGGGCCCAGATGTCTTCCTTCCGCCGCTCGTGCTGCCGCACCTTCCGCCTGATTTTCTCGGCCTCGTTCTCATCCGACCGTGGTGTCCCCCAGATCGAGAACTGCGGGCAGCATCCGTCGGGGCATCTCGCTTTCGCGTACGCGTGCGCCTGCGGGCCGCCGTAGATGACTGTCCACTTCGCTGCCTCCATACCAGCGTCGCCAGTCACATGCTGTGCATCAACTTTCCTGGAGAGCAGCCAGAGATCTGGCGTGTCTGCCGCGCTCATGATCGCGTCTTGAAGAATCTGGCCGTGGCACAGCGTCAGCCCCAGCCGCAGGTTCCGGGTGGATCCGTCAGCATCGCTGTTCATTGCGCGCAGTGCGGCAGCGCACTGGATGAGCCGGTCCCGGCTGAGGCAACTGACCGGGAACCTTGCCCACACTGCGGATCGACAACAAGGAACGTTCGGCTTACCGCCAGCGAAACAGTGACCGCCCACGAGAGCTTCGGTGTACGAACGAAACAGCCGGGCAAGGGCGGGTGGCTGCGAGACACGAAGGCTGGTGACGACTATACGCGGGCTCTCGGGGCCTGGGGAGAGCGCACCTTGGTGCGCGACCGAGAGCATGATCAGTATCGAGAACACATCAAGTTGTACGATGGGACGGAGATCGAGAGCACCGCCCGCCTTACGGACCATCACGACTGACGCGCGAGGCACTGGTCGCTCATCCGCCCGGAGAATAGCCGGAGAATCGCAGGAGACAAGGGCTCACCGCAGGTCAAAGCCCGATATTGGAGATGTCTGGGAGACCGTCGGCGGTGCAGCGGACGCAGAGCTCTGCGACCGGGAGGTACTCGGCCCGGGTTGCGAGCTGGCGGATGCGGGCAGCGACCATGGGGTGGGTACGAACTTGACCCAGACCGCGCGATGGCCGAGGTCCATCAGGACTCGCGGCGCTTGACGGCGGTCAGGGTGTCGGTGTCGGGGGGCTCGGGCCCCAAGATCCGCGCCGTCTCGGCGGCGACCCGCACCTCAAGGGCGATCGCGTCGGCGAACCGACCGGCGTGCCGGTAGGAGGCGGCCAGGTTGGCCTGCGCGGACAGGGTGTCCGGGTGCTCGGGGGCCCCGCAGTGGCCGCCGTGTGCTACGGGCCGGACGTCAGGCTGCGGATCGTGGCTGCGGCCATCTCGGTCCCTGTACCGCTTCAGAACTCGACACAGGGGTTGTGACCTGCTGCTTGGCCAGATGAGGAGGCTGGCGCAGGATCGCGGTTGTGTCCCTTCGCCTCCTGTATCTGATCATGATCCGAGTCTTTGGCGGCTGCTTCTGCTGAGCCGCGGACGGGCGTCCAAGGACGTGGAGATCCTGGTGCTCCGGCATGAAGTGGCGGTGCTGCGGCGTCAGGTAACCCGGCCGAAGCCGGACTGGGCTGACCGGGCGGTCATGGCGGCGCTGGACCGGTTGCTGCCGGCCGCACTGCGCGCCCGCCGGCTCGTGACGCCGGGCACGCTGCTGGGCCCTGACCACGCGCAAGAGACTTACACCAGTCGACCTGGCCGGCCTGGGACCAGCCAGGAGATCCGCGACCAGGTCCAGCGACTGGCGCAGGAGAACCCTGTGGGGTGCCAGAAGTCTGCTTGCTCCTGTGAACTGCGACGATAGACGGGAGCGCCTATGTCTCGATTGGGCGGGCTGCCGCCTGAAGCCCTCGATTTCCTGGCCCAGACCATGGCGCGCATCTGCGAGGACCCGTACGACCGGCTGTTCAGCATGGCGGTGCGGGGACGAGGATCCGAAAGAGCGGATGGCCGAGCTGGGCGACGCCGAGGGCGGTGGTTTAGGTTACGTGGATCAGACCGACCGGCTTCCGGGCTGGTTCCGGACGCCCTGCCGGGCGTCAGGCCGCGAACAGAAGGTAGTGGAAGCCGTTTGCGCCGACTGACTGTTCCAGGGTCCGCAGGATCTGCCGGTAGTCGTCGTGCGGTCCTTGGACGTAGAGCGGCTTGCCGTCGCGGCCGAACTCGATCACGGGTGACATCGGCGGCTCCCACGCGCCGAGGTGGCCAGCGGCTGAGCCGAAGTCTGCATGCGGCTCGAAGCCCAGGCCTCGCGCATGGGCGATCGCGCCGAACGCCACGTGCCGGGCCAGGTCGGGCGGCGCCGGGACCGGCGGATCGGCGTAAGAGCGGTAGATCTCGTCAAGGAACTCGCCCAGCCGGCGGCGGGAGAATACACGCGGGCCGAACGCGTCCTTGATGCCCAGGCAAAACACATCGACCAGGTAGGTGCAGGCCGAGACCTTGAAGCCAGGCGCCTCGCGGGCGACCACGATAGTCGCCAAGCCGTCGCGGCCCTTGCCGGGTCCGGCGGGCAGGCCCGGCCAGTCTGGCTGGCCTCGCACTGTCAGCCCGTTGGCCCAGTCCAGGTTGATCCAGCAGCCGATCAGGTCGGCCGCGCGGACGGAGCCCTTGCCGCCTGCGGAGCCGCCGCTCTCGGCGTCGCTTCGCTCCGCGGCAACAAGCCGCACCAGCGGCGCCACGACCGCGGACGGCACGGCCAGGGCCCGCGCGATCTCCTTCGGCGACCGGCCCTGCTGCCGAAGCACCCGGACGCTGTCGAGCAGATCCCTCTCCACCATGACCGTCATCGTCGCACCGGCGCGCACGCGGAGCCACGAGGGACACGACGTTCGGGCGAGATTGCGCGCAAATCGCGAGTACCTTCGAGCCGTGATGGCCGATCCGCTCGCCGATCTCCCCGCCGCCGCGCGGTCGCTGCTGGCTGACCCGCCTGTGACGGAGAAGAAGCTGGTCGAGCTGAGGGCCGAGCAGCCGTCGCTGCCGCCCGCCGAGGCCGAGCTTGCGGAGGCGGTGCGGCTGTTCGTGATTACCTGGGATCCGCTCGAAACGAGCCCTCCGCGTCCGCCTGCGTTCGCCGCAGTCAATACTGGTCCGCTGGAGCTGGCGGTCTACCTGCCGTGCTGGTCGCTCGCCGCGTTCGCCGCCGCTCACGGCACGACGATGGCCGCCGTTCTCGCCGCCGCGGCAGCGTCCGTCGTGACAACTGGCGCCGCACACCGCGACGTTCTCCTCTCCGGGGACTACCCGAACCTGGCGGCACGCGGCCAGGCGCCGGACCTGGTCGGCGACCTGGCCGCCCGGCTGGCCGGCGCGACCGGGCTGGCGGCTACCGCGAGCCT